>Ga0114918_10000958_pt1 | contig 25490 bp, 32 predicted proteins | sample LantaG_FD_87015 | JGI IMG/M metagenome (GOLD analysis project Ga0114918, IMG submission 87015) | Deep subsurface microbial communities from Baltic Sea to uncover new lineages of life (NeLLi) - Landsort_02402 metaG | ecosystem: Environmental > Aquatic > Marine > Oceanic > Sediment | place...
GGTTAAACAGGTTCTTTATCTTGAAAGTATCCATCTGTAAAACCTCCTGTGAAATGGCTCGTTGATTCCGAGCTGATTCCGTAATTGATTGACTCTGATCCGCAATTCCTGAAGATGTCCCCTACCGACTGCGACCCTCCTTTCCTCGATTGATGCGCCGACCAGGTTCAAATACATATTTATATCCGAAAAAGTCTTTTCAAGGTCTGTCAATGTGGCCTCCATTTCCTGATTAAATTATCACATTGTTCAACTTACAAGTCAAGCACCAAAGTAAAACATTTATTAATGTACCATGCCACCATTATCGAATTATCCAGATATACAAGGGTTTTCGGGCATTAAAAAAGGATATCCAGATATTTCACCGGATACCCTGAAGGAGAGATGGAGGTACTACGAAAATTATATCTTGGTAATCTTGCTCCACAATGTAAGGGTAGCAGACACCAATGCGAGCAGGGACGTAGCCACAAGCTCGGAGGATTCCTCTGGTACTGTGTAACCTTTCCAGCCTAATATAGCCACGATAGCCAATGATACCACTGTAGCGGTTATACGCTTACCCTCGCTAATGATACCCTTTTTTGTTGTTGGCAATCCCGTGACTTTCGATATCTCTTCTTTAACCTGTCCTTCTATTCTACCGCCGAACAACTTTTTAATTAAACCCATATTATAAGCTCCTTATCTTTAGTATCTCTGGAAATATATTTCGCATATCTGCATGAACCCATGATACCTCGTTAATAGTCCAGAAATTGCATGACTTGAATAAATCTATTATCGCCTGCCTGCCCTCTAGTTCTGTCCCTATATATCCACCCCATCTTATAACGTCTACAGCCATGCCATAGGTATGTAATGATGTCTTAGCCCCGCCTTCTGCGTTGTTGTACCTCTGACACCGCATGGCAGACGATAGCACAATCGGCTTATTGCCTCCAACATGCCTAACTATTTCAAGCATCTTTATAAGTGCCAAGTTCGGAAGCTGTCCGCATCCACATTTGCACACTAACTCTGCCCTGCTGAAATGTACGCTCATTATTTCATCACATAGATAGGCTCTAAAGTGTTTACGATGCTATCAGATACCCTAACTATATGCCCGTTAATTGTTTTTCCAGACACCTTATATAACCATGTTGCCATGTCTGAGGTTCTATATACTTTACCATTTCTAGAAACCAAATATAAAAGTCCGTTATATTCTGCCATCCCTGCATATCCTAACGAATTATACTCTGGTGTGGTTATGGTAGTGCTTGCCTGTGTCCATGTCGCTCCATCTGAGGAATATCTTATATCAGCATATCCTCCATTGGTGCTAGTGCCTATTATCCACATTTTAGAATCATATACATAAGCAAAGCCCTCTGTCGGCGTTCCAATATCTGAGGTAGCCTGTGTCCAGCTTGTTCCGTTAGATGAATACCAACAATCCGATAGTGTTCCGCTTGCGTTTTCGCCACCGATTACCCATAACTTAGAATCAAACTCAACCACCGCCGGGTTTGTTCTGCCACTCCAAGAAGCTGCTGTGCTTGTCCAACTTGTTGATGGGTTAGGCAGGGACGCGGTTGCATAGTGAGTATACGCCTGATATGTTGTAGATATTAGCCCGCCTATTATCCACGCTTTAGAGTCAAAATATATAGAAGAACCGTTAAACGGGATGGGACTAGGGTCAGCAATCCAAGATTGATAGGATAATGTATCATATAAATCACTACCTGATTGAGTTCCGGTTTTCTTGCTAGTTGCGCTAAAAAATTGTAGTTCATCGCCTACCAAACAAAGATCGATTCCGCGTTCCGATACACCAGTTACTGTAATCCCGTTTGTCCAATTCTCCCCATAACTCCAATAATTATGTCGTTCTGTTTTCCCGTCATAGAATATAAAGGCTCCATCGGATATGTATGTCTCGTCAACATTATTAATACCACCGGCTAATGGTTCGCCGGTTGATGGGTTATAATTGAATATATCCAAGTCACCTATTTTAAAAGTCGATAATACATTGGATACGGTTTCTATCCGTGCGGTCTGGGTTCCTGCATAGGATGGCTCTGTATCTCCTCTGTGTGTAGAGTTGAGAGAGTCCCGCCAGTTATTCAAGTTCTGAGCAAGAGTAGAGCCAGCTAAAGGAGACTCTAAATCTTCAAGGTTTATCTGTGTCATGACGGACTCACATATACCAAATCACCCGATGCAGAATCATATTGCAGTATCTTACCGTCTGCTATATCTGTTTCGTCTACATCTTTGGTTCCCACTTGTCCTAATGGCAAAGGTGTAAATACTCCGGTGCTTGAATTAATATATCCCATTAATACATTATGTGTTCCATCATATATATTAACTTCCCATGCAGTAGCTGTTGTGGTGTCTATCCATAACATACCAGCCACTATATAAGACGGTGCTGATGTTCCTGAATGTGAACTATACAAAGCGTCTCTGAAGCTCTCCAACGCCGTCGCTAGTGTTGTGCCTGTATCTACTGCCGAGTCTATATCAAAATCATATTGTGACATTTTTATACCCTCCCATATCCTCTTGCTATCCAGTCTATAGTGCGTTCTACCCCAGAGCCTGCCGAGTTTAATATCTGAACATGAAAACCATGTCTTGTCTGCAACGTATCTGACTTAACCAAATAATCCCCTGTGGCCATGTCCTGGCATGTTACCGCTATAGCAGGCACAGCCCCAAAGGCTTTATTGAAATCTACATCTAAGCCACCAGCCGGGACAGTTATATTATCTGCGCTCTCTTGTCTATCAGGCAAATCTATTTCTACTTCTAATTCTTCTATGGCTGGTGTTAATAACGTTGTGTTTTCTGTAGACATATAAAGCCTGAACTCATATAACTGGGCCTCATAATCTGCTATCTCTAAATCAAACCAATCCCCAAAAGTTATATCGTCCATCTGATTTTTATAACCTGTGAAATTATCATCAGTAATGCCGCTGTTAGATACAAGGTATATATAATTATTGCCCGCATTAAAGCACGCGCTCACAGTCGCCGGGGTAGTGGTACAATGCCCTAATTCTGTCCATGTTGCGCCTTCATCTTCTGATACATAAGCGGTTTCATTCACAAGCATCATCAACCCATTGTCATAATCAACCAGCCTGAAATCGGTGGCGTAATCCCACGGCAACCCTGTATCAACCTCGGTCCACGCCACACCGTCTGTGCTTTTGTGTAAAATTCCACCGTCTCCGGCTGTTCTTGTGGCTATATAAAAAACTCCGTCATACACACAACCGCCTATATATGTTGATACCCCTCTCCAATCGTCCCCGGTTATAGAAACCGCAGAGAAAGTGGAACCGTCTGATGTTCTATACAAATAATCCTTATTCGCTAAATACATATACCCATCAAACGACACATATACTGGTGAGTAGTTGGCATTAGAAGGCATGCTCCCTGATTGTGTCCATGTCGCACCGTCGTCTGATGAATACCAGAAATCCAGTCTTACTGTGCCTATTGGATATCCTGAGATACCGCCTCCAAACCACAGCTTAGAATCATATGAAAATGCTGTTCCATTTCTTCTTGCAACAAACATAGTCCCTGATGTGGTTACCTCTACCCATGTTGCGCCATTATCGGTAGACTTATATACATCAGCGGTGGATGTTATAAGATATGAATTACCGTCATGCTGGCACTCGGCTGATATTCCGAAAGAACTTGAATCGTTTATTTCTACCCAGTCGTGTGAAATATCTGGGGATATTCTAGCCTCTATTTTAGCTGACCAACCCGATAAACCGCTATCAAATATATTATTAACATCTTCAAGTGTTCCCCATTCAGACATGGTAAACCACTATCTATTACGGTTGCTTTTAATGTTGAAATAACTCGGCCTATATACAAATCACCTAAGTCAGTATAACCTCCATCAAAATAATAATATCCCTCTGGATAATATTCCCCTGAATCTGTATCTAAAATCAACTTACTTGAGCTGACTACCGTATCGTCTTTTACTCCGTCGAAAGATGTTTGCTCTTGTATGGTTACAACTGCATTAATATCACTCAAATAATCGGCGGTTAATACAACAGACACCGCATCATCCGACTCTACATCGGACGTGTCCACGGCTTTTATTAGATATGTACCGGGCAACGCTGATACGTTAGTTGTGTTTTCTACTATGCCATTTTTAAGAATAGATGCAGTTGCCCACAAGGCGCCTGTAGTAAGAGGCGTATACTTAACCATATAATGCGATAAGTCTAAATCCTTTGACCTGTCCCATGTCAATGTTGCTATGTCATTTCTTGCCGATACTTTAAAATTCTTAACCGCTAAAGGTGGCGCAAGCAACGCCTGTAAATATTGCGTCAATTCCAGAGCCTGTGTATTATTACCCAGCCCATCTATGCCTACTACTCTGAACGACCATGTTCCATCTGTAACCGTTATATCGGTTGAAGGTGTAGAGGCTAAACCGTAACTTTTCCATACGCCCTCATTTCCTTGTGCATAAACTCTATACCCTATAACTCTAGGGTCGCTTGAAGGTGTCCACGATATAGTCGCCTGAGCCACTGGGGTAGCACCATTCAAGCTCAGATATTCTACCACCTTTAAAGCTGAAGGTGCTGATAATGCGCCTGTAGGGTACGTTGTATAACTTGGTGTATCTACTTGCAAATTAGACTCTATACGAGCGTATTTTGTAGGGTCATGGAACACCCCGGTTATATCATAGTTTAACCCGCCAGCTTCTTTAACTGACATTATTCTAAATTGTCTAGGCTCTGCTAGTGTTGACGTGATGGTGAACATAGCACCAGATATCGGGCTATCAGTGAACGCTGATGATAGATTGAGAATAGATAAACTATCAACTGAGCTTATAGTCTCTGACTCAATTGAGCCATCTGGAAGCACAACAGATAATTCGTATGTTTCACCGCCAGCTAATGTCAGTGAGTCATCTATATTAATCTTTGAGGTTGTTAGTGCCTCTCTGATTCTACCGCCATATCTAGCACCCATATAACCGCTATCTGCTAGGCTGATTATATCCCCTGGCATTAGGTCAGAGTGGTCGAGTGCTGCTTGGTAGCTCACTATGTATAAATATGTCTCATCATCTAATGAGGATTTACCCAGCCTGTATGCTTGCCCTTGTGATGTACACATAAACGCTGATATGTTGAGCTCTTTCCAGCCATAACTTGAAATCGCTTCGGCGTCCTCTATCAATACAGGTGATAGTCTATAACCGTCATCTGGGTCATTGTATGTAACTATAGCGACTGTATGCTTATCTCGCAGAGACGTACCGCCAGTGTAATTAAATACACCGCCATTTACATTTGCGTTATTAACTAATTTAACTGGGTCAGCAGGCATGTCAGCGACCGTATAAATGACGCCCCCTTGTAGATAACACTGACCCCTGAATATTGAGGCGATTGATTGCACTAATGTAGCTGAATCTTTACGAGCTTGAATAACCCCGTTGCAAGTATATCTTGGTTCTTGTCCGCCTTCGCCATCGTCAACTAGAGCATCGCAGTATTCCGCTATACTATACAGGCTCCACTTGTCCACCTGTGAAGCTGATAAGCCTAGCCCATATCTGGATGATCTTAACAAATCATATAAAACCCATGCCGGATTATTGGTATATTGTTTAGTTCCTGAGAATGTACCGCCCCATGAGCCTGTGTATACTCTTGTTTCTGGATCATAGTTATCAGGCACTTCACATTTAATTCCTTTAACCTCGTATGATCTAGCAGGCAACGCTCCACCGAACGCTGTAGCTGGTATGCTCATGCCTACCACTGCGGTATATGGATAGATTAGTTTATGGTCTTGAACCTCTGTATAGCTTGCCCAATATAATCCATTTTTGTAATATGCCTCAAACCATTCTTCGTTCTCGGCTTTCTCGCTTACCCTAGATACCTTGACTGTCCACGGCCCTGTACCGGGTAATTCCATCCTGACAGAAAAATCATAGGTTGATGTAGACTTACCATATTTAGGAAGCTGTAACCATGATGTAGCTGCATCTGATGCAGTTATATCTATTCTCCACCATAAGGCTGCTGATGTGACATCTCCTGGTTGTGCATACCACTTAGGATCGGGTGTCTCTACGTGTATAGGGTCCTCGCCTAGCCCCTCAAAATCAGGCACATTATAATATAATGCTGGTATCCTCATAGTTACTATTACTGCATCTGCATCTGTGTTAGTAATGGTTCTGGATACTGAGCCGTCCCCTGAACCTGCATAAGCTGGACTGTATTTAGTTACTTCTGTATTAACGTTTGTTGTAGTCTGAACTTGCGGGAACCCTGACAGATAATCCTGTGAGTCTGTTCCATATTTCCATGATGCTTCTATACCTTGAAAATTATAGACTCCATTATCAACCCATTTTGTATTGTCGAAGTACACGCCATCAAAGGTATTAGGAAATGAACCCGTAAACCCTTCTATCTCGCCCTCGGATATTACCTCAACTATATTAAAATGAGCTGATGAGGCTAGGGTCTTTTTGCGCTCAGCATCTTCTAGCAGTGTCATGGATGTGTCTGTTATCATTATTCTCTGTCCTCCGTAACAAGTCCAGCCGATATAACTATTGAGCCTGTCCTCACAAATCCATATACAAGCGGTATAGCCCCGCCCTGCTCTACTGAATTGGTGGCTCCGTTAAATATATAGCTTGGTTTATTTTCAGCCGTTTCTAGCGTGTCTACGATAGGCGACTCTTGAGGATTAGTTAGTAGTGCCGATGCACCTGCATACACCATTGAATAAGCTGCACTTGTGAGCGTACTGCTAACTATAGTTGAGATTAAACCGCCCCCGAATATGCCTGCAATGCCTCCAGTTAATCCTATAAGCGCAACGCCTCCAACAATCTTACCTAGATTTCTACCAGTGTCACCACCCGCGCCCTCGATAATCGGTATAACGTGAATTTCTTCACACCCTGTTAGCGTCAATTCTTCTTCGCCGAGCTCAAGTTTGCCTGTATGTATTTTGCATTGCTTATCTGATACATAAGACCGCCAGCTTTTATGGCTCATAGTCATAGCTCTTAGAGCTTCTTTAGGTGTTGATACATCGTATTCGTGAAGGGTTCCGAAGTTATCGGCTAGGTCTCCATATAAGTGTATCTTCATTTTAATCTAATCCAATAATCAATTTTATCTTTCCATCTGCCAAGTTGCTGTCGTCTGGATAGTTGACCGTTCAGGTGATGCAATACTTTACCGTCGCCAATGTATACCCCGCCGTGATTAGGTACAGGGCTTTTAATTCGCATTGAGAATACATCACCAATCTGCAAAGGTTCATCTTTGTCTAACACCCTAAACCCCGCATCCTCGCAATGATCTACATATAGGTTCTCGCCCTTATCCCACCAGTTATTATTGCGAGGGAAGTCTTTGAGCGTTATGTTTTTTTCTTCTTTATACCAAGCTCTGACAAGTGAATAGCAATCATTAATACCGTGAAGGAATGATCTGCCTATTAATGGCTCTTGCTCGCCTTCTGGATCTAGCCAGATTACCTCTGATGTATCGGGTCCATTACATGACAGAATACCCCATGGTAAACCTGTACGTGCTTGCTGTATCATGTCTAACTCTGACGGCTCTTTGCTTCCGTTTGTATGACTATGAATGATAGCGTCTATCGTGCCTACCGTAGCATATTCTAATGGGTCTAACCTGAACTGTTTAGTAGGCTCTGGATGTATGTTGGATATAGATATATAATGTCTATCTATTATAACCCCGCAGGACTCTTCTGGATATCTCTTAATAGCATCCTCTTTAATACAGTGGATAGTCTCGGCTGTCATCTTCATCTATTTTTACCCGCTCCCGGAAAACCGCCATACGGTAGTGCGCTTGTCCCATATCTCAATATACAATCTGACATACGCTTACCACACACATCTGACTGAGGTAATAGCGTAACCTGTCCAGACGCCGTGAAGTATGAAGAGCCTGTATATGGGCATGTAGCCTTAGTGTATACGAACGCTGACCCGCTATATGTTCTATATATCCACGGACATGTGTCTCTTAACACCTGTCTGCGAGGCATAAGCCTACCCTCATAGCCTAAGCAGGATACAAGTGACCACTCAATATATACTTTATTATGAGCTATCTTTTTATTGAATAGGAATATATCTGTGCTAATTACACTGTTAGGGTCTGCCTCTGCTTCTCCGTCTAGGAATTGTTTGAATGTTCTTATGCGAGTTAGAGTAACGCCCAGTAAATCGCTTGCTGATATTGCTAAACTACCGATACTGCCCTGCACATCACTGAACGATATAGTAGGCTCTGGGTCTATACCTCCGGCTGATCTCTCGAGCCCTGATGTCTTTATAACGAAAGGCACATAAGTATCACCGTCGAATAATATCGATGCCCCTTCACCTTGATAGAAGTAGTATATACTTGAACCATATACAGTAGCATCTAATTGATATAGCTCAACCACATCTCCCGGTGCATATTTTTGTATCGTTTCTTGGATAGCGTCAGTCAATGTATCTCTCCGGTCATTATAACTCCTTACAAGAACCGTTCATCCTGCCTTTAATATAATACAATTCTTTTGAGTTAGTATCTATTTTATTGGCCATAGTCTCTTCATTTTTCTTTCGGTCTTTTTTGCAGGCTTCGTGATTCTTTTCGATGTCTTTTACCCTATATACCAATACATTATACCCTGCTACGAATCCCACTACCTGACCGAACGCACCGGCAAGAAATGGAGCCACCCAGGGAGCCGAGTCTTTTATAATATCAATCATATCACGCCACCGAAGAAAAACGGGTTTCCTGTGGATGCTAATTCAGGAAGAACGTCCGTCATACATTTTAGCCAGGGTCTTGTTATTCCTAATCCCGGTACTTCTCTCATAACCCAATCATTGGCAAAGTCGAATCCGGTATAGTTAGCCTGTACCGCCATTTCCGCTGTGGTTAGTCCTGAACACCCTCCGCCTCCTCCGCCACCTATTGCTGTGGCTAACTTTTCCGAATTAAAATAAGCCCCTGTAAATGTTGCCATAGAATATCCTGCAAACGCTCCGTAACCAGAGCCCGCTGTTATTGTCCATGTGTTATCTGCATAACAATCATCTTTCTCGTAATTCTCGTTACCGCCGATACCACCATTTCTTGCATCTGCGGTTGTTGAATTTAAGTTTATAGCACATAGGGAGGCCATTTTAGAACCGTTGGCAGCTAACCATTCGCCAGCCACCCCTCCAGAATAATAAGCAATCCCGGTGAGATTGAGAGTTCCCATTGTGATTATACTGTGCATAGTTCCGTTTCTGTGGGTATATCCAAAAGCCAAACCGGCTCTTGCTTTAGATGAATTAACGGTAGCATGAACAAAACAATCCGTAACGTTTCCGTTATCAATACCGCCGAGCCAATAACCGCAGACACCCCCATACCCCGTCTCCGCTCCTGTGATTGTTCCACCTGAAGTCGTTGCATCTCCAACTCTAATTCCAGATATGTTTGAGCCAGCCCCGTATGCACCGCATAATATTCCAGTATAATTGCCGCCAGAAACCGAAGCCCCTGTGAACTTTATATTTTTAGCTGTGCCTTGAAGATAACCGAATAAGCCCCTGTAAGTAGAGGCTCCTGTAATCGTCAGGTTTTGTATAGTATAATCATCACCATCATAACTGCCTGTAAACGGGCCGCCCGATGGACCTAACGGGGTCCAATTAGCTTCAGAGGAAAGATCTATATCATTCATTTGCAAAAAATAAGCAGATACAAAATCTTTTACTTCTTTGAGGCGAGCTACAGTATCAACCTGATAAGGAGCTTCAGCTGTTCCTGATCCTACCCCTGACCATGCCATTATGCAATCTCCGCTATGGCTTCTCTGGCAACCGCTATGGCTTCAATTGCTATTGTGATAGCTTCATCTCTTATGCACTCATTTGTACATCTGGATTCTATTTCTTCTAACACCATGAGCAATGTTTCTTTTTTTGTCATCTATCCCCCTATGCAGGTGTAGCAAATGCCTGTGCAGGCATAAGATAGTATACACTTCCATCGTAATAGAACACAAGGAAATCTATAGCTGCTGCGGTTGTAGTGGCTACAAAGGCATCACCCCCCGCCGTCTTATATGCCGGTAATGTTACAAGTCGTGTTCCTGTTCCGTCCTGTATAACTTTAAGCCATAGAGTGCCGATGCCTGGCGTCGGTGCTGTGAATGTAAATGTACAGTCGCCTGTCATAGTCACCTTCTGATGGTTACCATTATTCCAATCTATAGTTATGGATGTGCTTGAGTTTCCGTTATCATACTCAATATCAAAAGTAGCTACCTTGATATCCTGAACATCATGGTTATCCATGTTCTGGTCTGCTGTGGCTGTAGTTTTAGTTATGCCCGTATCAGAATGAACGTGGTCTGCTCTTGCGTACGTTGTTCCGGTTCCTACTGCTGCGGTTCCGAGTGATGCCGGTGTAGTGCTTGAAGCTGTGTTTGCTGTGGCTCCGTCTGCTACATTCAAATCTGTTCTAACCTCTGAGTAGCTTCTGCCCTCTAAACCTGTTGCAGTAAGTTTAACATAATCATTATCCGCTGCTCCGGCTCCATCGAATGAGGAAATGTTTCCAGACCCTATGCCTATTGCCGGACCCTGTTTGATTATCTTGCCAGTGGTTGAATTGAATACAGGCAGACTGTCTGCCGTTGCGCTTGCCGGGCCAACAACGTCACCCGTGTTTGCTGTGGCTCCGTCTGCTACATTGAGAGCAGACCTTACTTCTGTTGGTGTTTTACCGTCTATTCCTGTTGCCGAGAATACCGCAAAATTAGTATCAGCTACAGAGGCATCTGTTATCTTAGGAATGTTGTTTACAGCTGTTCCTATAACTGGACCTTGTTTAAGAGTCTTGCCGCCAGTGCCACTGAAAATTGGAACAGAATCGGCGATTGCACTTGCCGGGCCTGTTACATCGCCGCCACCGGGAAGGTTAGTCAATTGGCTTCCGTCCACTGCTGGCAGTTTAGAAGTTCCGTCGAGCTGCACTATATTACTTGCGCCTGTTCCTACTGTTAACCCATCTTTGAGTAGCTTCCCTGTAACGCCATCATACTGAACAAGGGTTCCGTCCGTTGCGCTTGCCGGGCCAACAACGTCACCGGCTCCAAATCCAGATATAGAATCAGCAACCGCCTTAGATGTTGGTACTGTTGTATCGTCTGCTCCGAGAGTGGTAACGATTGTCTTGGCTGAATCTTTACCAGTCTTGCCACCAACTCCATCGAATAATACTATCGCTGAATCTGTGCTTGATGCTGGCCCTGAGAAGTCACCGCCACCTGTTGAGCCTTTGGATACCCATGTGTCTGTAGCTGCATTGAGAACATATAACCCATCATCCTCATTACAGGATACAACTTGCCCTGCATATCTGCGAGGTGATGTGAGATATGTAGCCATATTTGCAAGGGTATCGAATACCATGTCAACGTCTATCGCTTCTGCGTTCTGTCTCTGAAATTGAATGGGCCATAATAACGACATGATTCCCCCTAGATAGTTACTACATATGTAGACACTGCTGAATAAGCCTCTACTGGTTCGTATCTGTATACCTTGTAATTAATACCTGTATAACTATTAGCACCCTCAACCGATACAGTCGTCTGTGCAAAGTTACTCGTAATATCTGCGCCTAACCCCTCTGTATATGTAACGCTGGAAACATCTTGAAGAGTTGCTGGATAAGCGAACAATACAGACGTAGAGCCTATCGGTATAGATATAGTAAATGATGTACCGTTAGATGGGTTCAAGGTTGAGCCTGTTAATGCTCTGATACCTGATGAAGTAGTACCCGCATCATCTACACCGTAGAACGCTTTACGTCTGCCGGTTATAACTGCATTCTTCGATACTGTATCTGCTGCATCTGGTGTGCCATAGTTATCGCCGTTGCTGTCTGTTGGTTGTGGACCCTGCGAGTGTTCGCCTGAGCCTGTGAATGTATTGGTTCCGTCCTCTATAACTGTGGCTATATCTTTATAGTTAGTCGTGCCTGTAGAGACACTATTAATAATGTATTCAACTATTGGACCGCCTCTATAGTATTGAGTTGTTGTAGGGCTCCACACACCGCCTACCAGCTTACCTTTAATCAGCCCCCTGTTATAAGCATAGGTCAATCTCAATGGCGAGCCTGCTGTGTATGTGGTTCCTGATTCCTGACTAGCAGAACCGGCAGCGGATAAGCCGTATGTTGGCTCTGTAAATGTAGGACTGAATGTAGTTAAAAGTATAGCTTCCATTGTCTCAGTGAACGAAGTACCGGAAGCAAGAACTTGACCTACTGCAACATTGCCTACTGCAAGCATGGCGGTTACATCACGTTCAAGGTCTGCGTCTCCTGTACCGGCTGGGCCTGTTATATCCGCAATGGATATAAGGTCTGTCCATGTTGCATCGCCTACAACGCGCCATTGAATATCTGTTAATCCCGCCTGCATTTCTGGTGCTAGCGATAACTCAAATCCGGCTGTCCAGTTTCCGGCAACGCCTTCTCTGAAATAAATCTTAGCTTCATCTGTTGCTAGGTATGAGAATCCTGCATCCTCATCATCATAATCGCCTATGTCTGCTATAACGCCGGAAGCATCTGGTCTAAATGATGAACCGCCTGCGCCTTGTGGACCTTGTGAATATACATATATAATCTGGTCTGACATTATTCTGTCTCCTCATCTTCCCAGTCTCTAGTCGCCCACGGTATAGCTTTTAGTGACCCTTCAAGAAAGGGGCGATATTCTTCTGATTCTATTTTGAATATATCAATCCTCAATATAACTGGTACGTTACGAGGGCAGAGTGTTTTTGTCTGTGCGCTTGTGAGGTGCAAAGTAAACAGACCCGATTCAGGTGTGTCTAGTGTTATGGTTCCTGCTTCTGTGGACAGTGTAAACAAGACATCTGATGATGATACAGAATTTCTTATCTGACATATCATTCCTATCCCAGTTAGATTAACCGCTACTTCTTCGCCGGTTGCTCCTGCATAGTGTCCTAATTGTTGGTCCCATTTCTCGCCCTTATAAACTGTCAATTCGACCGGTATATCGACAACCGCGTAATCACTCATTTGTTCCCCTTATGCCTCAAATATTTCTTCTAATAATATAGTTATACTGGCGTGTGTATCTTTCTCTTCTACACGCTGATAGCCTTTACAAATCCACTTCTGAGCCGAACTCTTCTTCGGTGCTGTCCAGTCTATTGTCTGGTATCCCCCGCGCTCTTCGAGATATGCTTCGAGAGTGTCCGCATCTGCATTAGTCAGCCACTTATATGCTAGGCTCCACGTAGCCCTGACAGCGTTTAAACCGTCACCGGCTCGCTGAGTATATCCATCACCGAATCCAGACTCTAATGTTCTGAATGTAGAGCTCTTCTGAGTTCCTATCGGTGTGCCTCTAGTTAATGTTGGAAATGCACTCATCTGTAAAGCATCCCCCCTGGTCTCATCTGCTGACCAAACATCTGCATGATCTTCGATTCTATTACTGCCGACGCTGCTTCGCCCGCTTCTGCCCCGTCTTGTGCTGGTGCGCCTGAACCGCTCATTTGTATGTTAGTGGTAATATTGGGCGCAATTGAATTGGCTGCTGCTGAGCCTATGTTCCGGCCTGCTGTTTCAAGTATAGATGGATTAGGCGCAAAGTCTTTACCGAATGCTGTTGTGCTGATGCTTCCAAGTAATGGAGCTATTATCTTCTGCTTAATGGCTATCTTGACCATATCCTCAATTATAGACTTAGCAAAGTCAGCAAAATTGAGCTTACCTGTGGTGACAAACTGTGTAAGCGAATCTTCCATAGTCTGGAATATATTAGTGACCGCATCTTTAACTATGGTAGCCCTATCCATCAACGTGGCTTGATAGTCTGCAAATGCTTCTTTAACGCCTACCCATGCATTGCCGTATTCTCTGAGTGTTTCTATTTGTGACTCTACTGATTTATTAATATCTTGCAAGCCACCGCCCGCACCTTTAGGAAGTCCAGCAAGAAGTCCATCACCTTCGTTAGTGTCTACATCTGCACCAGTGAATGCTCCGGCTTCTCTATCAGCTTTTCTTTTAACTGCTATTGCGTCCGCTTCTGCATAAAACTTTTTAAGTGCAGCCACTCCTTTAGCGTATATATCCCCTAATTCTCCCATGCCCAATTCTATACCTTTAAACAAGTCTGGTGCTGCCATTGCGTCATTCAAATCTTTCACTCTATCTCTTAGAACTAATAACATTTCATCGGCATAAGCCTGCCCAGAACCTTCGCCTATTCTGCCTAATTTGCTTTTTAATTTATCCCCTGCATAAGCTGATTCTGTAGAAGAAAAAACATGTCCGATTCTTTTCCATATTCCCTTTAAGCCTAATGTCGATAGACCGCCGGATGTTAAATCTGATGCCAAGTTACTTAATTTAGATGCAAAATTTTTAACACCTTCACCGGCTGCTCTGGGTGTGTCTGTTATACTGTTGAATGTTTCTGACAATTTCGCAAGCTTCAATTGAACCATTGTAATCGAAACAGAAAACGCCAAGAACTGAACGTCCAAGAATTGAAAAACATTAGCTACCGACTTAGAGGCTTTTATTAATCTATTGAATGAGCTGACTATGGTTGTATCGAATATCTGAGAATCTATAATATATTGTCTCAAAGCGTCTGCGCCTACCGTTATAGGTCCGGACAAATTCTTTGCTATGATATTGCCTAATCCCTCGAATACTCCTTTAAGCCTTAATACTGCATCATTGGCTAATTCTATCTGTGCAAATTCTACATCAGATAACGCTTCACCTGTTAGGTCTATTTCTTTTCTGATTGCTTCAAACTCTGAACGCCCTGCATCAAGTACTCTTATTAACTCTGTGCCACCTTCACGGCCCAGTAATTGATATGCTACTCTCAACTGAGCTGAACGGTCGCCTACGTTCTTGATAGCATCTGATAATGAATATAGCTGGTCAATGGAACTCTTACCTTGAAGCGAATCCATATCTATACCAAGTCTCTGTATGGCTTGCGCTGCTTCTCCGGTTCCCTCTCTGGCTTCGTCTAGTCTACGAGTGAATGTAGATAATGCTTTCTCTGCACCGTCTGCACCGGCTAATTGTGCTACTCTATCAAACGCGATTAGGTCTTGCGTTGTAACGCCTATAGACTGGCTCATCTTAGCAAATCTATCTTGAGCTTCGAATGCGCCTGCGGTTAAAGCCTTGAGCTGATTAACCACCTTATACGCTGCAAATCCTGCGGTAGCCGTGGTAAGGGCTACGCCCCATTTAGCGGTTGCGTTGGTTAAGTTAGATATGTCTTTGCCGACATTCTTAGACCAGCGTTTCATCTTGGTCTTGGTCTTATTTAATCCGCTAACTAATTCCTTAGAATTAAGACCTATACCTACTTGTAACTTACCTATCTTTTTCGCCACTATTGCCCCCGCCGAACATAGCCTTTAAGATTGCTAGATGTTGCTCTGGTGTCTGCCCTGTTTGTTTCTTCTTGCCTGTCTGCATATCTGCGATGATTCCGTAATACTCTAACCACTCGCTTAGTTCTCTCGATGTCAATGATTGCAGTAATCGCTCAGGTCTTAGATAACCGAAGTCAGAAGCTAACCGCCGTACAAATAACCAGCGGTTGCTTCTCTCGGTTAGTTTTTTTCTTCGTCCACTCCGTTAAACTTCATACCCTGATTAAAGATATCTCGCATAACTTTAGACGATTTACCCTTTAACTCTTTTGCGGTTATAATCTTTTTACCGTTTTCGTCTACCAGAATAGTAGATACAAAATCGCATATAAGTTTAGAACCGTTTTCTTCTTCTGATTTATCGATGAAGTTTTCCATTTCTAAACCGCTTAGCTCTCGGATAAATAAACCCTTACCCCACGCCTTAGTCTCTAATGGCTGGCGGGTTAAATCATCTGCTGAAAGTATCTGATTTTTTAGGCCCATGTTGGCTGTCCTGAAACTTTGATAACTGTATCTGCTGTGATAGCACCCTCAGTAGGTATGCCGATCTGAAAGCCTGTAACCGCACCAGCAAAGGTGAGAGTAGTTGAACCTGTATCTGGGAAAGTAATCCTGAAGTTATTAGTTGCTCCTGATTCATACAATGTATCAAGCCCGCCTCTGTCAGCAGGGTCTAGCCATATTGAGAATGAAACCTCACCAGCATCCTTAAAGCCTGCCAGGAACTCTCTGTATGAGCCTGTGCTATCTAATGAGGATACGTCTATCTGTTCTGCTGATCCTGTTGGTCCATTGATTGTCTGAACTCCTGCAACAGCCGTGAATACTTCTGGCGTTGCGCCGTCACCTATTGAAAATATTGTTCCTACTCCGCGTAATGCCATTGTTATTCTCCTTCGTGGAATATAGATATACTCAGCGTAAATCTATACTCTTTGTAATCCTCATCATATGCAGGCTCTTGATTATTCTGCAATAATGATTGAACTCGTATCGTTCTCCAGTACACGCCTGATTGATTCTTGAGACGTGTTCTGACTAAATTGTATAATGCTTTTCCTGTTACTGCTGAATCATCAATTATATCTATGTATACTGATGTATTTATAATCCCAGTTTCATCGCCGTCTAGTGTAGTCTCATACTCTTCTAAATAGTTAGTGACCACGATATACGGCTTTGAAGTTGTATACTCTGCTTGGTCAGCCCAGCATCTGCTAGAGCAGGCTGTGTCTATGGATGTATCCTCAAGCAGGAAATCAATTAATGCTTTTTCTATACTCATAGCCATCCCAGACTGTTAGCTTCTTTGTGTAATATCTCAGCCATCTTATCGTTCAATCTGTTTATGGCCTCTTCACCTTTTTCGTCTATAGCTGGTCTTAGGAAAGGTTGAGCAGATACTCGCTTACCACTCTTATGATTAAAACCTAGCTCAAGTAAGTGGGCGTGTCTGCCTGACATATCATCCTTATTGACCGCGCCTACTGCTGCCGAACCATATGGAACATTACCAGCCTTGCCAGCTCTCACTTTGTATGTAAGAGCTTTTTTGAGTCTGCCTGACTTCTTCGGTGCTTTTCTTTTGGCAGCTTTAGTTACAGGGGTAATGGCAAATTTTAAAGCACGTTTAAAGCTACGTTTATATAGCTTCTCTGGGAATAATTCCATAGCTTTAATCAGCTCACCCATACCCTCTATCTCTATACCGAAGCCACCAAATCCTTTAGCCATTATGCTGATTTAACTCCCATAACTAATACCTCAACGTCTACTGTGTCAGTGCCGTCTACTGCTGAGATTAATAATGTATCTGCTGAGCCTGCTGTAACTGCATAACCTGTATCTGCTCCGTCTGGAGCAAGCAATACAAGTGTAGCTCCAGGTACTAGAGCAATAGTGTCTCCGGTTGCTCCCACGATTGTCTCGAAAGTTCCACTGCCCACTATTGTATTAGTGGTGTTATCTGCTGCTGCTTTGATTATGATTGCATTTAGATATGCAAAGGTGAGAACGTTGCCTAGTTCATCTGTTGTAGGGCCGTATAAGTCTATTGTCTGTCCTGATGAATCGTCTACCGCTGTCATTGCAATAGCGTATGATTGGTCTACGTTCGTTAGACTCTCGGATACGTTAAGAGCTACTACTCCGGTGGCTCCTGAAAATGAATTGCCATCGCCTAATGATGACTTGGATATTATTTTAACTGTTGATGCCATTTGTATTGTCCCCTATGATGTTCTAGCTTCGGCTGTAATGTTCAAGCCTCGCCGTCTGCCAATTTCCGATATATTCAAAATGTCATACACAACGCTATCTATTAAGAGTCTGTCGTGTACTGTTATGCTAATCATTCTAGGTGTTTCAAATTCTATAGTTTTACTACCCCGCTCTTGTCTATCCTCAAACGACTCTATCTCTCTGTTGGTTTTTCTTCTCAGCCATATAGTTGCTACAGCCGACCATGTTGAAACAGGTCTACCCGTTGCGTCTGTGGTCTGTGTAGGTCTCTGTATATATGCTATCCTGTCTGCTCTCACTGCAAGAACTCCAGCGAGTTATAATGCTCTGTAAGTGCCTTGACTGTTTGAGTTACACCCGCTGATATTTCACCCGTTTCATACAGCCCTTGTATAACTGTATACATTGCCTGCCTGATAGGTTCGGGTATATCGTTCGGAAGTTCATAACCAGCTGTTACTCTTATACGTATAGGGTTCCTGTCTGCTAGGGTAGCTGTAGGTTCTTCCTCAATGACTACTACAGGCGGTATGCAGATACTATCAAGAATGTAATTACTCTCTAGCTCTGTTTCTGTATCTTCATCATCTGTATAGAATATCTCAACCGATTGAACTGGTTGAACTGGAAGAACAAACTCATCATACCAAGCATCATAATAAACATCCCATACCTGAGTGACTAGCTTTAATCCTGTTATATTTTCAACGTGCGCTCGTGCCGCCATTAGATGCGTGGATAGCAAAGCGTCCTCTGATGTATATTGGTCAGCAGAAAGTGGTCGGCCGCAAGACGCAGATAGCATTTAACCTCTTGCAAATTAAGCGGCTCTTGTGTAGGTCCTGATATAAGTGTCTTAGGCATCCGACCCTCTCCTGTTATCTATCCTGCCAGATTCTAATGAACTTGGCTTTTAATGCTCCACCGCCAGTTGACCCTGCTTTATAAACAGAGTAGAAAGGCTGAAACAATACGCTAGTTACGTTAGCTGCTGATGTAGCCACTGTGTTGCCGTCGATAAAGAAACGTACATTATCAGTGTCATAGCATTCGATTCTGAAATCGTGATATGTTCCTGCTACTGCTGCAACGCCGGTATCGGTAATGGTCTGCGTGTTCTCGGCATCATTTACTACAGCCTGCCAGTTAGTATCTGAATAACGAACCATAAACATTAGAGCATTACCGGATCCGTCTACAGATGTCCCAACTGGACCCATAAGCCCGAAACCAACCTCTGCTGTACCTACTGTAGTAGGAAGCGTATATGCTGTTGCTTTAGTGTTATACCCCAAATTTTTAGCGGGGTTAAACTGTTCAAGGTCTGCCATATAGATAGTACCCTGTTCGGCTTCTGATGCTGTTACATCTAAGGTTATATAGATACCGCCACCATCTTCTGAGGTAAGGAAGCTAACCGTTGGTGTACCTGTGAATTTATAACGCCATGTATCATCTGTTGTTACATTTGCTGCTGCATTATATACAGGTATGGTTGAGATGCTTCTGATAAACTCATCATAGAATTGAAGAGCCGGAAGTGGTAAAACCGTCTCTTGAGTTTTTGACTCAAAATATTCAAGATGGCCTGCTTTCCATTTTGCTTTAGTGCTTGCCATAGCTGGAACACAAAGGCCCGCGATAACAAGAGCTAGTATAATTTTTTTCATTGTATAATCTCCTTAAATTAGAGAGAGGCTTTTCAACCCCTCTCTAATAATTGTTACGCGTTAGGGTCTACTGGAATTGATGAAACGTAATCAGGCTCACCGAGGATATAGAATACTGAGATAAGGTCAGCATTAGCTCCCGGAGAAGCTATGTTCACGCGGACCCAGTTAAACTCATTATCGCTGTCTAAATCAGAAGCATCAATCTGTAATACCGTTACAGTGTTAGCTGTAGCAGGAAGATTGAAAGTATCTGAGGTTATGGCTGTTTTGGTTGTTATGGATGCACCCGCCAGCTTTGTCCAGTAGTAGTCCATTGCAAGCGACTTCTCATCTGTGAATGCTTCAACTGTGGCTTGTGTAAGAGTAACGGCTGGTGTACCACCAGCCCATGCACCCTGTGATATAACAATCATCAGCTTGCCATAGTTAGCCATGTTTACTGCTGTGCCTGTGACTACTGCTCCAGTAGTATCGATTGGAACTGCTCCCATTTCAGGGAAGATTGTTTCTAAGTTTAATCCGTGCTTCATGTTATCTCCCTTATGCCCTTGCTGCCAGAGCTACGGCTGCTGACATGTTGCTTCCGTGACTTGGTTTATAAACTGAATCGTTGAGGAATTTACCATCTGAGTACATTGTCCATCTCAGTGCTGTCTCTGCATAATCGAAACGGATATGCATACTGGAAGCTGCTACAGCTGGACCGCCAGTAACCACCATATACTGAGAAAGATCCACAAACATGATATCGCCAAGGTCGCCGAGCGCAGATGAGTGTTCTGTATAAACAATCTCTCTACCGTCGAGTGCTCCGAACATTGCTTCACTGTATCCACCGGAAGGAAGGAATACAGGAGCTCCACCAGTACCAACACCGCTTACCATCTGTCTAAGCTGTGTTTCGCAATCTTGATTAGCCAACCATATTGAGTTGCCTCTGAACTGTGGTCTGAGGCGTGGTGTCATCTTAGCGATGTTCTCGGATACGATTGTGTCTGCATCCTGTCCTGGTTCTTTTACTACTGTGATAAGACTCTTGGAATTGAGGATACCGTTAAACTGTCCACCTGTTCCTGAACCTCTGATGATCTCATTGTTATGAGCATATGCAAAAGCAGCGGTTACGCTCTTGTTGATATACTGCTCAAGTGCGCCGTCTCCCTGACTCATAAGCTCGTCAGTTACATATACCATACCGTGAATTGCATGAGGTGTGAACGATACGCTTCTAAGTCCAGGTTTACTGGAAGTAAGCTGTTCGCCTTCTTTAACGCGATAAACTTTAACACCACCATATACGAGTCCACCCGATCTATCAGAGTCATCACCAACGATAAGTCTAAGCTCACCTTTAACGTTATTGATCTGATTACATCTGCTCATCAGATTGGTAGGGTCATCCATGATTGAATTGAGTAAGTCTGTGCTTACTGTCTCAGGAACCGCGAGTCCACCCTCTGATGGTGTAAGTGTATTCATTCCAGATACAGAAGCATTGAGTCTAGGGTCTGTATACTGGTTAGTTGCTTTCAGATAGATTGCTTTTGCAAACTGTCCTGAGTTAGCGAAACCTGTAGGCTCTTCTATTTCTATTTTCTCATAAGTTCCCTGCGGCCTTGAAGCTGCTGGTGCTGTTGCTTCATAATCAATCTGTCGTTTAGCTCTAGCGATATCAAAGTCGAGTGCTTTGATCTCTTCTGCTATAGCATCGTCTCTTGTAATTTCTTCTGCTGTTAGTTCAGTTTCGGTAGCGTAAAACGCTTTTGATTCTGCAACCAACGCTGCACGATTAGATACTAATTTGTTATAACGTGTCATAATGGTATTACCTTTCTGGTTTTTATAATTCTGATATTAATATTGGACATTGGTCCTTTAATCACGCCATAGGGCGCGGTTACGTCTCAATCTATTATTCTCTACTGGTTTAACTTTTCTGCTTGCTATCTCTGCAAGTGTAAGGTTCCCGTCAATCATTCCTATTGCTACAGCGTCAACACCTTTGAATGTTCTACCACCGCCGAAAGTCTTAATAACTTTATCCTTGGATATGCCTCTGCCTTTAGATATGTCAGATATAAACATTGCATAGTCTGCATCAACTCTGCTCTGTAAGTGTGCTAGTGATTCTTCTGACGTTGGTGTAGATGGGTCAAACTCTGCTTTGTTCTCGCCTGCTCTAATTACATTAACTTTGATACCAGCGTTGGCTAGTGCTTCCGACTCGTCATAAGCTACAGCGTATACACCAACTGAGCCTACATCGGCCGAACCAAGCACGTGAACCTCTGTAGCCTGTGAAGCTAACCAATAAGCTGCTGATGCCATCAGGGCGTCTGTTACCGCTATGACTGGCTTGATCTTTCTTATCTCTCGGATCTCTGCCGCTGCTTCTGTTAGTCCAGCTGTTGAACCGCCCGGTGAGTACACATCTATGATTATCTGGTCTACAGTATTATCAGACGCCATAGCTCTAAGCCCGTTCATAAACTCGTCTAGTCCCGAACTGAACCAATCTGATCTAGGCATTATAACCCCGTGAAGATTAACCACACCTGAACGATTGACAGTTGTCTGTCTGTTACTTCGTACCGCCGACAGGACTACAGGCGTATCATTTGCAAACGTCTTGATATAATCTTCATGTATAGCCATTGCCCCGTTAAGAAGGTTCGCGTATCTTTTCATTGTCACTCCCATATAACGGTCAATGCCGTCTCTGATGATATTCTATATTCACTATCTAAATCTCTGTTATCTTCTGCATATAGGTCACGCGCTCTCTTGCGCCTTGTCTCGATATAGTTCGCCCATCCATCACACGCCGTTATCTTCTGGCAGAACTCAGCTAATGATTGATACTCTTCGTTGATGATCTTACAGGCGTCCACAAAGGTTTCTGCACTCATAGCCTTCTTGAGTATAGCTTGTTCTTTACGAGCTATCCTATCAGATGCAGATACAGCCAATGCTCTGGCTGATGTTTCTTGCTTGTCTGTCAATGCAGACTTAGTATTAGATGTAGTGTTAGGATTAGCATAATCGTCGCCACCACCGTCTATTCTTCTAGGCATATTCTCTTTCCGTCTAATCTCGTTAGATGACATCCACTCTGATGATCTTGCAATAGCGTAAGCCTCGTATCTGCTTTTGGTATCACCTCGTAATAGCCCATCAATGTTGAACTCAAGGAACTCGCCCGCTTCTGTATCTACGAGAGCAAGGTTGAACTTATCCTCAATGCACTTAACTATAGGCTGGATACAATCGCCCACTGACTCAATAGCTTGTTGCTCAATGTTGGAAAATGTAGCTGCTGACATTTCAGCAACCTTATGAGGTGGCACGCCAAAGATACGACATATATCTAATACTGAAAATTTGCGCTGCTCGATAAACTCTAAATCTACAGGGGTTAGATATGTTTTCTTAAACTCAAGGTTGTTACCGAGTACGGCAATATCGGCAGGGTTGCTCATCTGCTCATGCCATCTCTTCTTTATTTCCTTCGCTGTCTCTTTGCCTTTTTCTCCACCTAATGGCTGGTCGGTTGAAAGATATCCTCTAGGTATTTCATTCTTGTCTAAAGAGTTATAGGCGTACACCTGCCCTATCCTGTCTGCTTCCATGCCTACTCTATGATGGGATATGCGAGACAGTCCGGTTATACCGTTTATACTTGCGCCTCTGATATGCAGTATATCATCTGATGTATATGTTTTGCGCCCACCGTTTAATAGCCTGACTTCATATATTATTCTACCGTTCTTATTAAGTTTAACCTCTACCATCGTATCATCAATAGGCTCAAGCTCGGCTGGCCACTGTGTAGGTGTACCCTTCATAAAATAATAAGCGTTGCCTCTAAGCAGATACTTGATTATCAATTGTTCGATGAACTCGAATCTAGTCTGTTCATACATCTGATTGATCTGACCCTTGAACATAATAGCTGCTGGTATATATGGTGCTTCAATCTTCTCGCCGTCTGGTTCACCTATGTATGCTTTAAGTGGTAGCTTGGCTATCGTCTTAGATATGTATGATACGCAAGCATATACAGCTACTGACCGCATAGCTGTATCTTCGCTGGTTACTCTTACTTGTGCTGCTGAGTTAGATGAGGTTAGAGACGTCCACCCGTCTGAGGTATCGGAAGCCTTCTCGGATACGAAAAAATCAATTACACTTTGAATCATACTCACAATATAAAGTCGTCCACGGTGTGCCCCTTTGAGCCTGCTGCTGCTCTGCTTACCGCCATTATCGAAGCTATAAGCCCGTCTATATATTTTCCGCGCTGTTTGCGGTCTGGTTTCATGGGTTTAATATTACCCGCTGGATCAGTGATAATTTTAGCACATGATACGTTATGTGTCAATATTTGATTGTTCCCGTGTCTAATATTGCCAGTCAACATTATACGTTCAAACTCCTTTGAAGCTGGAGACATACTTGCGAAACCTTGTCGAAACACCACACAGTTATGGCCGTCTTGCATTAGTAACTGTACTTGATGATGGGCGTTATAAGGGTCGTATGCTATTTCCTGTATGTCATATTCTGACGCAAGCATATCAATTTCTGACTGTATGTATTGATAATCAATTACATCACCCGGTGTCAGGAATAGCAGCTTATTCTTTTCCCATAAGTCGTACCGGATACCCTCTTGTTTAATTCTCTTTTGTATGTTATCGGCTGGCATCCAATATCGCAATTGAAGCGCAAAGGTTCCATCGTCGAGAGGGAAGCACAACGCTACTGCGCTCATATCTATCGTGGTGGATAAGTCAATGCCCGCATAGCACGTGCGACCTTTGAGTGATTCCTTGATAGCTTTGGTTAGAGGCTTACACTTCTTCCATCTATTCAATTGAATCCATACGGTTTCTTGCTCTGTCCACATATTGAGATAGAGGCGCTTAAATGTATTCTCATAGCTGGGTAGCTCTTTAGCTCTGTTGCATTCCTCTTGTAAGTATTCCTCTGTTATACCTATGCCTAGATTAGGATTAGCTTTATACCATACCTTCGGGTCTGTCCAATCGTCATCAGGGTCAGCTTCATATATTATAGGAAGGAAAGTAGGGTCTATTGTAGGGTCAGCCTTTACTCGCTTTGCGTGTTCATACATCTCATAACAGAATGAACTTTTATCATAACCGGCTGTAGTTGCAAGGAACGCCAACGGTTGAGCCCTGGTTCCTCTGGATGTCATAAGTGAATCATATAAGTCTCTGTTAGGTTGTGTGTGTACTTCGTCTATGATTACACCGTGAGCATTCAAGCCCATCTGTGACTCTGCATCGGCTGGCACTACTTTATAGAATGAACCAGACTGAGGATGCACGATAGTCTTATTACCTCTTGCATTAGGATTGCCACCGTATACGTCTAACTTCTTATTAAGTGTTGAGTCGGCGTGTACCATTCTTGCAGCCTCATCGAATATAAGAGCTGCCTGCCCTTTGTCTCTGGCTGCCGAGTATACCTCTGATACAGGCTCTTGATCTGCTACCGTTAGGAATAAACCCACGCCTGCGCCTATTGTTGACTTACCATTCTTGCGAGGTATGAACAGGAAGCATTCTTTATATCTTCTTAACCCGTTGCTCTTACGCTTCCATCCGAACAATGGTCTGATGATCCCATCTAATTGCCATAGCTCTAGTATAAAAGGCTGACCGGCGAAGATGCCTTTAGAGTGTTTCAGATACTTAGCAAAGAACTTGACCGCCTTGTCCGCTGCTACTTCGTCAAAGTAGTATAACGACTTGATAGATTTCTTTTTATCCGAAGATTTCTTTTTCAAGTTTCTCTGCTTCCGTGTCTGTCTTTGTATCCTTGATAACACTTGCTTTAGGTCTTGATGCTGGTGTCATCCCGAACTCAAGAGCTAATCGTCTGAACCTATCCCATGCATTATTGCGTATGGATATCATAGGATTAATCTGTGAACCCTTGAA
>Ga0114918_10000959_pt1 | contig 25482 bp, 20 predicted proteins | sample LantaG_FD_87015 | JGI IMG/M metagenome (GOLD analysis project Ga0114918, IMG submission 87015) | Deep subsurface microbial communities from Baltic Sea to uncover new lineages of life (NeLLi) - Landsort_02402 metaG | ecosystem: Environmental > Aquatic > Marine > Oceanic > Sediment | place...
CCCATTTTTACAGGGTACAGCCATGACGGGTATGTTTCCTGGAGAAGAAGATCATAGGCCACATCAGGATGGCCGGTTTGAGTAAGCACATGACAGATAAAAGGTGTTCCCAGGAAACCGGTTGAAAGATGGTCCCTGCGGCTTTTTATGTCATCCACAAGGAATTGTGCTGCTTTCTCCCTTAAGTTTTCAGGAAGTAGATCAAACTTAAGGGCAAGCACATATGAGGTCTGTGAATTGGTCCCGACACGGCCTGCAGGTGTCACATATTCATTAATGAAGACAGTCTTGATCTTATTGAAGAGCTCCCTGTAGTACTTTTCGTCATCTGTCTTACCAAGTTCCTTTGCTGCATCAGCAAGAATGGATGTGGAATATGCATAAAAAGCTGTTGCTATAAAATCATGGTCAGTATGTCCGTCAGGCTCTGAATGATTATTCACCGGCGGGTGATAAAAGAGCCAGTCGCCATATTTACTGCCTCCGTTCCAGATATAATCGTCGCCCGCTATATTCCTGATATATTCAACCCATTCCTTCATACTGGGATACTGTTCTTCAAGCAGCTGCCTGTCTCCGTAAACCGTGTACATTGTCCATGGGACTATAGTTGCCACATCACCCCATCCTGCTGAAGGCCGGGCTGTTTTTGCATCCTGCCTGTTAAGTACGTCGGGTATCACATCAGGAACCTCACCGCCCGGTTTCTGATCAAGGGCAACGTCCTTGAGCCATTTGGTGAAGAAGGGTGCAACATTATAATTAAATGCGGCGGTTCTGCTGAATGCCTGGGCGTCTCCTGTCCATCCGAGGCGTTCATCTCTCTGCGGACAATCGGTAGGCACATCAACAAAATTCCCTTTCTGACCCCATTTTATGTTATGCTGAAGCTGGTTCAACAGTGGATAAGAACATTCAAATGTACCTGTCGGATCCATATCGGAATGTACAACAATGCCTGTTATATTATCAGTCGTAAGGGTGCCGGGGAAACCTGTAACCTCGATAAATCTGAAACCAAAGAAAGTGAACCGCGGTTCATATATTTCTTCACCTGCACCTGAAAGTGCATAGGTAAACTGTGCCTTTGCGGACCGCAGGTTCTCCGTATAAAACTCACCATACTTGTCCAGTACCTCTGCATGACGCACTTTGATAACAGTACCTTTTGGTCCTGCAACTTTTAGCCTTATCCATCCAACCATATTTTGTCCCATATCTGCCACGAGGCTTCCATTAGGTGTTGTAAAGATCTTAACAGGTTTGATCTCTTCTATCTTCCTGACAGGAACGCTTTCAGAGGCAATCAGGTTATTGGTATAATTCCCTGTCCTCACTTTTTCCCAGGATTGGTCATTATAATCGGGTTTATTCCAGCCGGTCAGTTTTTTGCCTGCATCATATTCTTCACCATTATAAATGTCGCTCATCCGTATGGCACCATCATTGTTGCATTTCCATGTTTCATCAGTGATTATAAGATCTTCACTGCCATCAGTATATACTATCCTGAGCTGCATCAGGAGGCCGAGACGTTTGCCGTATATTGCCCAGTTGCTGCTCCATCCAAGTGTACCCCTGTACCAGCCGTCACCGAGTACGGCCCCGACTGCATTTTTCCCTCTGGCAACCTGATCAGTAACATCATATACCTGGTACTGAAGCCTTTTACCGTAGGATGTCCACCCTGGCGTAAGTACTTGATCGCCAACCTTTTTGCCATTAAAATGAAGTTCATGCAGGCCATGTGATGTTACATATACTGTTGCTTTTACTACAGGTTTTGTAACTGAAAACTCCTTACGGAAATGTGGTGACGGGGCATAACGCAGTGTATCACCCTCTATTTCGATCCATTTTGCTTTCCACTCCGAAGGGGAAAGTAATCCCGTTTCCCAGTATGCGGTTTCGCTCCATTTCGATTGCCTCTTTTTATTGTCCCACACCTTTACCTGCCAGAAATATTTCTCCCCAGATTTTAAATCGGGACCATTGTATTCAATAAGAACTGATTCGTCAGAACCTCTTTTACCGGATTGCCAGATCATCTTACTTTTTGGAAATTTCTGATCTGTTGCTACCCTTATAGAATATGCAGTTTGCATTATGCCGGTGCCTGCTCCGGTGATCTTCCATGAGAATCTTGGTTTCCGGGTATCGATGCCTGTTGGATTCTTTTTATATTCTACAGTCAGATCTCTTACTGTCAGATCCTGTGAATAGATAGCTGCAGAAATAAAAAGCAGCATGATGGACAGGTGAATTTTTTTCATGATACAGAATATTTGAATTAAAGTTCAAGATTATTAAAAATGTGCGAATAAAAAAACAGATATACCGGCAAATCCTGCCTTAAAGTTTATAAATTGCAAAACCGACATGTAATAACAGATGGAGCCAATCATAGGTATATTATTAATTGCAGTAGGCAGCATTGGTGCTGCAAGTTTTTATGTTCCTTTCAAAAAGGTAAAGGAATGGGCGTGGGAATCATACTGGTTGAGTCAGGGTGTTTTTGCCTGGCTTATCATTCCATGGCTCTTTGCACTCATTTTTATTCCCCGGGGAGAGCTTATACCTATTATAAATGAATCGCCGGTTTCTGCTAAGCTTATGGCATCACTCTTTGGCATCCTCTGGGGTTTCGGAGGACTTACATTCGGACTCAGCCTGCGATACCTTGGTGTGGCTCTTGGACAGTCCATTGCTCTGGGTCTTTGTGCTGCCTTTGGCACATTACTGCCTCCAGTTATTGCAGGACAGAACCTGTTCTCAACAACAGGAGGAATTCTCATTGTCATTGGAGTGGCAATAACAGTGGCAGGCATTATTATAATCGGCTATGCAGGATCACTAAAAAGCAGGGAGATGACCGAGGAGGAGAAGAAGGCCGCAGTGAAGGAATTTGCACTTAAGAAAGGTATCCTTATAGCAATATTTGCAGGGATCATGAGCGCATGCTTCAACTTCGGATTTGAGGCAGGTAAGCCTATTGAAGAGATAGCGCTGGCACACGGAACAAATCCTTTATTCCAGAAAAACCCTTCGCTTATTTTTATTCTCCTTGGAGGATTCCTTACCAACCTGTTCTATTGTGGATTCTTAAATATCCGGAATAAAACTTACAAGGACTATTATACAGTATCCGGCAGCCTTTTGCTCAACAATCTGTTTTTCACATTTCTGGCAGGATTGTTATGGTTCCTTCAGTTCCATTTCTTCGGAATGGGATCAAGTAAACTTCCGGCCGGTATGGCAGTTTTCGGCTGGAGCATACTGATGGCACTAAACATTGCAATAAGTAATATATGGGGGATAATATTAAAAGAATGGAAGGGAGTCGGAAGAAAAACTATAATCGTCCTGATTATTGGAATTATTGTACTTATTCTGTCAACGTTTGTTGTTAAACTGGGTTAAACTGACATATATGACAAGGCGGTTTGGTTTCAAAATGAAATTATTTCCGGGCTTTAAGGAGGAGTACCGGAAAAGACATGGTGAGATATGGCCTGAACTGGTCACATTGTTAAAAAATGAAGGTATTGGCAATTACTCTATCTTCTTCGACGAGGAGACAAATACACTTTTTGCCTACCAGGAACAGTCGGGTGAAAGCTCCTCCCAGGATCTCGGCTCAACAGAAATAGTACAGAAATGGTGGAAGTATATGGCAGATATAATGGATACCAACCCGGATAATTCTCCGGTAACGGTTCCGCTGGAGCAGCTATTTTACATGGAATAAAAACCGTATTTAATTTAAACAACATAAAGTATGGAAAAAGATGTTATATTAAAAACCTATCAGCTTGCTAAACAGCAATATGCAGAGTTGGGAATTGACACCAGGCAAGTTCTGCAGGAGATGGAAAATATAGTAATAAGCCTTCATTGCTGGCAGACAGATGATGTCGGCGGTTTTGAGAAGGAGGGTGCCGAGCTGGGAGGCGGAGGAATTCAGGCAACGGGTAACTTCCCGGGAAAAGCAAAGACAATAAAGCAGATGAGGGATGATCTTGATAAGGTCATGTCGCTGCTGCCGGGAAAACAAAGGCTGAACCTTCATGCAATCTATGGTGAGTTCGGTGGAAAACCGGTGGATCGCGATCAGATTGAAGTGAAACATTTCCAGGGATGGATCAACTGGGCAAAAAAACGCAAAATAGGTCTTGATTTTAACTGTACCTGCTTCTCACATCCTCTTGCAGATGACGGGTTTACACTCTCAAGCAAGAATCCGAAAATAAGGAAATTCTGGATTGAACATACAAAAAGATGCCGGATGATTGCAGCTGAGATGGGCAAGCAGCTTGGAACACCTGCTGTGCATAATATATGGATCCCCGATGGTTCAAAAGATACTCCGGTTGACAGATATACACTCCGGAAGCTTCTGAAAAAATCACTTGATGAAATATTCTCCGTAAAATATCCCAAAAAATATCTAAAGGATTCAATTGAAAGTAAACTGTTCGGGATCGGCTCAGAGTCAATGGTCGTAGGATCACATGATTTCTATCTTGGGTATGCGATAAAAAACAATACTATGATCACTCTCGATAATGGCCATTTTCATCCGACAGAGCAGGTAGGAGACAAGATATCTTCAATACTTCTTTATATCGATGAATTACTGCTTCATCTTACCAGGGGTGTCCGGTGGGATAGTGACCATGTTGTTGCTTTCAACGATGATCTTTTACTCATTGCCCAGGAAATAGTCCGTGCTAAAGCTCTTGGAAGGGTGAATATAGGTCTCGATTTTTTCGATGCAAGCCTGAACAGGATAGGCGCTTATGTAATAGGGACCAGGGCTGCACAGATGGCTTTCCTGTTTGCTTTGCTGGAACCTTTTGAGACCTTGCGCAAATTTGAAGAACAGGATAAAAACTTTGAGCGATTATCAATGATGGAATTGATGAAATCAAAGCCTTTCGGTGCTGTCTGGGATTATTACTGCCTGAAGAATCAAGTTCCCGTTGGCCAGGATTATATCAATGAAATAATAAAATACGAGAAGGAGGTTCTCAGTAAACGATAATTTGTTTCTTCGTTGTAGAGACGTTCCATGGAACGTCTCACCATGGAACGTCTCCACTACCATTAATTGCGTAATTTATTATATGAAAGAGAAAGTAATTGCAGTATTCGATATAGGTAAAACCAATAAAAAGATAATCCTTTTTAATTATGATCTGAAGCTGGTTTCAGAAACAGAGCAAAGATTTTCCGAAATAAAGGATGATGACGGGTTTACCTCTGAGGATATTGAACTTCTGGAGAAATGGATAAGGGAATCGGTAAACCAGCTGGTCTTGTCGGAAAAATATGACGTTACTGCAATCAACTTTGCAACTTATGGGGCAACAATAGCCAGCCTCGATGAATCGGGCAGGAGGGTTACTCCATTATATAACTACCTGAAACCACTTGATGAGAGAATACCTGAACGAATATATAAAAAATATGGCGGTCAGGATGAGTTCTGCAGGAGAACAGCATCTCCGGCACTTGGAATGCTCAACTCCGGTATGCAGGCACTCTGGCTCAAATACGAGAAACCTGAAATGTTTTCCAGGATCAGGCATATTCTTCATTTTCCGCAATACCTTTCATATCTGCTCACCCGGAAAATATATTCCGAGCATACCTCCATAGGCTGTCATACGGCATTATGGGATTTTGATAATATGAGTTATCATCCATGGACAACCGCAGAGGGATTAAAACTTCCTGAGCCCGTCGACATAAGCACAACAGATGATATCACCATAGAGGGGAAAAATGTTAAGGTTGGCATTGGTATCCACGACAGTTCTTCCTCGCTTGCACCATACTTTTCAGGCAGTAAAGGCAAATTCCTCCTTATTTCAACAGGAACCTGGTGCATAAACATGAATCCTTTTAATGCAGAATTATTAACAACCGGACAACTCGACCGCGATTGCCTTTGTTATTTAAGTATTTCACGCCAGCCGGTAAAATCATCGAGGCTCTTCCTGGGCCATTTACATGAGACTGCTGTAAATCAGTTAAATGCTCATTTTAAGACTGATACCGGATATTATAAGAATATAAAGCCAGACAGGCAGTTGATCGAAAGCTGCAGGCAAAAATGGGGCAGGAACAGATTCTTTTTCGAAGATCTGCCATATTCCAGGGAACTTAAAACCAAATGTGATTTTTATACTTTCACAACATTTGAAGAGGCATATCACCAACTCATGATAGAACTCTCGGGACTCGCAGTAGAAGCTATTGACCTGGTGCTGCCGGCTGATGATGATATCGAAAATATTTATATTACCGGAGGGTTTTCCGGTAATATTCTATTCCGGATTCTTATCTCCGAGGCATTTCCCATAAAGAGTGTCTACACTTCTGAAATTTCAAATGCAACAGCCCTTGGGGCCGCCCTCGTACTTCTGAAAGTACTCGATCCTGAAAGAAAACCAATACTGAATCTCGGATTGAACCGGTGTTGATATTTTAATTAGTTTTGCGGGAAGTTTTATTTTGCATAAAGATCCATTCACTTTATCAATTTCTTTTTGAAACAGAGCAATATTGCACAAGATTTGATGGGATTTTCTGTTAATAAATTGTTACGGCAATCATTAGGCTGTATAAATTATAATGGTAATTGACGAGATTAAAGAAGTACTTAACACCTTCAGGCCCGTAAGACTGGATGAGGTAGGGAACACCAGGTTGATGAACCGGGTTGACACTAAATATCTCATGTCATTAAGGACAGTACCTGAATTACTAACACGCATGGATGGCGAATACAGGGCGCTTGAAATTAATGACAACAGGATATTTTCATACTATACCACCTATCTTGATACAGATGATTTCCTGTTCTTTAATCAACATGTTACAGGAAAGCTTGGCAGAAATAAGGTCCGGTACAGAAAATACGAAACAACTGGTATAACTTACCTTGAGGTTAAACAAAGGACCAACAAGAACAGAACCATCAAATGGCGTATTGAACATAATCCGGCTCCCGGAAACGAATTTGATGAAACTGCAGGTGAATTTGTAAACGAGTATTTACCCCAGAACAGTTTAATGCTGAAACCTGTGCTGATAAGCAGCTTTAAAAGGATAACACTGGTCGGCACGGTAATAAATGAACGGATAACAATTGATCAGGATCTTTCCTATCTTGATCTTGAAGGAAACAGTGTAAGTTTTCCGTCGGTTGCCATTGTTGAGCATAAGAGGGAACGCTTTAATAACGAATCTCCTGTGAGAGCAATACTCAAAGATTGTCTGATACATTCCACAGGATTCAGCAAATATTGTTTCGGTACCGCAATAATGCACGATATACCGCGTAAAAATATGCTTAAACCAAAATTCTTACTGATAAACAAGATTGAAAATGAATTTAACAACTCTTCTGATACCTGACGTTAATATCGTGGGTATTGATTTAATTAATCTTCCGGATTTTCTGGAACTGGTACTCAGGTTTTCGCTTAACACAGCAGTCATTGTCATTCTGGTCAGATGGCTCTACTATTCAACTGTAAAAAGGAAGGATTACCTGTTTACCTATATTCTTATTGCCAGTGTAGTTTTCCTGCTCTGCTTTCTCCTGGAAAGCGTTAAGCTGCAGATAGGATTTGCACTTGGCCTGTTTGCAATCTTCGGCATAATACGCTACCGGACAGATGCAATACCGATAAAGGAGATGACATATCTCTTCCTTGTTATCGGAATATCTGTGATTAATGCCCTTACAAGCACAACAACAAGCCTTGTCGATCTTCTCTTCACAAACCTGGTAATAATATTCATTACCTACGGACTTGAAAAGCTCTGGCTCCTGAAGCATGAGTCATCTAAAATTGTGATTTATGAAAAGATAAACCTGATCAAACCGGAAAACAGGGAAGCGCTGATCGATGATCTGAGGGAAAGAACCGGGATAGATAAAATAAACCGTATAGAAGTAGGTAAAATCGATTTCCTGAGAGATACCTGCGAACTTAAGATCTATTATTATGTTTCAGATCATGAGAAAAACCTGAATAATATAAACGGCATCAGTAATACTACCGATGATGACGACGATTAGAAGGGCAGTTGTTGTATCATTATTTTCATTTCTCACAGCCGTTATCTATTCACAGGATAAAGATTTCGGTATATGGTACAACATCTCTGTTGAACATGAGTTCACCAAAAAGCTTGAAGTTGAACTTCTTACGACTGTCCGGACATTCGAAAACGCCTCTAAAATAGAGGAGGGCTTTATTGAGGGAGAGATAGCATATAAATTCACCAAATTCCTTTCTGCTGCTGCCTCGTACAGGATAACCGAAAATATCGAAGATGATGATGCTTACTATTTACGGCATAAATGGTTCGTGGGATTGAAAAGTGATATTGACATATGGGATATGGAAATTTCGGGAAGGATAAGATACCAGGAGCGTTACAAAACCTATTTTGAGGATGAAGAGGATAAGATCCCAGATTCTCATTTCAGATTCAAAATAAAATCAACATACAAAACTCCTTCATTTCCGCTGAACCCGTTTTTAGAAGCTGAGATATTCTTTCCGGTTTTCAAGGAATCTGATTTTGTTATTGACAAGAAACGATTTTCGGCTGGTGCTGAATATAAAATTTCAAAAAAACATGCTGTCGAAGTGGAGTATCTTTTCCAGCGTGATTATCATCCTGATCTCCGCGATGATCATATAATTTCATTGAATTATAAATTCAAATTTTAATATCTATGAGTAAAAGAATAGCGAAATTATTCTTTCCTCAGGAGGAGTATCAGCGAACTGCTTCTGACTCTTCTAAGCGACAGGAGCAGAGCAGATAAACCAGCTACAGACACAACAGCTATCATAATGGGAATATAGTTCCATGGTATTTCTGATCCGCTCCTGAGAGATGGCAGAGTGGCCAGAAGTCCTGAAAATGTTCCGGTAAAAATACCCCAGGAAAGCATTATGAGCTGATCCTTTAATAAAAGACCTCTTATCCGTCTGATATTATAACCTGTTGCCATCATCAGGGCAAATTCCCGTTTACGCTGGTTAAAGTTCAGGATAAGTATGAATCCTAATCCCGCTGCACCCAGTACCATTCCAAACACTCCAAGTACCACAAATACATCGAGATATGTATTTGTAACCTCCTGAAAAGATGCAAGCTTTTCCCCGGATTTTTCTACGGAAAGGCCATGGCCCGAGAGCCGTTGACTTAAAACCTCGCGATAGTAATCAGAAGAGGCAGGATCACCGTCAATAAGAAATACAGAGCTTCCGGAAACTGAAGGATAATATTTTTCAAAATAGGTGCTGCCTATGATCAGGTAACCCTGGAACAGGGAAGATTTAAGACCCGCACATATTACTATTTTCAAGGGCTGACCGTTTTCTGCATTGAAAACCAGTGTATCACCGGTTTTTATCTTCAATCCCCACTGTAAAACAGTCTGATCAGCAATGCCATAAATGACATTATCTCCGGGAGCATCCTCCAGTAGGCTCCATGGATTGTTAACTCCCGGCTCTTTTATTCTTGTAGCAAAAGAAAATGAACCCCGGGTTATAAAAGCAGAAGGATCAATTCCCAGAATTGCAGGAGCTGTTATGTGGTTTAAATTAAGGCAGCTGGCATCATCACCGGGCAACCTTCTTGCCTGTACAAACACAAGATCCTTTAAATCATCTTCATCGAGCCCGAATTCTTTTCTTCCGTCGCCATTCAGGTTCTCCTCTACCGGAACGGCAGATTCTGCCCAAAGTAAATATCCTCCGGTACCCCCCGGGGGCAACAGCATCTTATCGCCCACAACCTTTTTGTTGGCTCCAGTGATCATAACAGCAAATATTCCTGCTGCTATGAAAATAACGGGAGTAACCATGTGTGAGGGATGAAAGGAATAAAACTGTTTCGATAAATTGCCTTTTACACCGGTTATTCTTTCTTTACTCTTCTTTTTTCTAACACAATACTGCCTGAGTAACAGCACAAGTGTAATGAATAAAAGTGTGCCGCCTGCAAAAGAAAGTGCTACTGACCCGCCCTCAATCATTAATGACAGACTGATTAAAATAAGAGTGATGAAGAGGCTTATGAGTAAAAGAACCAGGTTATTTTTTGGCTGATGCCGCTTCAATTCTCCGGTTTCCTTGCTTCTGAGACTTTCCAGGAATCTATTTGTTTTTATTAAGAGAAGGAGAGAAGTTATTGCTTCTGCTGCTAAAAAACCTATTATAAGCGGGACAATGCTGAAATGAGCTGAAAGGGTGCTTGTTTGTACTGCTCCGCTCCATACAGAATTTAACGCTTTAATAGTCACAATATTAAGAAGATATCCCAGAAAAATCCCGGGGACAGTACCGGCAACGGATATGACCATTGTTTCCGATAAGAGCAATCTCCTGATATAACTGTTTTTAAATCCAAGAGCAAAATAGGTTCTTAACTGTTCTTTCCTTGTGTCGAAGAACATTGATAGTGCAAGGGATAACAGGATTATGCACGATACAATAATAAAAAAAGCAAGGCTCAGGAACAAAGTGCTGAAATCAACACTCTCCCCTGCAGCCGTGTCGCTGTTTTTCTGTGCATCCGAAATAACAAATCCTGTCGTATGAGGATCGAGTGAACCTGTTAATATGTCTGTAATACAGTCTGTTTCAAGCGTTACGGGGAATCTGAGTGCAGTGGCCGGACCAAAGTTATTACCCCATAACCTCTTGCCTGTCTTATAGCTTAAAAATGCCTTTGGTGTTCCTCTGTATTTGTTCCAGTACTCCTCATCCTTTTCCCTTATTTTTTCCATTAGTATTGGTATCCCGGCATCCCAGCCTGAACAGGTCGTACTTGCTGAAATACCCGGGAAATCGGGCATTAGTGAAGGATCGGAATAGAGGTGGCCATCAGGCACTATCTGGCTTATGATGAAGCTTTCGCTTTTTTCTTCAAGTATATTAGTACTGTATGCCGGATCATACCACGTGAGCAACAGTGTGTCGCCTTTATTTGCATCAAGATCATCAGCCAGCCACCTTGTGATCTTTATTTCGTTTTCACCGATATCGTCCCCGAAGGCCGATATAAAGGAATAGGGTGTGGAATTGCCATTAACACCGAAATCATTGCCCAGGTATGTAATTACAGGGCTTGCAGAAGGTAACAATGAGACTATATCTGATACAATTGCACTGTCGATAAAGATCCTGTCGGAAATCAGTTCCGGTTCACCTGTCTTCTGAGATCGTCTTACAGTGAGCCCGATATCTGAAGGAGTAATATGCTTCTTCAAAGCCTCATAATAGTAATTTACAGGAAGTTCACTGTCGTTATGTATAAGAAGCCTGTTTGCCCTTGATTTATCATTCTTACCCGCACTGAGGTCAGCCATATTTATGAAGATGTTCATAGGATCTAACTGGCTGATACCCATTGAAAAATTTCCTGATTGCTGTGAATCGAGCACATCTCCCACCTTTAATACTTTTGAGAGATTTTCTTCCTTCGAAGGCGCAAAAGGTGCATTGGCGGGAATGGGGTCAAGGTTTCTGAACCTTATTATTATCTCATCGCCCTCGCTTATTCCCAGGTGGCGGGCCAGTTTATTGTTCACTGCCACTGTACCTGGCTTAATACTCACCGAATCGATACCCTGGAATGGCCAAAAGCTGTCTGTGACACCGTATATCTTTGTATTTAAGGCTGTTGCACCTGTTTTAAAATTCTGGCAATAACCGTCTGTTTCAAGTATGGCAATTGTTTTTTCCCCTGTCTCTGCCGAAATTCTTTCTGCAAGTGAACCATTGAAATAGCGCAGACCTGAGCTGATTAATATTCCGGCATTTCCAAGTTTTTCTGATGAACTTTTCCGCAGGCTGGCCCGTACGGAATGACCTGTAAAAAGAGATCCGGTAATTATTGCTGATAACAATACAATAATGATGACCTGGTTAACAGCATCCCTGCTGTAGAAAATAATTGACCGCCTGATTGATTTTTGGAGGAAATTCATCATTATCTCGATTTTCCGGATTATGGATTAAGCTTACCTTCCTTCAGTTTCAGGTGCAGCCGCATCTTGGCAGCAAGGTCAACCGAATGAGTTGCAACAATGAGTGCCGTCCCGGTTTCTTTATTAAGCCGGACGAGGAGATCCCCAAGCAACCCGGCATTTTTCGAATCCAGCGACCCTGTTGGTTCATCGGCAAGCAGGAGGGAAGGTTTGTTTATCAGGGACCTCACCAGAGTTACACGTTGTGCTTCGCCGCCCGATATCTGGAACGGGTGTTTATCAGCCAGGTCAGTGATACCGGTTTTTTCCATCAATTGAACCCCATACTCTCTCTTCTCGTCATACTCTTCTATTGATATATCATGGGCAAATAGAGGCAAGTAAATGTTCTCTCTTACAGTAAGATACGGAAGCAGAAGATGGTCCTGAAAAACAAAACCTATATTCTTATTCCGGTATAATGCTGATTCATCCGGATTGAAACCAAGAACAGATCTGTCACCGAACAGTACTTCTCCGGAATCAGGCCTGTCAAGAAGCCCGATTATATTCATCAATGTGGTCTTGCCCGAACCAGAAGGTCCTGTTACTGCAATCGAATCACCTTCATTTACAATAAGATCCAGATTGTCCAGTACCAGTCCTCTCCTGATAAATGATTTAGTTATACTTTCCAGTCTGAGCATAATATTTCAATTCTTTTTGATCATTTTATTATATACTTCCGATAAACCTTCCGACATTTTGTCCAGAGAAAGCTCAGATCTTACCTTGACACTTCCTGTTTCACCCAGTTTCTTTCTCAGATCGTGGTCAGTAAGAACTTTCACCAGCGATTTTGATAATTCGGAGACAGTGTCCGGCGAATAGGTGATGCCTCCTCCGGTTATTTCCAATATCTCCGGAAATGCTCCTGTGGCAGGCTGTACTACAGGTACGCCTGCTCCGTTAGCTTCAAGTATATATAATCCGTATCCGTCAAGCTTACGGACGGGTACACTTATTACATCAACATTTTCAAAGAACTGTGCTTTTTTATCTCCACTGAACTCGTTACATATTTTTATGCTTTTTTGAAATTCATGTTCCCTGATTTTCTTGATTTGTTTCAAAATAAACAGTTTATCATCCCCTGTATAACCTCCGCAAACATGAAATGTAAGACCCGGAATAATATTTCTTGTCTTTATGTCAATGAAAGCATCAACAAGCTTATCAAATCCGTTATGTTCACTTACACGGCAAAAATATCCTATTGCCGGCGGTCGTGACTGTTCACCTGGTTTTTCATAATCAGGTGGATCAAAACCCAGAGGTACAATGTGGATATTATCACCCTTAATACCTGTTTCACTTATAAATTGTTCTTTTGAATATCTGCTCGGAGTCACAAAAGCATCGATATGTTCTGATTCTTCGGCCATCATTTTCCATGCTTTGCCCTGATATGATTCTTCCATATCAATAACCCAGTTATCCTCATTCAACAAAGAGCAGACAATTTTTACATCCATCCTTTTCTTTAGTTGACGCGCCAGTCCAAGGATCAGGGCATTTGAGAGGTGGATAATATCAGGTCTACCCTCACTATTCAGATAGCTTACCAGCCTGTCAACCTCATCTTTACGGAAAGTGGCATCACCTTTGATCATGTTAAGTGTCATGTCTTCAAGCCCTTCTGACCGTGTTGTACCGGCCAGGCGGGCAGCCAGTTTCAGGAATGGCTTGAGACGAAAAAATTTCTCAAGGAACATTGGCATATTCCTGAATATCCTCACCTTTTCTCTCAGGTACATTGAAATTGCACCAAAGAAGACATGTGTATCCATTTCATGGTTTTTATCGACATCTTCATCGGGTGGAAGATAAAGAGGAATAGCTTTTGCCGTAGTGCCGGGGACCTTTCTGATAGCTCTTAGATAAAGCATGTCGCGGTAGCAATTCGCACAGTAAAATGAGCCTCCCGAACCTGTTATGAGATATATAATTTTCATAAGTTATTTAGTGCCGAATGCCAGTAATCTTCCGTCTTCGGTCAGGAAATAGAACTTCTCCTGTGTTACTGCAGGTGAACTGCCAATGGGAGCCCCTGCATTAAAGCTCCATATCTTTTTTCCATTTGTTAATCCAAGCATATAGATATTACCATCCATACTGCCAAAAATAACCTTTGACGGGGTTATGACAGCTGAACCAATTACTCGTCCGTTTGTTCTGTATTTCCATACTAACCTGCCATTTTTAGCATTATAACAGTATAAATATTTATCCTCGTTACCAATTATTGCTGAATTGTGCCCGACAGCAGGGATACCAAGTATAGATCCCGTCATTTCGCCCATCGGAATATTCCATATCATTTCACCCGAGGTTATATCAAGACAATAAAATGCCCCATCATAGTCACCAAAATATGCCAAATTGTCTATAACAGCAGGTGAGGAAGCAATATAATTGCCTATATCAAAGGTATTCCTCTGGATACCTGTCCTGGGATCTGTTACTCTCATAATTCCGTCGCATCCTCCAAATATTATCTTATTATTTGCTACAGCAGGTGTGCCATTTACATAATTATTTGTTTCAATTCTCCATAAGAGTTTTCCGGATTCCGGGTTCAGACAATAAAGATAATAGTCATAACTTCCTACAATAATTCCTGCATACCTGCCTGATATCCATAAATTTCCCGATCCCAATATCTGATTTTCGGTAGGGTAGGACCATCCAGATCTTCCTGTCTTCTTATTTATAGCACGAAATATACCATCATAAGAGCCTATGAATACCTTGTCACCAAATATAAGGGGAGGAGCTTCAATTGGGCTGCCAGTCTGAAAACGCCAGAGTATTGTTCCCTCTTCACTTATGGCGTAAACAGTTCCCTTGTCATTTCCAAAATAAATAACTCCATCACTTAATACAGGTGATGATTTTGTTCTGACATCGGTTGCAAGACTCCATAATAAAGTGGGAGCAGTGGTGAATTCATGATTTGTATTTCCTGAAAGATCGCTGTTACCCCTGAAAACAGGCCAGTTATTATCCGAAACCTGGCCAACCACAAAAGGATTCAGCATCAGTGATAGCAATATAATAACTAAATATTTCATTATCAGAATACTATTTTAACTTACTTAATGCGCCTGTAGGACATACTTCAATACAGATATCTGCTTTTGTTTTAAGAATATCCTCAAACCCTTCAGTCAGCGGTTCTGAGATTATTGAGACAAATCCCCTGTTTATGAAACAGAGAGCGGGGTCGTTACTACTATCCTCACATACCCTGACACAAAGACCACATTTTATACACTTAGCATTTTCAAAAATCAGGCCGGTTTTGCGATTTATCTTTTTTTCTATATGCGCATTTACCAGTTTACCTGAAGGATCTTTTATTCCTAATCCGACAGCTATGTCCCTCAGCCTGCAATCTCTTGCTGCACGGCAATCGCAATGCATACAATTTTCTGCCTCTATACCGGCAGATTTATAATCTGATATATCCCTGTAGCGTTTACCAGTACCGGTACACTCTTTCAGCCATTCGCTTAATTCAGCATCTTCAAGCCTTCCTGTTCTGGAAGAAAATTTCCCGCGTAAAGGGTTTGATATTTTTTCTTTGACTTGTTCCACGTAATTTTTATTATCCTTACTACCAGTTTTATAGGATAAATTACCTTTATTAATACTACGTGAAACAAACAACATTATGTTACGTATTGATACAGGTTCATCAATTTTCTTTCTGCGGCATGCATTTTCGCAATACCCTGAGCACTCGGTACAGTGTATTTCAGGTGTCGTTACTTCCGACCTGGCCAGTTCAATTGCTTCCTCTACTTTCCCGGCTTGCAGTAACCTGTTCATCAGCGGTATATTATAACCGGCAGGACACACAATACGGCATGGTGCTTCACATTCAGCCCTGTGTTCTGATAACAATAATTCCACAGCTTTTTTCCTTAACGTCAAAACATCTTCCCCGGAAGTGTCTATTTCCATACCATCCTGAACTAATGATGAACATGATGGAATATAACTATTTGCTTTTGAATTCTTTACCATACACACCATACATGACGAATAAGGTTTAATTCCCTCTTTATGACAAAGTGTGGGAATATGAATTCCTGCCTTTCTAGCAGCATTCAGTATTGTCTGACCCTCTTCAGCTTCTATTTCAATATTATCTATTCTGATCCTGATCATCATTGATATTTACTATTTCAACAGCATCTTCAGGACATACTATCCTGCAGTTATCACATTTCGTACACAACTCCTGGTCTATTTCATGCTTTTCGTAAGGTTTAAACTCTATCGCGCCAACAGGACACTCCTGGAAGCATTTCGTACACCCGGTACAATCGTCATTAATAACATATTGTATCAGGTCCCTGCATTTCTTAGCGGGGCAGTATCCCTTTGTATGTGCTTCATATTCTGATCTGAAATACTGCAGTCCTGTAAGTACAGGATTTGGTGCAGTTTTACCAAGTCCGCACAGACTCCCATTTTTTACATCATGACATAATTGTTCCAACTCATCTATTTCATCCATTGATGCTTTTCCTTCACTCAATCTTGTAATAATATCAAGCATCCGTTTTGTCCCAACCCGGCAAAATGTGCATTTTCCACATGATTGTTTGTGTGTAAATGTCAGAAAATACTTTGCGAAATCAATCATACAGTCGGTATTGTCGAGGACAACCATGCCTCCGGAGCCCATCATTGCGCCCATTTCCGTAAGTTTTTCATAATCAATGGGAGTATCGGCCATTCTGGCAGGTATACAACCTCCTGAAGGCCCGCCTATCTGGACTGCTTTGAATGTTTTTCCTTCCCCGACACCGTTTCCGATCTGTTCAACTATTTCTCTTATAGTAATTCCCATCGGGACTTCAATAAGACCACCCTTCGAAACTTTACCTGCCAGTGCAAAGACTTTTGTTCCCTTGCTTTTTTCAGTCCCTATAGCACTGAAGGCTTTGCTACCGTTATTTATTATCCATGGAACAAGGGAGAATGTTTCCACATTGTTCACAAGAGTCGGTTTGTCTCTGAAGCCTTTTATTGCAGGATAGGGAGGCCTGAAATGGGGAGAGCCGCGTTTACCTTCAAGAGAAGCTATTAGTGCTGTTTCCTCGCCGCATACAAAGGCTCCCGCACCTTCAAATATCCTTATATCGAAAGAAAATGATGATCCATAAATATTTTCTCCCAGGGTTCCTTGCTCATAACACTGGTTTATTGCATTTCTGACTCTTGCAACAGCCAGGGGATATTCAGCCCTGATATAAAAGATACCTTCACGTGCACCTGTTGCATATCCTGCTATAAGCATTCCTTCAATTATCCTGTATGGAAATGACTCAAGAAGCATCCTGTCCATGAAGGCTCCCGGGTCACCTTCATCTCCGTTGCAGACAATGTATTTCGGATTCCCTGATGCTTCGGAAAAGATTTTCCATTTTCTGCCTGTCAGGAATCCGGCGCCTCCACGGCCTCTTAATCCGCTGCTGGAAACTGTATCTGTTATTCCTGAAGGATTGGATGACTTAAGCGCTTTTTTAAATGCTTCAAAACCTCCCAGCATCAGATATTCGTCAAATGATTCCGGGGAGAGAATACCGCTATGTAAAGTTGCCAGGTGTATCTGCTTCTTCAGGAAATTATTAAGATATTTTTCTCTCACCTCTCCGGGCATATTTACCGGGCTTACAGTTTTTTCATCCGACACGAAGGAATCTGCAAGATCGTTTAACCTGTAGAGTATTTTTTTGTTGAATGACCCTGGCTTTATGTGCTTCAGTAAAATCTCCTCAACCTGCTCTTTCCTGACATTGGTATACCGGTGATGAATGTTTTCCCTTGTAACTATCTCAAGCAGAGGTGTCTGGTTGCAAACCCCAACACATCCCACAGGTTTCAGCTTAATATTAAGATCGTAGCCCCCCTTCACTTCAATAATATTTGAGAGAATCTCTTTACTTCCGCCGGCCACACAGCATGAACCCAGTCCTATCCTTACCTCCGCATCAAGATTATCTCCATCATCCTCTTCCGCGATCTGCGGTTCTCCTCGGTGTGAAGTAAGAAAATCATTTATTATTTCATCTGTCATATTGGGTTTTACATGACCATAGGTTTTCCCATCTATCTGTACAACAGGTGCTAATGTACAACACCCCAGACAGGCAACCTCCTCAATAGAAAAGAGATTATCCTGCGATATATTGTGTGTATCGTCTATTTTAAGTTCTCTTTGAAATGCCTCTGCAATAAGCTGTGATCCCTTCACATGACATGCAGTTCCTGAACAGACCTTAACTATATGTTTTCCCACAGGGAGATGTCTGAACTGTGAATAAAAGGTTGATACGCCAGACAACTGGCCGGGAGTAATATCAGTTACACTGCATATATGTCGGAGAGCTTCAGAAGGAAGGTAATTAAGCTTCTTTTGAACCTCCTGCAGGATAAGGATTACCTTATCCTTTTCCCGTCCTGTATGCTCAACTACCTCATCTACTACCGATGTTATCTCATTGATATCGACCGGTTTGCAGTTGCAGTCTGAATTTTCACTATGTGTTTTGTCTTTCTTCACTCCTGTGAAATACAATAAAGGTTATATATTCCTCTTATATAAATATTTTTATCTGAAAATGCCGGTGTACAATCAACTGGTTCACCAAGAGGGGAAACAGAAATCAGTTCAAATGTGTTAGAAGCCTTAATTATATTGGTGGTACCTCCTCTGTCGAGCAGATATACCTTATCATCTGCTATTATGGGAGATGCATAGTACTGCTCCATGAAATAATGAGTCCAGAGTGTATCACCTTTTAGTGCATCATAGCATGCCACATCACCATAACCTGTAGCTATAAACAGGTAACTGTTATTTGCCACAGGACTTGAAACATCTGATGTATAGTAGTTATCTTCCCAGACTATTTCAGCTTCAGGACCTGGTTTTATTGCCGCAAGCCTGGCATAATCGGTATTGGCATATACCATTATACTGTTTACGGCAAGTGATGGAGCAACATCGCCTGTCAGACAGTCCACAGACCATAGTTCTTTTCCATCAATGGGATCATATGCAGTAACGGCAGGATTCCCGTTTATTATTACCTGTGGCTGATCATCAAAAATTGAGAGTACCGGTGATGACCAAACCGGGCTGCCATCTCTCGGAGTTTCCCAGATCATTTCACCTGTGTTGATATCAAATCCCATCATCGACAGTCTCTTGTTTGAGTCATGCTGTACAATAAGGGTATTCTCATGAATGATGAGTGAACAGGAATACCCGTAAACATTATCAAGGACACCCACATTCAATCCCCACTTTTTATTTCCATCCATATCTAGACAAATCAGATTTCCGTTTGCAAATATTGCGCAAACTGCCTCATCATTTACAGCTGCTGACGATACAGCCATTCCGGCTTCCATATCCATCTCCGGTAACTCTTCCGGTTCTCCTTCTATACCAGTTGCCGATACACTCCATAAAATCTCCCCTGAGTTCTTATCAACACAATAGACCACACCAACTGTTCCTTCTGCACCGGTAACAAATAATTTATCACCCCATATTACCGGTGAGCTTTTACCATATGTAGGGATCTTCATCTTCCACTTAATATTTGTACCCTGTTCTCCATCCCATTCTGTGGGATATCCTGATCCACCGGCAATACCACGGCCATCCTGGCCTCTGAAGAACGGGAAATTGGTCTCATCAGGTTCAAAATCCTCTGCTGGAATATTAAAATCCTCTCCACCTTGTTCAGAAAATGATTTTGTACTTTTCTTAAAGATATTTGCAAATAATCCCGACCCGGTCTTATCTTGTTTTGCTGCTCTTATTTCGGGCAGATCATCCCTTAGCAGGAATGACGATACTATTGCACCAACAGTGATCACAGAAGCGGAAATAAGTATTAATTGTCGCCCACGTTTTTGTTTCAGTAAAGTATCAGGTTTTTCGCCGGGTTCAGATGGGATTACTTTCTCTTCTCCCGTAATAAGCCTCAGACAAAAGATAAAGACAATCGCCCCGGCTAACAGCAGATATGATCCTATTTCTATCTGCCGGCGTGAAGCAAAATATGCTTTTCGCGCCATGAGATCCATAGCCCTTATCTGCTCAGCCAAATTGGAATTATCAGGATCTCTGTCATATTGTTCCTTGAGCTCCAACAATACCGGATTGTCCAGTGGATCAATTGTCTTTAACTGGATCAGACTAAATACCATCGTTATTGCAACGACTAATGTAAAAATCCCAGCTATCTGGCTTATAACCTTAAGGGTAGATATATCTTTCTCTTTCAGCTTCATGATTTATCACTCTTATTTTTTGCTTCAACAGGGCAGTATTTAAAACAGCGACCACAGCTGTAACATTTTCCCTGGTGTGGTTTATATTCAGTGCGTGTCTTACTTGTCGTCATTCCAAAAAGACCTATTCCCAGCGATAATCCCAGGAATACTCCTGCCCAAGGTGAGGCTTTTTTAAACCTCGATATTATAGTAGCTTCATTAGCAAACAGTTCTTCTTCTGTCTGTCCTGATTCCTTAAATGCAGAAGCTGCCTCTGATACGGCTTCAATTCCTGTTTCCTGCTCAGCTCTTATCTCCTGGGCAAGTTGTACTTCTTTGTGAATGGTAGCCAGTGCCGGTGCAGCATTATATAAAATAAGTCCCCCTGCAGCAGCAAATACCGGAATTAAAAGAAAATATGCTATAAACCTTTTTCTAGATTTAACAGGTTCCTCTGCAGGCTGATTAATATTGGAAGGTATTATTGCATCATATGGACATGCATCTTCACAAAGTCTGCAATTTATACATTCAGCAGTAGTGATGGTCAGGTGTTTTCCTGCAAACCTTGAAAAGATATTGAGAAGTACACCATACGGACACAGATACCTGCAGTATGGCCTGTTTATAAATATTCCTGCAAGAAGAAGAAGAACCCCAAAGATTATCATTGTAAATGTAGCATCCAGACGGAAGAATCCCACAAAAGGATCGTACTTGCAGATAATGAACTGGCTTTCCATTGAAGCAAAAAGCACTGCCAGGGCAAGATATATGAAAGGAACTGCAGCCATTATCGATTCAACTGCCTTTGGCAGTTTTAGAGGTTTAAATCCTGTAAGTTCCTGAATGGCTCCAAGAGGACATACACCTGCACAAAAGACCCTTCCGAAAAGAAGTGCAAATATCAATGGTATGATGAAAAAAAGAAGTGCAGTCAAAGGAATGGCATAGCTGTCGTTAAAGAGTGCCAGAGCTACATTCTGCACTGACCCTACAGCACAAATACAACCTTCGCGGAAGAATCCAAAATATGCAAGTGAGGATACCGACATCCAGATGAGACCCTGGCGCGATCTTTTTTTCAAAGCCAGCCAGGTTGTAACAGAAAGTGCTGCAATCAAAACACCGACATCAATATATTCCCAGGTTTGAGATCGCTGTAAAGGCATCTGATGCTCCGGGTAAACATAATCTGTTTGAAATTCAGGACGAGGAAACCTTTCCTGGGCAAATAATACAGCATGCCAGAGAAGCATTATCAGTAAAAGGATATATGGAATATATCGCTTAAACATTTCGTTTCTTCTTCCTGTTCTTAAGTTCGTTTTCAACTTTTCAACCATTCAACTTATCAGGCAGGTCTATCCTTATAAATATACTGCTGATCAGCAGGTACTCTCGAAACAGCCTGTGCCGGACAACTCCGTGCAATTGAACATTCGTTACAGTTAACACATATATCCTGCTTTATCTGCATATACAGGGAGCCGTTCCCAAAGTCCTTGCATCCTTTGACGCACTTGGCACAGCCATCGCACAGATCTTCATTTACTGTATATTCAAAAAATGGTTCTTCAACAAATTTCCTTGTAATTGCACCGGTAGGACATAATTGGAGTTCAGCTCCTGTATTGTAAGTTTTGGCTTCCTGTCGCAAATAACCTCCACAAAGGTCGCAATAACCGCATAGCTTATGCTCATGTACACATTTTGATGCTGAAGGAGTGAGAATACAATTTGTTTTACATTGTCCGCAGGCAATGCATTTAAAAGGATCGATCTGCCATACATATCCTTTGGCTGATGTTTTTTTGGAAAGTATCAGCGGCAGGCTGACAACAGGCGCCACTGCAAGTATCTTTCCGGCTTTCTTTACAAAATCCCTTCTGGACTCATATTTATTTTTTTCTTCTTTCATTTCTTTGCTGCTAAAAATTTACTGCAATCTGCTTCACCTTTGCAAATACCCAAACCCGGACAATTACTGCAATCATTTGTATTGCTGATTCTTTTGCCCAATGATATAGCAACAAATGCCAGGAGAGAGCCCATTATAATCCTGATCAATCTCTTCAAAAAAATTGCTCTCGGAATTTTGTTATCCATCTCTACATTTTGTGTCATGTTTCTGTAGAGACGCTGCATGCAGCGTCTCTACTATCATATTGATTATCATTTTCTTGTAAAGGACCTTGCATGCAAGGTCCTTTACCACCTTATTCTTTTTTATTTCCTTTTAAAAACATACAATTTCGAATCTGCCGAATTTGCACCATATATTATCTTTCCGTCTGCAGATGCCACATCAAGAGGGGCTGAAGCAACAAAATCATTTACTGATGACACATACTCAACAAATCCTCCAATAGCTCCTAAAATTTTTATTCTGTTTATTCCCTTTTCGGCTGTAACAAAACCTTGTGGCACTACAGTAAAATGGGCCGGATTACAACATCCGCAAAAAGCCTCAGTGCCATATCCGGGTTCTCCGAATGATGATACGAAAAAGCCGTCAGTTGTCCATGTTTCAATTCTGAACTTTCCGGTATGTGCCATATACAGCCTGTTATCCTCAGTCAGATATACATCAAAATAGGGACTAGGTATGAGTAACTTCTCGCCAAAATGTCCGATCATTGCATGTACTTCACCATCTTTTTTAATAATAAAGACGATCTTGTTTCCTGCATCAGCAATTGCCAGATAATCTTTATTGGCAGATGCTGAGGTAATTAAGCAGTTTGCCTCATAAGGCCCCCACTCACTTATTATTTCACCACCCGGGCTGACAAGATAAATCACCTCTTCAGAGGCTGCAAAAAGAGTATCACCATTCATTGCCAGGGCTGTGATTCTGGTTGGTGTTTCAATTTGCCATAATTTATTCAGCTGATTATCGTAACTGACAATAAAAGATTCTCCTCCGGCATATATATTTCCCTCTGTAGTTGCTGTAACAGCCTTCAATCCTTCCTGAACGTCAATCACCGTAGATATTTGCCATTTGTCACCAGGCATAGTATCGTTAATGCTGGTTACAGTTTCTGCTGGCTTTCTGTCTCTTTTTACAGTATCATATACAATGTATCCAATAAATACCAGGATTATCACCAGAGAAAACAGAGCCAGAATTTTCTTTTTGTCCATAATTATCAGTTTTTACCAACATAAAGTGAAACCATGTTACGCGAATCCCTCATTATGAGGTAATTACCAGCCAGGGCCATCGGTCCCCATGCTTCAATTCCGTCAAGTATCTTGTACTGTGACATGAGCGAGGCGCCTGATGATCCCAGTTTAAATATATAAAGGGTTCCCTCATCATCAAGCAGGAACATCCTGTCACCGCTGACGATATATGGTCCCAGGCCTCGTCCATAGCGACTTTCCTTGCCACTTGACCATACAGGTGTTCTCAGATCAGAAATATTATAGCATACCAGCTGTTTCTTAAGGGCGCCTGCGTTTTCAGGCATCACTGTCCACAAAAGATCGCCGGTGATAATAGGTGTATGCTGGTCGCTGGATGCTCCCTCCATTGCCTTGTGCATTTGAACAACAGTTGCGGAGAACGATGATCCGTCATAATTGATCCGTAATCTTGCTCCTCCCGCACCATAGCTGCCAAAAACAGCTATCTCATTATTCTCAAGAAGCAGGGGAGAGGCAGCAGATGTTGAAGGATTCCATTCTGATGTTTGCCACAGCAATCTGCCTTTATCATTACCCTCTGCCGATATTCCGCATACTGCACCTATAGCATTATAAACATACATTTTCTTTCCATGTATTGTCATTGGCATTATTGATCCATGCGACATTCTCAGGGTGTCAGGATTCGGGGTTCTCCATAATTCCTCTCCCGTTGCACAATCAATTCCAATCATAAGAGCTTTCCCGCCGGGTGCCAGTACGGCAACTCCATCATCTATAAGGGGGCATTGCCCCGTATACCAGTCAGGAGTTATTTGTCCTTTTCTGCTTCCAGGTATGCCGAACTCCTTTTCCATGTCAAGGGTCCAGAACAGATCACCTGTCAGCGGATCGACACACATAACATGAGACCTCGGACCAATAGATACAAGATATTTGTCAGTTACGGCCGGAATAGTTCTGGAATACCCGTGGTTTCGCTTAACATCAACATAATACCAGCGTCTCCAAAGCTCAGTACCCGATTTAAGTGATAAGCACCGTAGCATGTCTGCTTTTATTCTTTCATTGTAATCAAGAATGTAAACTCTTCCGTCATATACTGCAGGACCCGCATATCCTTCACCTAATTCAATCTCCCATGCCACAGGTGGTCCTGCTGAATCCCACGACTCTGCAAGTGGAACGGCGTCATGGTTAATATTATCAAACAGAGCTCCCCTGAACCGTGGCCAGCTTCCTGTAACATGTTTGTCGATACTATTCATGTCATTAAAAAATTCCCCTATGACAACAGTATCAGATCGGGGTTCGATCTCCGGTCTGTTATCCATACCCGGGATCCTCTTGATAATTTCCGCAGGATAATGATCTCCGGCAATCCACCATACCACGGGAACAGCAAAAAAAACTGCCGTGATCCCTGCTATGATTTGTTTATTTATCCTTCCGGGAATCATTTTTTTTCAATGGTTATTTATTTCTTTATGTTAAAGGCCATAAGGGCCTCTCCATGCCTGAGATAAAGAACACCATTATTAATGACCGGATGTGCCCAGTAGGGTCCGCTACCTTCTTTAATTATAAAACTGCTTATCAAATTAAATTTTACCGGATGTTCTTCCATTACGGAAGGATCGGATTTGATCACTAAATAAATAACATAACCTATTACAATAATTATTATTACCGTAAGGGTTATAAGAATAATTCTTTTCATGGAAATAGTGTGTTAACTGTTTTACTAAATTCCCAAAATTATTTATTTTAATGAGTAAACTGCAAGGTAATCGCCGTGTCTTATAAACAGCCTGCCTTTATTTATCACAGGATGAGCCCAATATGGACCAGTCCCTTTTTCCACCTGGAATTCGCTTACTATATCAAGTTTATTACTGTCAGGTTTTACAAGACCGACATGGCCCCATCTTTCCTCGTATATATAAAGC
>Ga0114918_10000960_pt1 | contig 25482 bp, 57 predicted proteins | sample LantaG_FD_87015 | JGI IMG/M metagenome (GOLD analysis project Ga0114918, IMG submission 87015) | Deep subsurface microbial communities from Baltic Sea to uncover new lineages of life (NeLLi) - Landsort_02402 metaG | ecosystem: Environmental > Aquatic > Marine > Oceanic > Sediment | place...
ATGTTAACGATAAGCAATTAACTTTAGATAGGTTTTGTAAAAGATATGAAAAATTTAATAGCAAGACCTAGTGTTGAAGAAGCTTTAAGTATATTTGGTTTGCCTGATGATACTAAAGTGTATCATTGCAGACAAGGAGCGTTACCTACTATTAGCGGTAATAAGCCTGTTGTTATAAGACATTCCCTACTGTCAATTGATTCAGTAGAGAAAACATTTATATTTAGAGTTTTAATAAAAACCAATTTAGGTTTTCGTGAGCATAATCCAAATGGACCTGCTACAATTATATGTGGTAGTAAATTAACTTCTTTTGGATATAAAAAACTTGGAGAATTTCATAGATCGTTTTTACCAGCAAAAATAACATTTAACAATAAAGGTTTAATTGTTGAAGAGGTTTATATTGTAAGTGGTAAGTGGCATAACAGGGTTGGACCAGCTTATCGTTATACTAATTGGAATGGTGCTTGGGAAAATTTTTATTATATTAATGACAAAAAAATAACTCCAGAAGAGTTCTATAAAATGTATGACAAACTTAATAAACAATAAAGCATCCAATGAAGAACTTATAAAGTTTTTCAATCTACCTAAAGATACTGAAGTGGTATCTGGTGATAGAAATAAATATAGAGATATTAATGGTATTTTTATATTAAGATCTAGTTTAAGAGAATCTTGTTTTGAATATGCGCTTTGTTTAATTAAGAAAACACATAAAGGGGTTCCAAATACAATACATAATCCATCTGGACCAGCGTCTATTATGTTTGATTATGACTTTGTTCGTGTGTTTTATAGAGAATATGGAAAGATACATAGGCAAAGTGGTCCAGCAAAGATAATTTATGATCTTCATGGCAATATTATTGAAGAAGAATATCGTATAAATGATCAACTTCATAATCCAATAGGTCCAGCTAGAAGAGTTATTCGTGATATGAGGGGCATTGGAAAACTTAAAAGATGGTATAATTATTTCTATATACACAATAAAGAAATACCATTAGATAGATTCTGTAAGAGGTATGAAAAGTATGCTAAAACGTAATCCAATAATAAACCAAGATATCTCTCAAGAGAAATTATTGAAGTTTCTTGGATTACCAGATAGTACTAAAGTATATTGTTGTGATAAATATAACATTCCAAAAGATATTGGTGATGGTGAAATTTTTGTATTAAGATATAAACTCAATTTTAATAATACATATTCAATTCGTGTATATGAGAAGCAAGTAAATGCATGGTGTTCTGTTCAAACTCATAACCCATTTGGTCCTGCGCTTATTATATTTCATAATAACAATGAAATTCACATTTCATATCATATAAGAAGTCAGATGCATAGACCATTTTTACCAGCATTTAAAGTATATAATACAGATGGTACTCTTATTAGAGAATATTATTATTTACAGGGTAAAGCACATAACAGAAGTGGACCTGCTTATCGCTCATTTTATGAGGATGGTGTGGGTGAAATTTGGCATAATTATTTCTATATTAATAACGAAGAAATAACTTTAGATGAGTTTTGTAAAATGTATGAAGAAAGATCTTGACAAGCACTATTCACTGTGCTATATTACAAGTCGCTTCAAGGAAGCATAGAAACAACATAATAATGTTTTTATTAAAGGGAGGTGCAACCATGATTCATTGATAACTTAATAAATTTGTATAGATATGGTAGGTTTGATAATAATAGATGATTGATAAATAATAGATGATAGTGTAGGGTAACAGTTGCCGTAGCGCTAATGATGGGGCTGCGGATGGTAGCGAGAAACTGTGGGAAAAGTGGGGCTCGCTTTTCAAAGTTTATTTAGCAGGTGGTCTATACAACTTGTTGTCGATCAATAAGATGACAGGTTAGGCGCGAGAGTATAGAATAGGGGTTGTCGGCTCTCCCCCTTAGCCTCAGTAGCTCAATGGTCGAGCGTTCGGCTGTTAACCGAATGGTTATAAGTTCAAGTCTTATCTGAGGCTCTAATAAAGATAATCATATATATGTTGGTGTTACCCTATGTTTAGAATAATGGTAGTTCACCCGGCATCAAACCGGGGGTGCAAGTTCGAATCTTGTAACACCATAAAAACTTTTGTTTTAAAAATTTTTGTTTTAAATGCAGCGCGAAGTATTTATCTCAAAAGTTTGTGAAGTATATCTCAAAAGTTTGTGGAGAGGGATTCTAGATTAACACCAGCATTTATATGGTTATCTTTTGTAAAGGAGATTTTTAATGAAAATTACAAAGAGCAAAAGACAAGGCATGACACTTCAAACACTTGCCATTATCATGGTTCCACTTGGTGGTGTTGTTTCTCTAGCTTTTATTGCAGCCGCTGCATATGTTGTTATGCTGGCTATTCAATAGAATGTATAATATGTCAAAAATGGAAAGGGTTCATCATGGTCTTGCTATATTTTTAGATTATGATTTTAAAAATGTTAGCGCCGGGTATGATATTTTTTATGCTGCTGGACCTACACCTGAAAACTTACCAGAAGATACCAAAAAAGCATTAGATGGACTTGGGTGGGATTGGGATGAAGATTGTGAAAGTTGGTATATTCATATGTAAAGGATGTTGGAAAGGATCTGACAAGTCAAAATATAATAATTTGTATTACAGGCAAGAGGAATATATGTTAGAAGAAATTTTTAAAGCAATAGTATCAAGCCCACTAGGTAATGAAATAGATGTTGAAGCTTGTGAACATAATGAATATTTTATTGTGCTTCATTTCGCTGATGGAAGGCGGCATATGCTGACCTGTCCAAATCTTGAATAAAATGTCAAAGATAAAAAATATATATAGTGGTATTGCTATATTCTTTTATTGTGGCTGTTGCGTGTGTTGTGGTTGGTTATTCAATAGATCAATGTAAAACAAAATAATCTTTCATATTTCCATATTGAGATATAGAGCCAAAGATAGTTTGTACTATTTCTGTACTTCGAAGTACTTTTAAATGGCATACTCCATAAAGTAATTTATTTTTCTTATAAAGTTTAGAGCTTTTGGGTACTTGGTTAACAAGTGGTTTTTTTAAATTATCTTTTGATAATAAAAGTGTTTTAATCCAATAGCTTTGAATTTCCTCAATAGTAATGCCATTGTTTGTATAACAATGTACTGTAACTGAAAATCTATCATTAGGTAGGTTGAAATTTTTTCGCATAAAGTTAATAAAGATTTTCATCAAATATGGATCAGAATTAGATAAACCTAATTGGTTTTTCTTTTTGTCACCCTCTGCCCAATAAAGCATGCACCCAGCAATATAATCTGGATTTTTTTGAAGTATGAGTTTAGCTCCATTTTGTTGATATTTTTTTCTTTTTTCTTCAGCATATTCTTTTCGTTTCAAAGCTCCTTTTAAAGAGTTAGACTTTAATTTGCTTTTTTGAATTTCTGTTAATTCAATATCAGCAACCCATCTACTTACACTACCTGGAGAAATGTTAAGTTGTTCAGCAATTATTTTTATTGCCATGCCTGTTTTTCTCATAGCTCTTGCTTGATTTTTTTCTATTGGTTTCATAAATATCACTTATTAATAATGTAAATATACCTTGTCACAAAATTTGATCCATTCGTCTAGGGGTAAGGACCGGTCACTTTCAATGATCAAACAGGAATTCGAATTTCCTATGGATCGCTAAATAAAGTAAAGGAGTAATATGAATCTAACTTTTAACTTTTGGGCATCAAGCGCATTGTTTTTTGCTGGCGGAATTATGTTTGGTTTGTTTACTGTATCAAATAACTATCTACACCTTGTAGGTGTTCCCACATTTTTTATTCTAGGAATCTTTTTCTTCTTAAAAGATTTGAAAAATGAAAGAGAAGAAAATGATAGGGGCTGATGTTAGCAAGCTTGATGGTTATGGTTTTAATCTTGATGGTTATCAATTAAAATCAAAGGAATGTCAAGATGAACTTCTCGAAATAACTCGTGAAGAAGTTGCTGCACATAACAAACGATTCTCAAAAAAAGAAGAAGAAGAAGAAGAGAAAAGATATATCACATACCGTAATGCTCAAGATTGGCAGCTTAATAAAACTAAGCAATCAGAATCGCAATCTTGGTTATATGTTATTGCAATGATCCCATTGATTCTTGTTGTGATTTTTATACTTTCTTCTTGACACTCAGCGCAATCTATGATACTATGTAAGTGAAAGATGGGGATGAGGAAAGGAGGTTTCAAGTCTAGTTACGATGTAGGTAAATGTATGGTCTTGTGGTGGAACGGCATACACTGAGCACTTAAAATGCTCCGCCCGCAAGGGATTGAGGGTTCAAATCCCTCCAAGATCACTAAAGTTTATTATAGTTGTAAGTCCAGAATGTGGGCATGAATGCATTGAATGGTGTTTGTACAAATTACTATGGTGAATGTTCTCTTGTTCCACCATTAGGTGGGTAATAGTTTTAGCATCCTAATATAATGAAAGGATAAAACAGTGAGTAAAAGCAAGCGAAGTCGTTTGGATAAGTTGGTTCGATATGGTAAGGCTACCGACGAACAAAAAGAAAAGGCTCATCGATTGGCGCGAGAGCGAGATCGAAAGAACGGAAGGAAGCAAAAGACTTTCTTTGTGGAGGAAGCCGCCTAATCTTTTAAATTCAAACAAGGGGATTTCGATGAAGCTGTTAAAAGTTTTGACATCTGTAGTTTTTGTTGCTAGTATGTTTGGTTGTGGTAATCATAACACGCTTCTCACTATTGGCGATGTTATGTGGGAAGATGGTCAGCAAGCATATTCTATTAGTGGATATGTTGGGGCAACCTTTATGGTTGCTGGTCAAAAATGCAGTAATCATAATGGGTATTATATTTTGAGAGAATACGTTAATACTGAAACTAATACAGCGCATCTAGTTATTAGATGTAAATGAGGTTACATGCCTACTATAGTAATTCAATTATCCTTGATAACACCAGATTCAAGATCTAAAATTACACAAATGTTTCTTGATAATAACATCGGTATTCTTTCTTTAAATAGTGGTAATGCTAAACCAAAAACAAAAGAAGATAAACTAGCAATGTCGCTAAGACATGATGAGAACATGGTTGGCTGTTCTTATGCCGTTGCAATTGAAACTGACGAATCTGTTGTGAGAATATCAGAGTTAATTAAATTATTAGACATCTCATATTTTGGAGGTATAGTCTCAAGTACCAAGAAATATCATTTTGTTCATTTTGGTGGTAATATTAAAAAGGCTAGTACGGAAGAGAATATATAATGAGCATATTATTTGGCATAGCATTGTTAACGCCTGAATCGAGAACAGAGATTATTCGATTGTTTATTGATAGTAACATTGGCATATCTTCTTTAGTAAAATCTTCTGGTGAACCAGAAACAAAAGAAGATAAGCTTTCAGTAAATTTAACCCATGATGAAAATATAGTGGGTTGTTTTTATAGTCTTCTTCTTGATAAAGAAGCTTCTGAAGAAAACCTACAATATATTTTTTCTTTGGTAAAAGAATTAAAAGTGCTACATTTTGGGGGTGTTATTACGAGCACTAGTGATTGCCACTTTTACGCCTTCTTTGGTAATATAAAAAGAGAAACAGAAAATATATAAAAGGAGAATAAAATGAATAGAGGGTTTACATTGGTTGAGTTGATGATTATTGTTGCAGTTATTGGTATTCTTGCTGCTGGAGCGGTTTTCTTTTTTATGGGTGGTATTGATGTTAATCAAGGTCATGCTACAGAAATGGCAAATGTTTGGGCAAAGGAGATGAAAATTGAACCTATTGCTGTTAAATGTTTGAGTCATGATACTGATGGCGATGGTTATGTTTCATGTTCTATTTCTCATAAGAACAATGCAGGGGATATTAAGATTATTCCTGTTGAATGTTCTGGCGTTATGTCTTGGAATGAAGGCTGTCGTACTCCTAAAGCAGTTGGTTATTGATTAATCTAAATTAATATTTAAACCAAAACCTTTTGGTAAACCAGCATATTCTTGTAATGATCCATATATACTTTGTACAATAGCAGTATCACATGTTATTATAGTGCAGATTCCATAAGGATGTTTTCCGTTTTTTGGTTTACCAGTAGCAGACCTTGGCTTTCTATTTACAATAGTTTTTCGCATGCACGATCTATCAAGGTTGGTTACTTCTAACCAATATGTTTTGATTTCTTCTATAGTCAAACCATTATTATCATAACAATTAATGCTCATAGTTATTTTATCATTTTTAACATTAAAACATTCTCTTAAGAATTTGATAAATAACTTAATCATTTGTGGATCTGTATTTGCTAAACCACATGCATTTCTAGATTTAAAACCTTCACCCCAATACAACATGCAGCCCATAAGATGCAATGAATTATTTTCTTTTGCTTTTTGGATTCCATCAAGTTGGTATTGGGTTCTAAGGTTTAAACAATATTGACTTCTTTTTTTGTTTTGTTTTGTCATATTGTTTTGTTGTTGTTCTATAGAAATAGGAATATGTTTAACCCAACGAACTATAGTTGATCTATTTACTTTTGTTCGTAAAGAAATTTTACCAAATGACATTCCTAATTTTCTAAGTTCTGTAGCTTTTATTTTTAAAGTTTTATTATGTGTCATTTTGAACCTCTAATATATGTAATAGTATTGCTAGTTGGTTCGATTCCAACCTGACACTCTAAGAAAAGTGATAAAAACTTCTTGACAGTTGGTATAACTTATGATATACTGATTGCAAGAAAGGGGAATGAAGATGGGAACAAGATACATTGAAGTAAACGCTGGAGAATTTGAAAGCTTCTTGAAAGATCATGGGTTTGAACCTGATCTTTCTGGTAAAGAAGTTGTTTATTATCGTCAGCATGAGTACAATGTAAACGTTTTGGTTCTTGTTTATACTTCAATTTCTACTGGAAAAACTTCAGCGAGAGATTGTGGTAAAGATGCCATTAGGGTTGTGACCATTTTTAATGATGGAAACAGAAGTTTTGGCATTGGTAAGTTCCCAAGAGTTTATAGGACTGGATCCCAAGAAAAGATTCAGGAAAGAACATTGGATAGAATGAGGAAAGCTTATTCTCGTGGTTCAACTTGGATTAGAGAGAATAAGTGTGTTTGTAAAAAAAAGTCAACATGAAGCTTGCTGTTAATCATGGAAGATGGATAGCAACACGTAGTGGAAAGAAGTGTAAGGAGAACTAATGGGTAAAGTTCTAGATATGACAAATCGTTTGAATAAGTATTCAACATTTTTTGAAACAAAGGGCTTGACAATCCGACTGAATCATCGTACACTAGGGATGACAGTGAGGGTTGGGAAGGAAGAAACAACACTTTCTTTATTGGAACAGTTCAGTCTATTCAATAGATTGAGGAAGCATTTGAAAAATAATGTTTCAAATGGCATTGATGAAGAAAATCAACAATCGTTGATTAAAAGTGTTGACAAGGGCACGGTGATGTGGTATAACAGTTGAAGAAATGGTGGAGAGCAATCAAAACCGAATCTAACTGAGAAAAAAGAGAGAAAAAAGTTCTTGACAATCCGAACCAAAGGTGGTAGGATAGTTGTAGAAACTGAGAGAAGGAAAGAGGAAAGAGACGGGAAGGCAACAAAAAAGTTCTTGAAAAAAAGAGTTGACGGTTGCTAGGAAGTGTGCTAAGATGAGTACATAAAGCAGAGGGAAACGAGACGCGAAACGAAGTAAACCAAGTCAGTCGCTAATATTTGAGGCTGACAAAATCAACACGCTATGTATACATAGCAACTAGGAGGTCACATGGGTATCGATAAAAGCGCATTGTTCACAGAGATGGGTATTGAGAATGTCGACGTTGCAGTATTGGTCGAAAAAGCCAATAAGGCAAATGATCGGGTCACGAAGGCAAACGAGGCTTTGGAGGCGGCAAACGAGGCTTTGGCTCAAGCGCAAGCTCAGCCCGACCGTGTTGCGGAAGCCACAACCTTGGTTGAGACCATGGAAGAGCTTGGACTTGAGGAGAAGACCATTCGGTCAGCCCTTCGGACCAAGTTCGGGACCAAGCGAGCGGCGCAACCCGATGAGGGTAGCGATTTGACTGATGCCATCAAGGCTGAAATGATGGCAACCGTCAACGCTTCTGGTCACGAGTCTTTCACAACCGCTTCTTTGGCTGCGCAGTACGAAGTAAAGCGCGCTCAGGTTGCTGCTTGGATCAGTGATCTGGTTGATTCGAAGGAAGTTGAGAAGGTAGGAATCAAGCGTGGTACGAAGTATTACCTCGCTGGAATGGCTCCTGCGGTTGAGGCTGAAGCCGAAGCTGCGTAACACATAACCATAAGGGGTAGCGCAATGCTACCCCGTAAAAACTTATACTCACACGGACATATTTGTTATTTATCTCGTTCGTGTTGGTGCTTTTACCCGCAAGTCATTGCGGCTAAGTTTGGCGGTATCGTCTAACGGAAAGATATGAACAGGTAATGCTGCGTATCTGAGGACGCCATCTTCTCAAGATGGAAATGATGGTTCGAATCCATCTACCGTCGCTAGGTTGTGTGCTTTTGAATAAACACATATAAACAATACATTTTTCTAAAAAGTATTCAATAGCACTAAACCTAATAATTTTGGCGGTATCGTCTAACGGAAGACTATTACCAAGTAATGTTGTTATAGTCGAGGACGCTTCCTTCTCATGGAAGAAATGGTGGTTCGAATCCATCTACCGTCGCCATCACAAACTAACAACCAAAGTTAGTTTATTTCTCTTGAGCATATCTGCTCAAAAACCCAACTTAGACTTATAAGAAGTATAATGAATCAATTTACGGAAAAGGTCTTTTAAAAGATTGTCCGCTAAATTTAACAAATGGGGAAATATAATGAATAAGGTATACGTTTGCATTGCAGCACTAACAATTGGAATTGGTTGTGGTGGAGAACCGTTTTCTTTCGCTGAAGATTATTCTCTTAGCCAAGATGCCAGTAATGATGTTATAGATGAACAGGAGGATGCAAACGATTCCGACGCAATTGATTCAGGCGTAGACGTGCAAACGGATACGTTTGAAGATGTAGAAGCGTCAAGCGATACAAATGACGATACGTTTTCAGATGTATTTCAAGAGGTTACAGATGTAACCGCTGATGTTCCTGAAGACGTCGCAGAAGATACAACAGATGATGTAACTGAAGACACTGCTAATGATGTCGTAACAGATACGGCAGCAGATACGCTTGTGGATGTGGGTGTAGATGCGGATACTAGTGATAGTTGTTCTGCAAACCTGCAAACAGATTCAATGAACTGTGGCGCTTGTAACCATTCATGTGAGGGTGGCGGCTGTTCAGGCGGGAAGTGTCAACCTGTAGTTATTGAAAACGCCAATAATCCAGGCGATATTGTTACGGATGACCAATTTGTATATTGGGTTCATTCTGGTGGAGTATCACGGCAACCAAAACTTGGCGGTGTTACTGAAAGCATCTCAACAACGATTGGAACAAGAGGCTCTTTGGTTCTATCAAATGGTTTTTTGTACTTCACTGGAATAGACGTCTCTATCGATTCAATTTATAGGTGCTCTATTACTGGAAACAATGAGGTTGAATTGGTTACAGGCGTGAATTTTGCTTACTCAATGGCAATTGATTCCACGCACGTATACGCATCTCAATTTGATCCAGTAGAGCCAACCAATTTGATTGTAAGAGGCTTTGTTTCTGGCGGTACAACTCAAATGATTGCAGAGGCAGTTAGCCCAAGACACTTGACTGTTGACGATACACATGTTTATTGGGGTGAGCTAAACGGTCTTGCTATTATGAAAGCGCCAAAATCAGGTGGTACGCCTGGAGTCTTATCTCCAAATAACCATTCACGCAAGCTAACAAATGATAATAGCTACGTGTATTGGGTAAACGGCACGCAACCAGACCTGGGTGTGTATAGAATCCTGAAAACAGGAGGTACAAAAGAAAAACTTACCAACGTAAATTCTGGTTGGGGAATTGTTTTGGACGGTCCAGATCTATATTGGACAGACCCTGGAAACAATACTGTTGGAAGAGTTAAGACAAATGGCACTGGTGGTGTTGTTATTGCAACAAACCAACCTGATCCATATAACATCCACGCAGACGCACACGCGATTTACTGGTCAAACCGTGGCAACAACACTATCGTAAAACTAGTAAAATAATGGAAGTATTAGATATACTTAGAGAAATTTTCGAAGACACGCCAGAAGTGAACGATAAAACCCCAAGAGATCGAATAGATTTTTATGGTGGTTTTAAATTTCGCTACGAAAACGGTATTGATGTTAGAGTTAGTATCGAACAATTAGACAAGGTTCAAAAACTTCTAAAAGAATATCAAGAGGTTACAGATGATGTAACCGCTAATGTTCCTGAAGGTAGCAGATGATACAACAGAAAGGTATGCAATGAAACGATGTTCACATTGTGAAGGATATGGTTGCCCAAAATGTTTGGGTTTTGGCTGTAATATCTCTGGGATTATAAACACACTCGAACACCCAAACACAAAACAACTGTTTACAATTGACGATTATAGTAACCTTGCTGTTTCTCAACAAAGAGGTATTAAACACTTTATTACAAAAAGTGTTAATGCAGCAGTCTTTCAAGAGAGATTCTTTTCCAACTAAAGGACTATAATGAGAATTATTTCTAGTTTCAAAGATTATTACGATATTGGTTTGAGCTTTGGTGTTGATCCTGTACTCGTGTATGTGCGTGAAACTAGAACTGTGGCTTATAAAGACCAGTCTCATTTTAAAGAAATAGCTAGCATCATTAATCAAATGGTTGCATTTGATTATATCGATTCTAATGTTAGACATGGGGTATTGGCTTTTTGCGGAAAAGCTTATCCCTTTTATGAGATTGGCGGTCCAATTACACATCTCTCTTCACAATATAAACCTCAAGCTGTTTTGTATTCATACAAAGCTTTCGAAAAGTTTGCTAAAACTTACAAGTCTGATTCCATATCTAGATCTAGATATGGAACTGTTCAGGGTGAAATCAAAAGAAGGAAAGAAAAGAAGAAATTATTCTATGATAAGGCATATCCATGGCGTGAGTTTGACAATGAATTTATTGGCAAAACAATTTCAGACAAACCTTTCATAGAAGAGAACGTTCCTATTATAATGATTTATGGAAATCGTTATAGTGGGGGTGGTTTGCAGGATTCTATTATCATAAACCCACGTCTGCGTGAACACAGGTTTGTTACGCAGGTGGACCCAGTTGTAACTTTTCAAGAGTTAGCCATGTATGTTGGTAATAATTTAGCCAAGCAAGTGGATCCGTCTGAAAAGTTTTCTGATGAATTGAAAAGAGATATTGCTGGGTTTGATGGTTGGAGTTTTAGAAAACAATCTAAAAGGAAAAAGTAACTATGAATAATTATATACTTGGTGTTTTGGCAACGTCGGCGGTGCTGTCAGTTGGAATTTTAATATATTATGTTAATAATTCTACAAATCAAAGATGGGAACAACAACGTGTAATGAATGAAGCATGTGCTCATGTTTGTAAACCATATTCAGTGCAGTTTTGCAACTTAAAACAAGCAGCATGTTTGGATGATGATAATGGTAGGGTTGTTGATATTAATGAAGAGTCTTTGCTAAAAGGACGGTAATGAACGAATTCTTTAAAAAAGCGAAAAAAAGCCATGAAGATGCGATGGCACTGGTTAGATTTTATCATTCCGCTGCTAGCGGAATGACGTCTTTAAGGTCTAAAGTTTGCGACATTCTTGAGATAAAAGAAAAGAATTTACGATATGATTATGTGGACGCACAGCATTTTATTTTCTGGATTAGCAAGCCATGGATACGTAAAACTTCAACATGGGAAAAGCAGAAGAAAGACGCGCAAGAGTTTATAGACATGTCCACGCCCAAAAGCGTGTGTGTAGAAATATTAGATGAAATAACCGAATAGGAGATTTATGAAAGTTAAAACAAATGCACAAAGCTTAGTAATGCAATCTGTATCTGGTAAAGTTTCTCAGTCAGAATCAGGCGCTGATTTCAAATTAGATTATAATGGTTTTCCGTTTGCATTACCAGGCACTGGCGGTATCTGCTACAATGTTCTAGTTGGTAACTCAGCTTTTGGTTTGGCTGGTGATCATATTGAACCTGGTGTATCAACTCGTGGCTCTGATAAGGCAGGCGACCCTTTAAATAAATCTTATAACTTTTTATCATGCATTGGTAATACTGCTAAAATAGTTTCAGGAGAGGCAAAGGGGGAGAAGGGTGTTGTAACTGGAAAGCATGGTGGTTCTGAACGTATCATGATTGATTTTACGCAGGATGTTATGGAAGAACTTACGCATCAAGATCACATAATGATCAAAACAATTGGTCAGGGTTTGCAGTTGGAAGACCATCCAGACATTAGAATTGCAAATATTGATCCATCATTATTTGATCTTATCAATGTAGAAGAAGATAAGTTTGGTTTTCTAGAAGTTAGAGTTACGCATGAGATACCTGGAAAGCTTATGGGATCTGGGATTGGATCGCCACGAGTTGCTTCTGGTGATTATGATATTACGACACAAGATTCTGGTCTTGTAAAAGCGCTAAAAATTGATCAACTTAAATTTGGTGATATCGTTGCCATAAGAGATCATGACTGTGTTTTTGGAAGAACATATAAAACAGATGCAGTTGCGATTGGTATCATCGTTCATTCAGACTGTAAACTATCTGGACATGGACCTGGTGTTACTATTTTCATGGCATCGAACACCTCAAAAATAAAGCCAATACTAGATCCAGCAGCAAATATTGCAAAAATCCTATCTATTGGATCTAACAGAACATAAGGTTTAAAGAGAAATAAAATGGAAAAAGAAGAGTTGATCGACTTAAGCCCGCAGGAATATTTAAATCCTGATAAATTTATAACAGCATTAGAAGAAGAAACAAACGAAGAAACAAACAACGCCCAATATAAAAAGGGACTGTACCATTCTAATAATTATTATACTGTTGGGGTTGCCTTCGATGGCTCGTGGTTCGCAGTGTGCAAGGGTGCTTCTGTTGTCACAGGAGAGTGTATAGGACGCTCCCCATGCACGGCTGCCCTGCTAAGGGGATTACTTGCTGGTAAAGCTAGGTTTGTTGTTAATAGAGTTATAAACAATAAAAAACTTGTTCCTTTTACTATCAAAAAACACGGTGAGGTTCTTGGCATTAAACTTAGCAACTGTAATACTATAGATACTTACAATGGAGTATCTATTTATTATGGTTTTCATGAAGAAGATACGTATTTTTCTTTTATGAAAGATGATCGTATTAGAATGTTTTCAACTTTGGAAGCTGCAAAAACTGCGATTTCAATATTAGGGAGTTATAGTGATGAATCTTGAAGATCAAATGAAAGCTGATGAGAGCAAAGCAAGGGAAAAATTCAGACAAGCTTTTCAAATAGCTGTAAATATATATGAAAGATACTATAGCCCTTATTCTAAAATCAAATCAAGATATAATTTTTATGATGTTTGTGATTTGATTGATTATAGACATAGGGAACATTATGTTGTATTAGCTGCTGGTGAAGACGGTAGAATTTCATTTGCTAGAAACCCAAAAGATAAATACGTTCCATCTAAAAAAACTAGAATGCTTTTTTCTCGTTATGTTAGACGTGTGCTGAAAATTAAAAGCAATATTATTCCTGATCGTGATTTAGAAGCTTTTCAAATAGCTTTTAAATTAGCTATTGTATCTAAAGAAAAGCTGCTATCCTCCGTAAAAGTTTTAAAAGGAGAGGATATTGTTAAGTTTTATGAGACAACACTTGTTGTTTCTTGTATGACAGGAAGCGAAAATTCTGATAAAATCAAATTTTATGCTGAAAATTCTGATAAGGTTAGTCTTGTTGTGCTTGATAACCTTGCAAGGGCGTTAATGTGGGAAACTTCAGCAGGCACATTTGTTGATAGAATATATGGTTCTGAAATGGGGGTTTCTATTATTAACCATTGGACAAATAAAAATAATTATTTATCACGAGATAAATTGTTATTTAGAAATGCAAACGTAACTGTATCTTTAAAGATGACACCAAAAACACCGTGTCTTGATACTTTATGTTATGGTAGACTGTCTAATAATGGAAAAGAAGTTTGTATTTCTTGTGGTATTAATATCCCAGGAGAAGGTAGATTAATTAGATTTACAGACGCTGGCGATGGTTGGCGATTCTATAATTATTATTGAGGGGCAAATGGAAAAACGTTATTATGGAAAGCGGACGCTTGTTGAAATAGATTCATTTCCAAAAGCAAGACAACATATGCCATTTTCAATAGATGGCGAAGTTTATAATTCAGAACATTGTTATGGTGGAGTTGAAAAATATTCAACGCTAGTAACAAACTTAACAATGTTTGGATTACGTATTAATGTTTTAGTTAGGGTTAGAGTATAAGTATTTCTTTATTTTAACTCTTGACAGATCACAGATAGTATGCTACAATGTGTGTATAAACCATCAACATTATGAGGTGCAAAATGAATTTGAAAGTTGAACAAAATCACAGTTTGAGTATTGAAGAAGCCCGTCAACGTATTGGTAATTTTGCTGAGCTTTTGGGGAAGCATGGGCTTACTGTTACTTGGACAGGTGAGAATGAAGCTACCGTTAAGGGTAAGTATATTATCGTTGAAATTGATGCTGTTGTTAAGGTAAGTGAAAAAGCAGTTGTCATTGAAGGAAAAGACCCAGGTTTTCTTTGGAGAAATAAGGCAAAGGAATTCCTCTCTACTCAAATGGCAGCATACTTGAAATGAAAAAGTGGTATGTTCTTTCCATTATAGTTGCTATGGGAGTTATAGCTTTTTTATATGATTTCTGTTAGGAGATTTTTATGTTGACATTACCTACAAAAATATCATTGTTTCTAATGAAACCATATAGAAAAGCAACTGCCATAGCGAAACTTGATTTTTATAACGCACGTTATAAGGTTCTTTTTGGTGACTATTCCAATAGCGATATTGATACTGTTCTAGCTCATGCAAAGAAAACTAAACGTGTTTTACGTGCAGAGTTAAATCTAATAAGAAAATACGCTGTCGATTATAAAAACAAATTAAAACCAAAAAGATATAAAAGAAAGGTAATTACAAATGGATAATGATCATCATGATTGCGGATGTGATACCTGTGTTCCTAAGACAAACAAACAAAAAAAGAATGAAGACAAGACGAGACGAGCTAAGAATAAAGCACAACGAAAAGCTCGGAGACGTCAGCATAAGTAATGACTGGGTTAATAATTATGATTGCTGCTATATTTCTAATTATAGTTAGCGAACCATTAACAGTTCTTTATTACCACCTATATCATAAAGACAATGATAAGATAAAAAATCTACCAACAAAACCAAAAACCCCAATTAGTTTCTTAGAACATTTTGATAGTTATCAAAGAAGAGATCATATAAAACATTGTACAGTTTCTAATTGTGATAAGTGTAATTTCTTTGTCAAAGAAGAGATTGTGTTATACGGAGGATAAAATGATTAAATTACTTTACCGTATTTATATTGGCATTGTTGGGACATTCATAAAGAAAGAATATGCAAGATGAACGATAATGTATTTGCAATTGGTAAAAGCAATAACATAAGAATTGACACTGAGGTTTATTATGTTGGTTCATTTTTAAATTTCCACAAAGGAAACAGCGTTGTAAAGATTAAGTTTCTTGAAAAAGATCTACTTGCTTTATCTGGGTATTTATTAAAGGCATATTATGCAGGATTAAAACGGTTTAAAACATCTGATCTTTCCTGTATGAGATTGCCAGGTATAAAATTCAAATATTGTGAAGCCATTATAGGCTTAGAGAATTTGGATTATTGCGCTAAGATTCAATTCAGAAGCGCTGATATGTTATTTGAACTTGATTTGCCAATAGCAAAGCTACCTTCATTGTGCCAAATTGTACTTGAATCTATTAGGGAGTATGAGGCTTATGAGGGAGCTAATGCATTATAAATCTTTACGCGCAACATCTACTGATCAAAAAGCGATAGATTCTTTAAACTTTCCAGAGAGTTATGGTCTTGGACAAACACCTCCGCATAAAATCAGGAGCAGAACAAAAATATTTAAGAGCCTTTGTGGAAAACATATAATTAAAATTTTGCAGAGCCTTTGTGGAAAACATATAATTAAAATTTTGCGTGATTCTGATGGTTTTTTTAGTGCCTCTTCTTATCTAATTACTAACGAGATGCCACTAAGAATGGTTGCTCATAATACTTATGGACCAGCATCTATAAATTTAAATATAGAAGGCAACATAAAGTGGATTAAATATTATAAAAAAGATAAACTTCATAGGTTTAATGGACCTGCGATTATAGCATATAATGATAACGGCTTAATTGTTGGTGAAAGTTATTATTTAAATGGTAATAGGCATAACCCTATAGGACCTGCAAAAAGAACGTTCTCAGATATATGGTATAATGAATTTTACGTTGTAAATTGTAGGCTTACATTGGATTCTTTTTGTAAAAGAAAGAGGTGGCAATATGAATCACTTAGAGATGAGTAAAAAATATCGATACTTGTTAGACATTCTTATAACAAAAGACCCCTCAAGTAAAGATTGGGATGATGCAAAACAAAAACTAGATTGTTTTGTAATGGGACTAATAGCTAAAAGCTGTGAGTAATACTTGTTTTGAATGCTGCCTTGGTTTAAAAGGCTTTAACTATATGCTTAAAGTTTTTAATAATAGCAAAATCTCTCAAGATGTTATAAATGCTTTAAATGTAAAGCCATTGTTTTTAAAAAGAACAAACCACGTTGTTAAATTTAACAGTAATTATAGTGAAATTGTTGTTGATCGCGATTTTGAGGCTGATAATCCGTATGGCGCAAGTTATGTTTCATATCGGCGATTCGAACGATTGGACTGGGCGAGTTCTTTATATTGTGTAAAGCACTTTAAACAAGGCATTATTCATAATCAAAATGGACCCGCTATAAAATTATACAATAAGAGCATTTGTTATCGTTGTTGTTATTATATTAATGGTAAAATACATAACCCTATAGGACCCGCAATAGCTTCTTTAAATTTTGGAGGTTATGATTTTGCATCTCGATTTTTTATTCACGATAAAGAAATGTCAGTTTCTCAGTTTGTTGAAAGATTGGAAGGGTTAAGAAAACATTCCTCTTGACATTTGCAACTTTTTATGCTATACTTGTTTCAACAATTAAAGCCCGTATAATGAATAGTTAAGGGGAAAAATGAATAATAAAGATGGTATTGGTGAGTATTCTAAAGACGCAATGTTTCCTGCAATGGGAGCCTTCTCTGGATATATGTTCCATTCTTCAATAGAATATATAGGTAACCCAGTATTGACGGCAGCTATTGTTTATTTAACAATATTCACATTGTGGGTTGTAATTAGAACTTCAGCATCAGTAGTTTCAAAGAAACTAATTCCAACTATAAAATCAGGTTTCCTTTCTTTTATGAAGAAAGTAGTGAGGGGTTAAATGGCAATCATATCAAATGCAAAAAAGAACAAGCTATTTCGCACTTTGAGGAAAGCAAGCAAAATAAGATATAGGATGCGACTAGCTCTTGGTGAAGTAAACAATCGCCATAATATGACACCAGGTTTGCATCGTGAAAAAGCATTGTTTGAAGATAGGAAAAAAAGAAACGATGCTAGATTTAATAGAATCTATGATGAGCTAGTTAATGGTGGTGTTAGTAAAGTAGAAATTGAAGATAGAATGTGGTATAATCAGGAACTTCACGGTACATTTAAAAGCAATAGGTAAACTCTAAAAAGTTTCCATTGCAAATCATGCCAATCTTGTGTTTCTTCTTGTGAAGGATACTCTTCTTTTTCTTTTACTCTACCTATAGCTTTAGAAACTTCTTGCGTCATTCTATCATAAGACGTAACATCACCAGAAGTTTCTTTTATAATCTCTTGCATAATCTCTTGCAGAGATTTTAATAGTTGTATTCTATCAGGTTCTTTCATAAACTTATGATTCAATATTCATATGTTGTTGTTTACATCATAATTAATTAATGTTTCTCTGAATGGAGATTAAAATGAAAATGAAGAATAATGAAGAAATAGAACGAAAGTTCCTAATTGATATTGACAAGCTACCTAAATTAAAAAATGGTGTATATAGATTGCAGGGGTATTTATCAACAGAGCCTTGTGTTAGGGTTATTGTAATACCTTGGGGTAATATCTTTAGAAAGTCAAAAGCTTTTTTGGCTATAAAAGGTGAGGGGACTCTTGTTAGAAAAGAATATGAATATCCAATTCCAAAAGAAGAAGGGATATCTCTTTTAGGAATGTCAAAACACTTGTTATCAAAAACAAGGTTCTTTATTAAAGATAAAAACCAAAAGATAACTTGGGAAATTGATAAGTTTCACGGGAGGTTATCTGGATTATGGGTAGCTGAAGTTGAACTAGAATCTCAAACTAGGAAAATAGATCTTCCAAACTGGGTAGTAAAAGAGGTTACAGAAGATCATAAATATTACAGTATGTATTTAGCGGAGCATGGTAAATAATGATAACAGCAAAATATGCACGAGATAAAGCAGAGTTCTATATTGTTTCTAAAGAAATAAACAATATAAAATATAACTTTGCAGATGTACAATTGAATGATACATTAGAAACATTAAGTCGACAAATAAAAAAAATAGCACTAGCTGGAGACTATAGTGGTGAAATTTTCCATAATCGCCCTCAAAGAACAAGCACGCAGGAAGAAGCTGATTTTTTAAATTCTCTTATAGAAAAGAGATATAGTTTATTGTGTCATCTTTTGGAAAGCTTTGGTTATAAAGCTAAAGTTATTTCTAAATCTGAACGTGGAAGAAATATACCTTTTACTAGTTGCTTTTCTATCAACGTTGATTTTGGAGGATAAATGATAACGCCATCATATGCTAAAGATATAGCAGATTATTCTGCTGCAAGAAAAAACCTAGAATATGTTAGTGGAGTACGGGTTAATACATTTACTTATACTTTAAGAGAAATAAGTGAAAGTATAAGTTATCTTTCTGGTATGGGTTTAAAAAAATGTGAAATGGTTGTGTCAGTTCAAATAAGACTTAAAACATTAAAATGCCCATTATCAACATATACAACATTAAATAAAATCAGATTAAATGCATTGCGCGATTACATAACACGATTAGGATTTAATGTTGAAATTTTAAATATAAGTTATGATGGTTATACTGACAGTACTAATTTTATCATAACTTATTAAGAGGGAAAATGAAAAACATAATATTACTTATTTCGATTTTAATTGTTGGTTGTGGTGCTGCACAAGATACAACACCACCAAAAAAAACATTAACATGTTATGATTACGAATCCTGCCGAAGAGCCTGTTATTCATATGATAAATCAGAAGCATGCCGCGCTCTATCATATTACAAATAAAACAATAAATAAAATATAAAAGATTTCTCTTGACATTTGAACCACGTCATGGTACTATCTGTTAACAATTAAGGAGCATGAGTTTTTATATGAGAATTCAAACACTAAGTATTATTACTGGTTCTACTGCTTGTAATGCTCGTTGCCCATTTTGTGTTAGTAAAATGACACATACTGGCGATATGAATGCTAAACCAAATAAACCTAATTGGCGTAATTTTGGCGTGGCTATGAAGCTAGCTAAAGAATCAGGCGTAACTACAGTAATGTTAACTGGTAAAGGTGAACCCACTCTATGGATAAACCTTATTGATCTATACCTAAATAAAATTGATGGTAAGTTTCCATTAATTGAATTGCAAACAAATGGGCTTGCTATTCATGATATGAGCGATGAAACACTTCAACGGTGGTATGAACAAGGAATGACAACAATTGCTATTAGCGTTTCTCATTGGGCTGATAACGAAAACCAACATATATATTGCCCTCACAAGAAAGAATATCCACCCTTAGTTAATTTGATTAACAGGTTACACAGTATTGGGTTCTCTGTTAGATTGAATTGTATCATGAGCAATAACAGGATTGGTAATTTGGATCAGGTATTGGGTTTTATTTCTTTTGCTAAAGATAATTTGGTAGAGCAAGTAACATTAATGCCTGTTAATTTCCCTAGTTCTGTTTCTGAAAACAACCCAGCTTATCATTGGGTTAAATATAATAAACCTAAAGCTGAGGCTATTGAGGAAATTGTAAAACATCTTTTTGATAACGGCACTTTGCTAATGAAGCTAGCGCATAATGCGTTAGTTTTTGATTACAAGGGGCAGAATGTTTGCTTGTCTAGCTGTTTAAAGAATGAAGAAATAGAAGATAAGACGACCATGAGGAATCTAATATTTTTTCCAGACGGTCATCTTAGATATGACTGGGAACATCCTGGAGCTATTCTAATTTAGAAATATGAAAGGGTTATAATGAGTTTTATTAAACATCCAGATTATTGGACTCCAGAAAATTATGTAGTAGCTTATATGATATTTAGCAGTATTTGTACTGTTATATTTTTAACTCTTATTTATGTAAGTTATGTTTCTATAACTGACAATATAAATCTCTCTAAATGTAAAGAAACATGTTCACCATATCCAGTAGAAGTTTGTTCTGAACTTGCATCTAAATGCACAACTAAGAACGGACCAATAATTATAGAGAATTAATATGGATGTTGAAACAAAATTCAGTATTGATGTTTATAATTTAGTATTTTATCCTGGACACGTAAACGTTTCTGTAATGTTAAAGCTTCAAAGTAAAATTTTGGAACTAATGAAAGGTTTAGAGAATGAATACGAAAACAAAAACTAGATTGGTAGTTTACAAAGATAGTAGAAACCAAATTGTATATCAATGGGAAGTCTACAAACCGATAGAGAAGAGCAAAAGCAGACGTGTTTTGAGCCAATTTTCTGGAACACTTCCAAGCTCTGCATTAATATTTAATAATAATCAAGGAGAGTAATAATATGTTTTGTCCCACATGTGGTATGCTATTAGATGAACATGAGGTTCGTCCAGATGGCTCTGTTTTATATACCTGCCAAAAAGGTTGCTTCGAAGCTGACCATCCATTAATAAAAAGGATGGGTCAGGGTAAAATGTTTGCATTGTTTTATTATGCTGGTCTACCAGAATAAAGGATAAACTCTTATGGGTGTCAAATTTGATTTAGATAGAGTTTTAGATGTAGATTTTAAAGACGCTATCGATGCTGATAATAATTTGACACCCAAAAAGGTATTTGACTATCTATTTATAGGGAAGGATACCAGCTTAATAAAAATAACAAACAAAAGCAATGTAAGATTTGATTTTACTTATCTTTCAAAAGGTTTGAGGATATGTTGTAATATTTATTATGATTATATTTACAACTATATATCCATAACAATAACTGAAAAATTCGTAGAGACCCAAGCATTTATACAGTTTATTATTGAAGATAAAAGAACTTATGTTAAAAGCATATCATTTTATAAAAATGATATAGCACATAAGGCTTATGGTCCTGCTTACATAGAATATAGCCGAAATGGTTATATTGATGATGTTATGTTTTTTGGTAGATATAAAATTAATGAAGTATATTATATTAATGGTAGACGTCATAGAGCTAATGGTCCAGCAGTTATAAAATATAGCGTATATGGTTGTCGTTGTTTTTATTACATACATGATAAGCCTGTATCTAGTGAAAACTTCTTTAAGATTTTTGAATCAAGGCTTGACAAATCCTCAAAAGTATGATACAATCTTTAACTATGAATAAGAAATATTTTGAATTGGCAAGGATCGTAGCAACCTCTCGTAAGGACAGGCGAAGCTTTTTGCTTGGAGCGGTTGGTATAAGGAATGATGGTGTTATAGTTGCTTCTCCTAATGGACCAGCAGTTATAGAGGATATATCTTCTAATAGAGGATATTTCCCAGAAGCACATGCTGAGTTTCGAGTTTCTAAAAAACTTGATGTTGGCTCCGTTGTCTATGTTATTAGGATTAGAAGGGGTAATAAAAGAGTTTGTTTGGCTAAGCCATGTGAAACATGCCTAACTGTTCTGAAACATAGGGGAGTTAAAAAAATATACTATTCAATTTCAGAAAACAAAAAAGGTATCATCTGGGATTCATTGCGGATATAAGGAGATTTATAATGCTGAAAGTTGAAAAGTTTTTCCTGGTTCTTTTGTTTATTGCTTTGTTAATAATTGGTCTTCTTTTAGTTGCTCTAGCAACATACCCAATACCTGTTTTGATTGTTATTATTGCCGGTATTGTTGGCTGGGCTTTAATTGGAAAATAACCAATGGTTATTAATTATGGCGAGTACTAAGAAGATATTATGATAAAAATCAAGTGTTTAAAACCTAATGCTGATGCTATATTTGAAATGGATTATCGTAGAAAGTATGTTTTCTCCCATTCTCTTTCAAGAAAAACAAATACCGACTATAGGGGTGCTGTTATTATAGCTGATTTTCAAGGAAATGTTAGGTTTATAGCAACTTTAGCATTGACAAGAAGAACTGGTTTCTATGATGTTTCTTATGAATGGGTGTTTCACAACATACAAAAGTTAAGTTTAGATTCAAAGATAACAAAAAGAAGCAATAGATTGTTTGATATTGTTCTTTGTAATGCAGATAAAGTTTAAAACAAAAAGGAGTTTGTCATGAAGTATACTGATAATAGTAGATCTGAAAGAAAAGAAAACAAGGATCTTTTGAGCAAAAAAGCTAGAAAGAATTTTCGGAAAGATCTTCGGAAGCGGCGTGATGACAGCAAGTTAAGAGACAGAAAAGAGCGGCAGCATCAAAAACTAGAAAATGATGATGAGTTCCTAAATACAGGAACTGATAATTAAAACACTTGACATTATAACTCGGGTGTGGTATTATGATGCAACAAATAACAATTACATTATACGTAATGTAAGGAGGAGGAATTATGAGCGAAGAAAATAATATTGAAGTTTCTATTGAAACAATCCTAAATGAAATCGGCATAAAAAATGCAGACCTTGCATCCTTAGAGTTGGCTGTTTCTAAAGCTAACCATGCTTTGATTGATGCAAAAGCAACTCTTGACGCCGCCAATTCTGCTTTGGAAAGAGCAAAAGAGCAACCAGATCTTCGCAGTGTTGTTGGTGAGAAAGCAGAAGCGATGCTTAATTTAGGGCTGAGTTCTTCTGCTATTATTGAAGCTCTTCGAATTCAATACCCCTCAAAAAAGAAGCAACTAAAGGGCAGCGAAGGTTTGTCTCTAGATGAGAAGACAAAAGCAACTGTTCGTGAATTCGTTCTATCTTTTACGGAAGCCTTTAGAACGTCTGATGTTTGGGATAGGTTTTCTGATTATAAACGCCCAGACATTTTCGCTGTTATCTCAACGCTTGTTAAATCTAAAAAGGTGGTAAAGAGAGGGGAGAAGCGAGGCGTTCATTATTATGTTGCTGAATACGCTCCAGCTGTTGCTGCGTAATGAAAGCTGAAGAACAAATAATAGAAGCTCTTGATCACGCTAAACAAAGTGGCGTTAGGATAACCAGGCGTGCAGTGTTTAATTGGTGTGAAGAATGTAAGGGTGAGTTTAATAGAAAACAATATAAGGTTTCTGAAACTCCAACTGAATGTTGTGCTCTTGGAGCTATCCTTATTCTTCACAACAAAGAACACTTGGCTGGTCCAGGTGGGTTTAATAAACTTTGGTTAATCGAGATTTCAAAAATATTAAACAAAGATATGCTTTGGCTTTGGAAATTTGTTAATGGTTGGTCTTATGGTAACGAGTTAGTTATTGAAACCAAGGATGGCGAATCTAAAGATTCTGTTAGTAGGTGGGCTAATAAGCTATCAAAAAAATATGTGTTAAAATAAAGGATACCTTTCATTTTTTCAACATAAACAGTAGAGGTACAATGAAAAGATTTTTTAAAGACATCAAAGGCGCGAATATGGTTGAGTATATTATCTTAGTTGGCGTCATCGCTTTAGTTGCGATTGCTGGTTTTAAGATTTTTGGAGAGAAAGTTGATAGTAAAATCCAAGAACAAAGCTCAAAGGTAGAACAGATCGGCAACTGATATTTGATTTGACAAGATAAAAGCGTTTCAATATATGAAACTATATGAATGAAGAAAATATTAAAGTATACGACGGTGATAGATTAATAGGAATTGGTGGTAAAAATTTATGTTTTGATCAACATATTTCTAGAACCCCTATTTTTAATATTAGCGGGGAATTGGTTGAAATAGTTCATGGAAATGAATATGTAAATGGAAATTTTGGAAGGCTTATACTTCCAAATTCAAAACACTTACCATTTGATAAGTACTATAAGATCATATTTAATAGTGATGATATTGTATTTGTATTTGAAGACTGTATTATTACAAACACATCTTATAATGTTTATCAATCCAATAATGAAACTATTTTAGATAATGTTAATTTTCAATGTGCAAAACTTACAACTTATACAAGGGAAAGGTATGAAGCTATGAATGAAAATACTAAAGATTGTTGCGAGGGAGAGAGACTTAATACTAGTGGAAGCTGTGATAGTTGGAAGTGTCAGCCTGGCAAGATGGATATGAAAGACAAGGCAATTAGAATGCTAGTAGAGGCGTTTGAAAAGAAGCTAGAGTCTGTTGAAAGCGTTGCATGTCGAAAGGGGACGCAAACTTTAATTTCTAAGAGACAGGAATTATTGAGAGCTTTCGAGTCATATATTAAAGAACTATTGGTGTGCTAGATGATAACGTCCAAGAATATTAAATTACTGTAAACTTACAGCATCATTATAAATTAATATAAAAGAAACGCATCTTCATGTTTGATGGTCTCATTAAAATGAGAGATAATTTATTTGAAATTGATCCATTTAGATTAATCTCTGAAGCTGAAAATACCGGATCTCTTTCTGGAAATATTGCATCTATAATTGGTATTTACCAAGAAAGAGAAGCTAAAATTAATGAAAAAAAGACAACTGAAAAAATGTATGAATTAGAATTAGAGCTATCTTCAGCTAGAGAAACATCAAGAAGATTAAATCGTCGGGGGCAAAAACTAGAAAAAGAAAATAGTGATCTAAGTAAGCGAGTAGCTCGGCTTGAAAAAGACAAAAAGGATGCAGAAGAAGAGTTAAAACAAGCATATAGAGATCTAATAGATAGTAAAAAGCAAATCAACACTGCTTCTGAATTGATTATTGCGGGCAATGAAAAGATAAAGAAGCTATCTTTCTCACTTGGAAAATGGCGAGTTCTGGCAAGGTGTTTGTTTTCGCAGCGAATGCAAGGTGTTCTCGTTAATGGACCAGCAGAGAGTGATGAAATCAATGCCTTTATAAGAGTTGGTAGGAAGTTTGAGCCTCGCAAAATA
>Ga0114918_10000962_pt1 | contig 25461 bp, 26 predicted proteins | sample LantaG_FD_87015 | JGI IMG/M metagenome (GOLD analysis project Ga0114918, IMG submission 87015) | Deep subsurface microbial communities from Baltic Sea to uncover new lineages of life (NeLLi) - Landsort_02402 metaG | ecosystem: Environmental > Aquatic > Marine > Oceanic > Sediment | place...
ATTATTAAATAGTTGAAAATATTTAGAAAATAGAGTAATATAACCATATTCCGCGGTGGCGCAATGGTAGCGCGGGTGCCTGTTAAGCACTAGGTTGTAGGTTCGAATCCTACCCGCGGAGCACCGATTTTTGAACTTAAATTTAATACCCCAAGCAGGACGGTTAGAACTTTTAATCGCCTAACAGGCGGTTTTTGTGTTAAAATTAATGAATGAAAAAATCTAAATTTTCACTTGCACAATATAAAGACGAGAGAATTGTAGAGCTGATGAAAAAAACTAACCATAAAACATTAGCCGTCTGGGCAATTGATTGCATAGAGCGTGTTCTGCCCTATTTTGAGAAAAAATATCCAAAAGACCACCGGCCCCGAAACGCTATCAAAACACTCCAAACATGGATAAATACAGGAGTATTTAGTATGGCTGTAATACGCAAAGCTTCGCTTATATCTCATGCTGCGGCTCGCGAGGTAGGAGAAGATAATGCGGCTCGCTCTGCTGCTCGGGCGGCAGGCCAAGCGGTGGCAACTGCCCATGTTTCAACTCATTCTATTGGTTCTGCAATTTATGCCTTACAGGCTATCCATAGAACTACTAATTCCGATGTTGCCGTAGTTAAAGAACGAGATTGGCAATACCATCACTTACTTAAATTAAACAAAAATAGGTTCTAACATCGTCCGTCCCCCGGAGCTAAATCAGGGATATAAATTTCTCCAGCTTCCATAATCTTGGTTCTAACGTTGTTCACGATACGGAGCAACGGAAAATAACCTGATTTTATGCGGGTTATTTTTTATACGGGGGCAGGACGGTAGAACTTTTTGGTAAAAAATGATATGATTATTGAAGGATCGGTGTATTTAATTAACCTAATTATAAAGATATGATAAAAGGAAACTTTCTTGGTGCGGCGATTGTTGTAATAATCTACACAATCTATATTTTATGGAATCCTCTTCCACCAACCTCACAAAAAGTATTATTAGTGATTCTTAATGCTTTAACTATCGTGTTGATAGCTTTTGCATTCAAACAGAAAAAAACGAAATAAGAATTTACCGCGGCTTTCTTTTGCCCTAATTTCGTTAGCAGATATAGTGAGCGGCACCGTAAGGTAAACTATGGATTCAAATAAGACCTCAAATCAGGTATATAAACATACCCCTCCTGTTTCATCAGAATAGTTCTAACGTCGTTCACGATACGGAGCCCCGATTTTTTGCCCGAGATTTTTCTCGGGTTTTTAATATAAAGATTTTTAATAGTAATGTGTTTTAACTATTGGTTGCCAATATTTTCTATATTTTTCATCCATACTTCCTTTACATACTTCTTCAAAGATACATTTGTTATGAGAGGGTAATGAGACAAATGATTCAAAAGTACATGGAGTTTTGTTACATTCTTTGTCATAACATAAGGTTTTTTCTTTACAACAACTTCTTCCTAAAGACCAGAAGAAATCGTCTAATTTTGTGATTCTAAAGCCTGAGATATTTGATATTATCTTCATAGCTTTAACACAAGAACTTCTTATCTCTTCGTCTGATTCTATCTTTTCTTTGTTTATTAATTTCTCTTGTAGAGATAGGTCAGTTATTTCAACACAGCCAGTTCTCAACATTACCCTTTGTATATGGTAATCCATCACAGGAACAAAATTTTTTGGATCTTTTATTTCAATCAAGCCTGCGTCTTCTAAGAATTTAATAAAGACTGTGCTCTTTTTGCGTAGTTTATCCGAATAAACAGGAAACTCTTCTAAAAGCTCATATAAACCCTCACTTTTATTAAAAAGAAAACCATTGCTTAATTTTAGAAGATTAATAATTTTGTTATTATACTTTTCTTTAATTATCTTTGCTGTCTGAATTAAAAATTCAGCTCTTTCAGACAATCTATCCAATGTACAATTTTCAGAATTATTATCGTCAGAGAAAAGTTTTTTAAGTGTATTTGATAATTCTTTAGTTGAAAGAGAAAACAAGTTTTCAGGATTTAATAAATCGGAGTTATTTTTAGCTAAATTCATAAATACCCAGGAGAGATAATCCCACCCTTTAAGATTTAGTCTTTTGTTGATTAAGGTATGGGTTTGATGGCAGATTGCTACAGCGTAAAGATAAGCCCTGGCTTTGGTTTCTTTATCAGATTTAAAGGTAATGAGCTCTCTTTTATAGAAAGATGGTTTGAATTTGTAATTTTTAACTATATTGCCAATCTTTTTACATTGTTCTTTATTTATCTTGACTTCGTTTTTCATATTTATTAGTTTTAATATTTTAATTATAACATTTATTATTTTGAATTGATAAAATAGGTTCAAACGTCGTCTGCTTCCTGGCTACCTTATTGACTTTTAATTTGAAGGGTGTTATTACATAGACAAGTTTGGAATAGAGTGTATTGTCATTTAAAAAATATTTTTTAAAAAATAAAAATAAAAAGGAGGTCTTTTAAAATGAAGATATTAAAAAATGCAGGAAGTTTTACCATTTTAACGCCAATCCCAGAATTAAGGGCTCAGCTTTTAAGAATTGAAAGAGCGGGCAGAACCTGTTACCAATCTGAAAAGAAAAAAATCACAAAAGAAACTGCTGTAAAATTTTTCCGTATGTTATTAAAACGTGGCCACGATAGTGTTATTGAGCATAGTAATATGGTAGTACGATTTGATAATCTCTCTCGGGGATTCACACACGAACAAGTTAGACACCGGCTTACAGCAATTTCTCAAGAATCTACTCGCTATGTTGATTATGCCAAAGAAGGTGAAGGACCAGATTTAGAAAAATTCCAGTTAAAATGTATTGTCCCACCTCATCTTAATGAAAATGAAAAAGTATTGCTTAAAGATGGAAGAGTGATGTCAATGGTAGAAATGTTTGCTGAAATAGAGACATTTTATCGTGGATTAAGAAAAGCAGGTTGGGTTCCTCAAGATGCTCGTCAAATTCTACCCATAGGAATTAAATCACAGATAGTCATTTCTACAAATTTCCGAGAATGGCGACACATCTTTAAGATGAGAACATCAAAATATGCTCATTGGGAAATTAGAAGAGTGATGTGCAATTTGGTTGATTATTTAAAGCCAATTCTTTCCCCAGTCTTTGATGATTTTGTTGAAGCGGGCGTAGATAATAATGGATTGCGATATTTTGAGAAAAAAGAGGATTTTTTCTAAAAGAAAATGGGGGAATTAGAGTTTTCAACTTTAATTCCCCTTTATTTTTATTGTCTCTAACTTTCTAAGATAGGTTCTAATATAGTCAAGTCTTTGTATCCAACCCCAAATTTCTATAATACTTATTAATTTCTATCAATTTTTCCCTCATTATTGTCATATATTCTTTATTCTCCAGAATCCTGATAGTTTTTCTAATAATTGTTGAACTGGGGAAGCTAGACATTGACTTTCAACATAGAATATGTTATATTTATAATATCATGTAATGGGATATTTTCTGTTCTTTGAAAAAGAATATTTATACTATCTGCTATATAATTGATCATTATATATAATTAGTGATTAGTTATATGGCAGATAGTTTAGCAGATAGTTTATTAGTATTAAAAAAATTAAGAAGGTGATAAAAATGAAAAATTTATTTTTAATTATGTTACTAATTTGTCTTGTCTTATCGATTGGTGATGGGGTAATAACGTATTTAGCTTTAAAACAAGGAATAGCGATAGAGTTAAACTTTCTTCCAAAATTTTTACAGCAAAGTTTGGGATTAGAACCTTGGTTAATTATTCATATATTAGGTTATATAATAATTGTTTTCATGTTTTATAAAGCCTTAGAAAGAAATTGGAAATTTTCTGCTAGTGGAATTTTTATGTGGTTTACTATCGAATTTGTTTTATCAGTTTATACAGTCTACAATTTATAAATTTAATTAACATATTATTTAATAGTTAAAATTTCTAAAGCAGTTAAATATTTAAATAATTATTAAGACTCCTGAAAGCAATTAATTCAATGCTTTCAGGAGTTTTTATTATCAATATAACATCTTCTAGTTCTCTGAGGCAGATAAAAGACAATTAGGTTCTAAATTTACTAATCTTTCTTTAATTTCTATCCAATCAATGGTTCTAAATGCGTCCTATAGGGGGAGCTAATTTCCGCCTATTCTTTTGGGCGGTTTTTTAGTAGAATAATATAATGGAAAAAGAAATTTTATTAAAAAAATTCAATTCAAATTTATTAACTGAAGCGGCACAAAATTTACTTAAAAGTAATGGTATTGTAAGCATCATTAAAGTTGAAGGTGGAATAGAATTTAGAGGTGCTCTGGGAGATAGTTATGGCGCCGATTTATATGTTTTAAAAAAAGATTACAAAAGAGCGAAGCAAATTATTGAAAACAAATAAGTTTATAAAATTATCAAACGGATTCTAACATCGTTCAGTCAAGCAAGCTAAATCAGGCATATAGATCTCTTCAGCTTCCATAATCTTGGTTCTAACGTCGTCCACGATGCGGAGCAAGATAAATGAGTAACAGGGTAGGATAAATTAAACTAATGCTAACAATTGCTTAATTTGATTAACAACAACTTCAGGAGTAGGGTAGGCTCTCTCCCACTCAAATATTCGAAAAGTGTTTCTCTAAGCGAGCTCGTAAAAATCGTCTCGTTAAGAAGACGGTTTTTTGGTAGAATAAAAAGTATACTTAAAATTCAATGAATTTTTCTAAATATACAATTAAAAATATAAAAGAGGTTTTTGATGATTTAGAAACCTCCAAGAGTGGCCTATCAGAAAGAGAGTCAAGAAAACGTTTGAAAGATTACGGTTTTAATGAAGTCAAAACTAAAGAAGTTGGGTTGTTTGATGTTTTTTTAAGACAATTTAAATCACCATTCATTTATCTTCTTTTTATTGCCTCAATTATTGCTCTTTTAATTGGCGAAAGGATTGACGGGTTTTTAATTTTATGCTTTGTTTTTATAAATGTTCTCTTAGGATTTTTTCAGGAAGCTAAAGCCCAAAGGGCTGTTTTACTTTTGAGAAAATATCTTCCTTCAACGGTAAGGGTTTTGAGGGAAGGAAAAGAGCAAATCATTGATAAAAGATTTTTAGTTCCTGGAGATGTAGTTTTACTTGAACCTGGCAATATTATTCCTGCTGACTTAAGAATCACAAAACTCCAAAACTTTTTAGTTGATGAATCAGTTTTAACTGGAGAACCATTTCCAATTGGAAAAATTACAGAATCCTTTTCAAAAGAAAAAAAAGAGATATTTGAAGCAAAAAATATTCTTTTTGCTGGCACTTCAGTAATTTCTGGAGAAGCTGAAGGAGTAGTAATCGGAACGGGGAAAAAGACGATTCTGGGCGAAATTACAAAATTAGCTGCCGGGGTTAATCGAAAAAGCATTTACGAAAAAAATCTTTTTAAACTCTCCCAAACTATTTTAAAAATAATTGTGATAACAATTGTTTTTATTTTCTTGGCCAATGTGATAATTAAAGGAACAACCAATTTCTTTGATTATTTAATTTTTTCTATTGCTTTGATAGTAAGCATTATTCCTGAAGCTTTGCCGTTAGTGGTTACTTTTTCTCTTTCTAATGGAGCTTCGAATTTAGCTAAAGAGAAAGTCATTGTTAGAAGATTATCAGCGGTGGAAGGTTTGGGAGATATTGAAGTTTTGTGTACTGATAAAACTGGAACTCTGACCGAGAACAAACTTAAATTAGAAAATATTTATTCTCCAGATAAGGAAAAATGTTTACTTTATGGTCTTTTAACTTCTTCTTATATTGAAGAAGAAATTGAATCAGCTCTTAATCCTTTTGATTTTGCTCTTTTTGAAAAGACTACTCAAAAAGTTCGTGATTCTCTCAAAAATTTTCGGGTAATTTCTGAAACTCCCTTTGATACTTTAAGACTTAGGAATAGCACGCTTTTAGAAGATAAAGATAAAAATTTAGTTCTAATTGTAAAAGGAGCGCCAGAAATTATTCTTAAACTATCTTCAAAGATTGAAGGTGATCAAAGCAAAGAAGCGCTAAAAAAAGAGATAGAAAAACAGGGAAGGATGGGGAAAAGAACTTTAGCAGTCGGCTTTAAAAAATTTACAAAGAGAGGTTTTTTAGAAGAAGATGAAAAGGAACTGAACTTCCTAGGCTATTTTTCTTTTTTTGACCCTCTTAAAAAAACTGCTAAAGATGCCATCCGTCTATCCAGAGAATTAAATATTAATATTAAAATTTTAACTGGAGATAGCAAGGAAATAGCAGGTCAAGTGGCAAAAGAAATAGGATTAATTGAAGACCCCAACAAAGTTATTTTAGGAAAAACGCTGGATTCTTTATCAGAAGATGATTTTCTAAAAGTTTGTGAAGAATTTTCAGTTTTTGCCAGAATTTCTCCTCAAATAAAATATAAAATTATTGAAACCCTTCAGAAAAAATATGAAGTTGGATTTTTAGGAGAAGGAATCAATGATGTCCCGGCCTTGAAAATCGCCGATTTAGCCATCGCTGTTAAGGGAGCGGCCGATGTTTCTCGGGAAGTTTCAGATATTATCCTGCTTAAAAAAGACCTCAAAGTGATTGTTAATGGTATTGAGCAGGGAAGGCGCATTTTTTCCAATATAAACAAATATATCAAATGTACTTTAGCTAGTAATTTCGGTAATTTTTATTCAATAGCCTTAATTTCCCTAACGATCCCTTTTTTACCGATGTTGCCAACTCAAATTTTGTTAGTTAATCTTTTGTCGGATTTTCCCCTAATTAGCGTAGCTTCAGATAATGTTGATATCGAAGAACTAAAAAAGCCAAAACTCTATCTATTAAATAAAGTATTTTTACTTATTATTCTATTGGGTTTTATTAGTTTAGTTTTCGACTTTATTTTCTTTGGCATTTTTCACAACAGCCAGCCAGCTCTTTTGCAGACTCTATGGTTTATCGAAAGTATTCTAACAGAAATCGCGCTTATATTTTCTATCAGAACTTCACATTTTTTCTTAAAAACAAAAAAACCAAGTTTTTCCTTAATGACTATTTCTTCTTTTGTTTTCCTAATTACAATTATTTTACCTTTTACAAATTTTGGGAAAGAGGTTCTCCATTTTACTTCTCCTCCTCTTCCGGCTTTATTAATTGTTCTCTCTTTAATTATTGGTTACTTTATAGTTAGTGAAATAGTAAAATTGGTTTATTTCCGCTGTTGGAGAATTAAAAATCAAATTTATTATGCGAAGTAAAACTCCTTATACTATCTTATTTTGACTTAAAACAATCCCAAAAGCCTCTGAATTTGTTCCCAAAATCTAAGATCTACATGGGCTACAGGAGCAGATGATTTTTGCAAAATCGATCCATTCCTATCCAAATTTGTAAAACAAAGATGGGATAGATTTTAAATTTCCATTTCTATCAGTGGATAATAATATCCATGTTGCTTATGCTGCGGAATGTAAGGTGTTGTGTCCGGTAGGGGGAGCAAAAATTGACAATGCCATATTTTATGCTATTATTTTATTATCAGGCAAGGAAAACAAAAACGAACAATGTTAAATGGATAATAGCTATGACCAGGATGGCATAGTCTTTAATTCATTATCATAATAATAACTAAAATATAAATATATGGGAGATTTTAAAAAGAGAGGTGAAAAGCGTTTTAGTGGTCGAGGGGGATTCAGCGGGAGTAGAGATCGTGGCTCAGTCACTATGTATCCAGCGATTTGCGATAAATGTGGAAAGCCATGTGAAGTACCTTTTAAACCGACTAGTGGCAAGCCAGTGTATTGTAGTGCTTGTTTTGAAGGTAAAAAAGAAACTGGAAATAATAGAGGAGGGAGTAGATTCTCTCAAAAGAGTTATGGTAGCTATAAGGCTCCCATTAAGTCAGATTTTAGTAGTGATGCCAGTAAAGAAAACAATAATGAAATAAAGAAGCAGTTAGAAATATTGAATGGGAAAATGGATTTACTTATTAAGGCGATAGAAACTTTAGTAATTACTAAACCTTTAATTATAAAAGAAAAAATCAAGAAAATGGTTCCAGTTGTTAAAACTAAAAAATCAGTTGAAAAGGCTTCTAAATAAGAATAAAAAAAGTAAATTTGATATGTGTTTTGTGTGATTTTCACTTTATTTTTAAGTGCCTAGTATTAAACAAAAACATCTCGAATATGAGATGTTTTTGCTTATTAGAAAGAATGAAAATTTATTTATTTCTACTTGCCTTAATTCTTTCGTTTTTAGTTAGGAATTGTTTTCTTAAACGGATATTATTTGGAGTAATTTCCAAATATTCATCTGCTCTCATAATTCCCATACCTCTTTCCAGGGTTAATTTTGTAGGAGGAGTTAAAGTAATTGCTTCATCAGATCCGGAAGCACGCATATTTGATAACTGTTTTCCCTTTGTTGGGTTTACATTTAAATCATGTCCTTTCGCTGTATTCCCAATAACCATTCCTTCATATACTTCGGTTCCAGCTTTAATATATAAGGTTCCTCTATTTTGGAGATTAAAAAGTGAAAAGCCCAGAGCTTTTCCAGTTGCAATTGAAACCATTGAGCCTAATTCATTTTTTTTAATGTTGCCGACATAAGATTTAAATCCAATAACTCGGGAATAAATAATTCCTTCATCACTAGTGTCAACTACGAACTCATTTCGATATCCAAGTAATCCTCTAGTTGGAATCTCAAAAATAATTTTTACATTATTATGGTCAGGTATCATTTCAAGCATATTACCACATCGACGTGAAAGTTTTTTAATAACAACCCCAGACATTTCTTTTGGTACGTTGATAATAACTTCTTCAAATGGTTCAAGTTTTACGCCATTTTCTTCTTTGATAATTACATGTGGCTGTGATATTTGCATCTCATAACCTTCCCGACGCATATTTTCAAGTAGAATTGCAATATGCATCTCGCCTCTACCATAGATCTTATAGTGGTCAACAGCAGAGAAGTCAACTTTTAAACCAACATTAACTTCAAGTTCTTTTTTCAATCTTTCTTTAAGCTGTCTATTTGTAACGTCTTTTCCGTCTCTTCCAGAAAATGGAGAACTGTTGGCAAGTAAATTTAATGAAATTGTTGGTTCGTCAATATTAATAGCTGGTAAAGCTTTTTGTTTTTCATCTACGCAAATGGTTTCTCCTATAAATATATCAGGAAGGCCAGCAATCATTATAATATCGCCAGCTTCAGCTTTTTCTATTTCTTTTCTTTTTAATCCTTCAAAGGTAAATAATTTTGTGATTTTACCTTCACGATTTTTTTCTTCAATATCTTTGATGATTATTTTAGAATCATTTTTTACCTTTCCTTGATATATTCTTCCAATAGCAAGCCGTCCCAAGAAGTTATCATAAGCAAGATTAAATGGTTGGATGAGTAAGGGTTTATTTTTTGCTTCTTCTTTTGAAGCAATTGGTACTTGTTTTAAGATTATATCTAGGAGAGGAGTTAAATCTTTAGAAGCATCATCTAAATTTGCTTTAGCGATACCATCTCGAGCAATTGTATAAATTGTAGTAAACTCAAGTTGTTCATCGTTTGCTCCTAAATTAAGAAAGAGTTCATAAACCATTTCTTGTACAATATCTGGCCTGGCAGCAGGCTTATCTATTTTATTTAAGACTACAATTGGTTTCAGTCCCAAGGCAAGTGATTTTTTCAAAACAAATTTTGTTTGCGGCATTGGACCCTCTTGAGCATCAACTACTAAAAGTACAGAATCTATAGAACGCAAAACACGCTCAACTTCTGAGCCAAAGTCAGTGTGTCCGGGAGTGTCTACAATATTTATTTTTGTATTTTTATAATAAACAGAGGTATTTTTTGAATAAATTGTTATGCCTCTTTCTTGCTCAAGGGCATCACTGTCCATACTCTCTCCAGCTTCTGACATTCCGGTTTGTTGCATTAAGGCATCAGTAAGAGTTGTTTTCCCATGATCAACGTGAGCAATGATGGCAATATTTCTGATCTCCATGAAAATTAAAACCGCTTTTTATAAAGCGGTGAAATAACTTTATATTAGGTTAACCTTATATCTTTTATAAGGCATTTTTTTAAAAAAGTCAATATTTTATCTATCAACTTCAAGTTTATAAAGAATCAATAAGGAGACTTTTGACTAAAATTGATTATTTCTATTTTATATTGTATAGTCTTAGATAAGAAGTCAAATTAAATTATATTAATAAAATACCTATATGGCCAAAAGAATTACAGGAGTAGGAAAGCATAAAAGAACACATTCTCGTAAAACCAAAAAGCGATTGGAAATAAAACGACTTATGCTTGAAACTAAGGCGAGCAAAAGAAAGCATAAATAAAATTTATAACAAATATCAGTAAGTAAAAAGTCGCCTGATTGGCGATTTTTTGATATAATATTTGACATGGATTTAATACAATTTCAAAGGTTGTTTGATAAAGAACCAAAATATCGTTTGCAACAAGCTAAAAAAGCCCTTTTTCATAATTTAATTAAAAACTGGCAGGAAGCATTGGTGTTACCTTTAAGTTTGAGAGAGGAATTAAATAAAGAATGTCCGATCGGGATATCAACAAAAACATTTATCTCTAAAGATAGAAATACAATAAAAGCTCTCCTTTCCCTAAAAGATGATTTGAAAATTGAAGCAGTTTTGATGCGTCATAGAGACAAAAGAAATACCATTTGTGTTTCTTCTCAGATTGGTTGTCCTCTAAATTGTTCTTTCTGTGCTACAGGAAAGATGGGATTTAAAAGAAACCTCGAGGTCTCGGAAATTGTTGAGCAAGTTTTATTTTTCGCCAGCTATTTAAAAAGAATTAGAGAAAGGGTTACCAATATTGTCTTTATGGGGATGGGAGAGCCATTTTTAAATTATCAGAATGTGATAGAGACAATAAGAATTTTGAACGATAAGGAAGGATTTAATTTAGGAGCCAGACATTTTTCAATCTCTACTATTGGGATTACTGAGGGGATTGAAAAATTAGCGAAAGAGAAATTACAGATAAATTTAGCTGTTTCTCTTCATGCGCCAAATGACGAAATCCGTTCAAAATTGATACCAATTAATAAAAAATATCCTATTAAGAAAATTTTAAATTCGATAGACGATTATATCCAAAAGACTCATCGGCGAGTAATGTTTGAGTATATGATGATAGGGGATTTAAATGATTTTGAAGAACATGCTAAAATATTAACTAGGTTGATGAAAAAATCTCTCTATTTTGTGAATCTAATTTCTTATAACCCGACAGGAATTTTTAAACCTTCCTCTTCTCTAAGAATAAAGAAATTTAAAGAAATTTTAGAAAAAGAAGGTGTGAGAGTTACCCAAAGATATCGTTTTGGGCAAGGGATAAAAGCTGCTTGTGGCCAACTGGCCATCTCTGATACTGAAGATGATTTTATAAAAAATTAAAATATATTACTATGACAAAAAAATTAGAGCAAAAAAATTCTATCTATTTAGCTGAATACAAAACTAAGAACCCTTGGGGTTTAACAGTATCAGTTGATTTAAAAAATTGTAATATAGACAAAATGGTTGATGCCGGATATATAAGACAATTTGTTAAAGATTTGTGCAAACTTATTGATATGGAAAGATTCGGTGATACTACAGTAGTTAATTTTGGCGCGGATAAAAGAGTTTCCGGTTTCTCTATGACTCAATTAATAGAAACTTCTTTAATCTCCGCTCATTTTGCCAATGCATCAAAAGTAATATATCTTGACGTTTTCAGTTGTAAAGCATTTTCTCCGTATAAGGTAGCTGAATTCGCCAAGAAAAGATTTGAGTCTTCAGAGTATAAAGTTAATATTAATTTTCGCTATTAATTATTATATATCCATATATCTATTTTGTATTATTTTCGTGGCAATGACCATTTGACTTATATTTATCCTGTTATGAAAAATAAATCTCAAAAATCAAAATACTCTCTCTCCCAAAAAAACAAAATTACGGAAAAACCAGCTCGGCAAAGTAAATTTGATAAGAGTTATTATTTTGGAAACATTTATTCAAATTATGATGAATTCCTGGATTGGAAAAAATTAACCAAAGATTTAATTAAACGTTTTAAATTTAATTCTTTTCTGGACATTGGTTGTGGTTGTGGCAATCTTATTAAAGAGATAAAAAAGCAAAAACAGAGAAGTACTGATATTTACGGCATTGATATGAGCGATTTTGCGGTTAAAAGGGCGAATGTATCTTTTGTTATTCTGGCTGATTGTCGAAGTTTGCCATTTGAGGATAGGCGTTTTGATATGGTCCATATTTTAGGAACTTTTTCTTATCTTTCAACACTCAAAGAAACAAAACAAGCTATTAAAGAAGCTTACCGAGTTTCTAAAAAAATAATTCTTTTTGATGATGTTTATATTGAACCTGACAAGAAAAGCGATGATTACGACCCCTATCGTAAACAAGTTTTTTCTTTAGAAGAGTGGCTATCTTTGTGGAAGGAAATTATTGAGAAAAATGATATTATGGAAACACTTAAAGACGAAATAATTATAAAAAAATATGCGACATAAATTTTTGTTCATTTCTAAAGACGCACTTATCAGCGATATTGCTTGGCAAATTATTAAAGAAGGGCACGAAGCAAAGTATTTTATTGAAAACAAAGAAGAAGATGATATTGCTGACGGTTTTGTCCCTAAAACCAAAAATTGGAGCGAGTGTCTAGATTGGGCAGATGTTGTAGTTTTTGATGATGTTTTAGGCCAAGGCAAGATAGCTGAGGAGTTGAGGAAAAAGGGTAAAAAAGTAATTGGAGGAACAGTTTACACTGATATGCTGGAAGATGACCGTTCTTTCGGGCAAAGGGAGCTTAAAAAGCACGGGGTGAAAATTATACCTTTTTGGGAATTTTCAGATTTTGATGAAGCCATTACATTTGTTAAAGAACATCCGGATGAATATGTTATTAAGCCGAGCGGAGAAGCTCAGAATATAAAACGGCTTCTTTTTGTGGGGCAGGAGAAAGACGGGAACGATGTCATCAGAGTGCTCGAATCTTATAAAAAAGTTTGGTCTAAGGAAGTAAAAATATTTCAATTGCAAAAAATGGTAAGTGGCGTTGAAATAGCAGTGGGTGCGTTTTTTAACGGTAAAGATTTTATTTATCCGATTAACATTAACTTTGAACACAAAAAGCTTTTCCCTGGAAATTTTGGGCCGGCCACGGGAGAAATGGGGACATCTATGTTCTGGAGCCAATCAAACCTTTTATTCTCTTCAACTTTAGAAAAATTAAAAGACACCTTGGCCCGTGAAAATTATGTTGGTTACATAGACTTAAATTGTATTGTTAATGGTCATGGTATTTATCCCCTTGAATTTACTAATCGTTTCGGTTATCCAACAATTAGTATTCAGCAGGAAGGAATGATTACGCCTATTGGAGAATTTTTTTATCATTTAGCAAATGGTAATAATATAGATTTAAAGTGTAAAAAGGGATTTCAAGTTGGTGTTCGGGTTGTTGTTCCGCCATATCCTTTCAAAGATAAAATGACTTTCGATTCTTTTTCCAAGGGCGCGATCATAGCTTTTAAAAATGGCTACAACGATAATGGAATTCATATTGAAGATGTAAAGTTGGTAAATGATCAGTGGATTATTACTGGTTCGTCGGGAGTGGCTTTAATTGTAGTTGGCATAGGGCTAACAATGAGAGAAGCCCAAAAACAGGCCTATTCTCGAATTAAGAATATTCTTATTCCTAACATATATTACCGGGATGACATTGGAGATCGCTGGTACGAAGAATTTGATAAGTTGCACAGCTGGGGATACATAAGATAAGTTTAGATAAAAAGGCGTTTTATATGATTAATATATGAAATATGACGTTGCGGTAATTGGAGGTGGTCCTGCTGGGATGATTGCAGCAGGAAGAGCAGGAGAGATTGGTTCTCATGTTGTTTTGATTGAGAAGAATAAAGACCTTGGAACGAAACTCTTAATTGCCGGGAAAGGGAGATGTAATATCACGAACAAAGTAGATGGATTAAAAGAAATAATAAATAGATTCGGGAAAAATGGAAAATTTCTTTTTTCACCATTTTCCAAATTTGGGGTAAAAAAAACAATAGATTTTTTTGAAAATTATAATCTAAAAACAAAAGTTGAAAGGGGAGGCCGAGTATTTCCTGTAAGCAATAAGTCGCAAGATGTACTTAACGTGCTTATCAATTATCTGGAAAAAACTGATGTTGAGCTAAGAACAAATTCAAAGGTAAAGAAAATTATAAAAAAAGGGGATAGAATTGAAAAGATTGTTTTAGCAAATCATAAAGAGATTATGGCCGATAATTATATAATTTGCACTGGAGGAAAATCTTATCCAGTAACTGGTTCTACTGGTGATGGGTATAGGTGGGCTGAGAAAATTGGTCATACGGTTACAAATCTTTCGCCATCTCTCGTGCCTATTATTATTAAAGAAGGATATGTAAGGGAACTTGAAGGTTTGAGTTTAAAAAATGTTGAGATTAGTATATATAAAGGCGATAAAAAGATTAATTCAAGGTTTGGCGAAGCGATATTTACAGCCAATGGAATGAGTGGACCCATAATTCTTGATATGAGCAAAGAAATTGGCCAAGAACTTCCGGGTGAAATTAAAATGCAAATTGATTTTAAACCGGCCTTGGATTTTGTAAAACTTGATAAAAGAATCCAAAGAGATTTTCAAAAAAGTCCTAATAAATTATTTAGAAACAGCCTTGACGAATTATTACCTCAGAAACTCATTCCTATTATTATAAAATTGTCTAAAATTGACCCTAGTAAAAAAGTTAATTCTATTACTAAGGAAGAAAGAAGAAAATTACTACATCTTTTAAAGGAGTTTAGCTTTAGAATAGAAGGATTAGAAGGGTTTAAAAAAGCAATTATTACAACTGGTGGAATTAATCTAAACGAAATTGATCAAAAGACGATGAAGTCAAAATTAATTGATAATTTGTATTTTGCAGGAGAAATACTTGATCTTGATGGTCCGACAGGCGGATATAATTTGCAAGTTTGCTGGACTACAGGATATATCGCTGGAGAGAATGCTGGACAAGTAAATTCGAAATAGTAAATAAGATGAAAAATGTAATATATTTACTCGAAAAAATTATTGCCTTAAACTTTTTATTATGGTAAAATTTGAAAAGGTCAAAAATATTAATAATTAATAAAAAATATGATGGATATAATTTATACAATTTTAGGAACAATTGTTTTTATAATTTTAATTTCCATTAGACAAATTAATCAATATGAGAATGGAGTTAGATTTAAATTAGGAAAATATGACGGGCTAATGAAGCCGGGATGGAGGTTGGTTTGGCCAATTTTCTTCTTTTATAAAAAAGTGGATTTAAGAGTAAAGGCAGTAGACGTGCCAAATCAAGAGGCCATTACTAAAGACAATATTTCAGTTAGTGTTAATGCAGTTATCTATTATAAAGTCCGGGAAGCGGATAAGGTAGTTTTAGAGGTAGAAGATTTTTACTATGCTATTTCCCAGCTAGCCCAAACAACCATGCGAAATGCTGTTGGTCAAGTAGATTTAGATGAACTTCTTTCTGCAAGAGACAGGGTTTCAGAAAATATAAGAATCATTATTGACAAAGCTAGCGATCCTTGGGGGATTAAAGTCGATAATGTAGAATTAAAAGACATAACCTTGCCGGAGGAAATGAAAAGAGTTATTGGTAAGCAGGCGGAAGCCGAAAGAGAAAAAAGAGCCATCATTATTAAAGCCGAAGGAGAAGTAATTGCTTCTGAAAATCTGGCCAAAGCTGCTAGAACATTATCAGAGGCTACAGGAGCACTTCATCTCAGAACTCTTCAATCAATTAATGATATCAGCTCTGATCAATCAAATACAATTGTTTTTGCAGTTCCTCTGGAAATTTTAAGAGCTATTGAAGGAATTGGTAAAAAATTTCTAGGAGAAAATACAGTAGAAGAGAAACAAAAAGATAAATAATATCAGATTTGAATAAATAAAAATATAAATTTAAAGACATTAGTATTGACGGATTTTTATTTATATGCTAATGTCTTTTTTAGGTAGTTACCTAATAAAAATGTAGTCGAGTTTTTAGGGTGCTAGTTTCAAGGGAAACCTTGAATTAATTAATTAATTTTACTTTGATCATGGAAGGAACAATTAAAAAACTTACAGATAAGGGTTTTGGATTTATTTCCATTGAAGGTGAAGAAAAAGATTTATTTTTTCACAGCAATGAACTTAAAGATGTAAGTTATGATGAGTTAAAGGAAGGTGATAAAGTATCTTTTGAGAAAAGTGATTCTCCAAAAGGACCAAACGCCACAAACGTAACTCGTATATAAAAATCTATTTTTCGGAATAGACTTAAAAAGATCAAGCCCCTCTGGGCTTGATTTTTTTATAGAACAAAATTATTTAACTAAATTGACATTTTAATTCCGGGTTGATAAAATAAATAAAACAATTAAATAACTTATCAAGAGTGCAGGGGAGGGATACGGCCTTATGATCCTGCCGGTAACCCTTTAAGCTGACTGCTTAGAGAAGGTGCCAATTCCAACCTCAATTGAGGGAAGATAAGAGTCGATGAAATCTATTAAATTAGTTTTTAAAATTCTTTCTTCTTTTAAGAAAGAATTTTTATTTTTAATTAACTTATTACCAATATATTTATGTTTAATAATGCAAAAGTTTATACTGTGGAAAGCGTAACATCTGGACATCCGGATAAAATGTGTGATCAGATTTCAGATGCTATTTTAGATGAGTGTTTGGCTCAAGACCCAAAATCAAGAGTAGCCATAGAAAGTTTTGGAGGACATAATCTTTTATTAATTGGAGGGGAAATAACTACAAGTGCTAATGTTGATTTCAAGAAAATTGCTGAAAACGTTTATAGAAAAATTGGATACCAAGATGATTTGAAAATTATAATCAATGTTACATCTCAATCGCCTGATATTGCTCAGGGGGTAGATACAGGAGGGGCAGGAGATCAAGGGATAATGTATGGCTATGCTACTGATGAAACAAAAGAGTTTTTACCTAAGGGGGTTGTTTTAGCTCATAAATTGACCAAAGGATTAGAGATATTAAGGAAAAATAATCAAATTCCATGGCTTCAGCCGGATGGGAAATCTCAAGTGACTATGCAAGACGGGAAAATTAGATCAATTTTAATCAGTTGTCAACATAATGAAAATGTTTCTCCAGAAGAAATTCGGGAAACAATTATTGAAAAATTAATAAAACCTATTGTGGGAGATATTAATAATATTGAAATTTTAGTAAACCCCACAGGCAAGTTTGTGAGGGGAGGATTTTCAGCAGATACGGGTTTAACCGGGCGTAAAATAATGGTTGATACTTATGGGGGGTTAATACCTCATGGAGGAGGATGCTTTTCGGGGAAAGATCCCAGTAAGGTTGATCGATCAGCTGCTTATATGGCTCGTTTTGTGGCTAAAAATATTGTAGCGAATAATTTGGCCCAAGAGTGTTTGGTTTCAGTCTCTTATGCCATAGGCAGAGTAGAACCATTAATGGTTGAGGTAATTGATGAAAAAGGCGAAGATTTAAGTGATATTATTAAAGATAAATTTGATTTTAGACCCAGAGCCATTATTAAAAGATTGGATCTGCTCCGGCCTATTTATAGTCGAACTGCTAGTTATGGACATTTTGGAAAAACAGATTTACCCTGGGAAAAAATAATAGAAATATGAAAATTTTAGGAGACTTGATTTTTGACAGATGTTTTGAAATAAGATAAAATTAGAATAGATTTAGTAAAAGTAAAATAAAAAATATGAATAAAATTATAGCAGCAATAATCATTATAGTAATTGTTGTTGGAGCATATTATTTAATGAGCCAATCAATATCAGCGCCTGAAAACGAAGAAGTTTCGCAAGAGGATGAAGATAACAAAGTAGATGAGAGTCAAGAATGTATTGATGATAGTTATTGTGTTGTCTTTGGCGAAACAGGAGATTGTAATTGTGGTTGCTACCATAAAGATAATCTTCCGTCAGAAACTAATGGAGAATGTCTTTGTGCTGTCCCAGATTCTTGTAAATGTGTGGATGGTAAATGCGAAGGAGTTTTTAAAGATAATCCAGAAGACCTAAACAGTTTTGATGAATGTATAAAAGCAGGGTATCCTGCTCTTGAATCTTACCCTCGCCAATGTAAGACAGAGGATAATCAAACATTTACAGAAGAACATTGTGTGGATCAGAAGACCAAAAGTATATTAACTTTGGCTGATGCCAAACAGATTGCCATAGAAAGTGAATGTGGCGATACTTTAAAAGATACTTATGTATGTAATGAAAATACGGGGACATATTGGATAGATTTGGATATTGAAAAACCAGGATGCGGTCCGGCTTGTGTTGTTGATATTATAACCAGAGAAGCAGTAATAAATTGGAGATGTACCGGGCTAATACAATAATAAAATAATACAATAAAATGAAAAAACAATCTTTAGTTAGAACAATTTATCTTTATATTTTTGCTTTACTGGGGTTAGTTCTTTTGATTATTGGGGGAGTCAATTTTGTTAATATGGGGCTTAAGGCATTTATTTTTACTCAAGCTGAAGAAGAGGAAAGAATTCTTTATAAACAAATGTCCGCTCCTTTTTCTGTTTCTAGGGTTGAAGAGTTTGGGAAAGAAATAGATGCCGGAGAAGAGGTAACTCTTTCAGAAGAAGAAAAAACAGATATTAAAAGCTGGTTAGCTGATTACAATAATTGGAAGGAGAGCATATCCAAGATTGACCCCATCACTGTTAGAAGACATCGTGACGCGTCCTTGAATCTATCCCTTATTTTGATTGGTTTGCCATTGTATCTTTATCATTGGCGAATTATTAAAAGAGAGACTAAAGATAAAGAAGAAGATAAATAATATTAAAGGTCGGAAATTGAAAAAAATAAAAGATCAATATATGAAAAAAATAATTAATATATTCTTGGTTTTATTTCTTTTTGCTGGTTTGACGATTTTTTCTTTAGTTGTCGCTGAAAATCCAGGAACAGGGAACCAAGGTCAAGATGATCCAGGTGCACAAGATCAACAGGAAGGGCAAGGACAGGACGAAGAACAAGGAAATGGACAGCAAGGTGAAGGACAGGGAGATCAAGTACAAGATCAGCAACAAGTACAAGTGCAAACACAGGAGCAAGCACAAACACAAGTACAAGAACAAAATGAAGAGGGCTTAGGCAACCTTCAAGATGGGCAACAACTAAGGGTGAAAACATCTAACGAGTTGAAATCAATGATACAGGAAAAACGAGGAGAGATGATTGAAGAGATTAAATCAATAAAAGGTAATTTGCAAAAAGCTTATGAGAATCAGAATGAGGTAAGAACAGCAGTACAGGCGCTTCTCGCTATGGAGGGCTCAGTTGGTAGTATTGGTCAAAGTGTTTCTAAAGTTGCCAAAGAATTTAATAATTCTGTCCAGCAAACTATAAAGGCAGAAAAGACCATTAGAAACAGAAACAGAATTGTAAGATTTTTTGCTGGTGGTGATCAAGAGACAGCAGAAGAATTGCAAAACTTGGTTGACCAAAACCTTATCAGAATTCAACAACTTAAAGAATTAAAAAATCAAGCTGACTGTGAAGAAGAAGTTAAGACATTGATGCAAGAACAAATTCAAAGCATGGAACAAGGACAAACTAAATTGCAAGAAATGATCCAAAACGAAAGAGATGCCCGAGGTATTTGGGGCTGGTTTAAAGGATTATTTGGAAAATAAATTTTATAATTTTGATTATATAAATTTTCCCGAGGAGAATACCCTCGGGTTTTTATTTGATTGATAATAAAGTAATTTTTTGATAAAATTGAGTAATAAAAAAATATGAAAAAAACTAAAAGAAAAAGAATACTAACCGGAGATAGACCAACAGGTCCTTTGCATTTAGGGCATTTTGTTGGTTCTTTGCAATCACGAGTGAAACTTCAGGATTCTTGTGATCAGTTTGTTATGCTGGCGGATACCCAAGCATTAACTGATAATGCTGAAAATCCGGAGAAAGTTAGAAAGAGTATATTACAAGTAGCCATGGATTATCTTTCTGTTGGTATAGATCCCCAAAAGACAACGATTCTTATTCAATCAGCAATCCCAGAGCTGGCAGAATTAAATTTATATTTTCTTAATCTTGTCACTCTAGCCAGATTACAAAGAAATCCCACGATAAAAAATGAAATGAAGCAAAAAGGATATGGAGCAAATGTTCCGGTGGGATTTTTAACTTATCCTATAAGCCAGGCTGCTGATATTACTATTTTTAAAGCTGATCTTGTACCCGTGGGTGATGACCAGCTTCCGATTCTGGAACAAGTTAATGAAATTGTTAGGAAATTTAATAGAACATATGGGAAAGGTAAAAAAATCTTAGTTGAATGTAAAGGATTTTTTTCGAAAACAAGCCGTTTACCCGGAATAGATGGCAAGGGCAAAGCCAGTAAGTCGCTGGATAATGCAATCTTTCTCTCGGATTCAAAAAAAGAGGTAGAAAGAAAAGTTATGACCATGTATACTGACCCCAAGCATCTTCATATTCAAGATCCGGGCCAGATTAAAGGGAACATAGTCTTTGATTATCTAGATGCTTTTGATACGGATACAAAAGAGTTGAAAAAAATAAAAGCACATTATCAGAAAGGTGGGTTAGGGGATGTAGAAGTTAAAAAAAGATTAATAAAAGTATTAGAGGATTTACTTATACCTATTCGTGCTCGCAGAAAAGAGTTAGAAAAAAATCCTGAAAAGGTTATGAAAATATTAGAACAAGGCACTAAGAAAGCGAGAGAAGTAGCAAAAGAAACCATGGTAGAAGTAAGAAAAGCCATGAGAATTAATTATTTTTAAAAAACATATGATAAATATAATAAATATATTTAATCAAATACTTTCTGATAACAATTTTTGGAATAATCCAATAAAAAATTATTTTATTGCTTTAATAGCTTTTTTCTTAGTAATTATCTGTCTAAAAATTTTTAAAAAACTTTTAATTAAAAAAATTAGAAAAATAGCTGGACATAAACAAATAGATTTTCTGATTTTATTAGTAAAGATTATAAATTTTATTAATTTACCTTTTTATATTCTTTTTTCTTTATATATAAGTTTTCAATTTTTGAATTTGCCAGTGATAACAAATAAATTTGTATCATCTGCTTTAATTATTCTCACAGCTTATTATTTTATTAAGGCTGGGCAAGAAATTATTGATTATGGAGTTAAAAGAATAATTAAAACTCAAAAAACAAAAGAAGAGGAAGAATTTGATCCTTCTATAATTTATCTTTTATGCAAAGTATCAAAAGTGTTTTTATGGATTTTAGTGGCGATAACAATTCTCCAAATCTTAGGATACAATATCACTGCTCTTGTAGCTGGACTTGGGATTGGGGGTGTTGCTATTGCTTTTGCCCTTCAGGGCATTTTGTCAGATATCTTTGCTTCATTCTCTATTTATTTTGATAGACCATTTAAAATAGGAGATTATATCGTGGTTGGAGATGATTCAGGTACTGTAAAAAATATCGGAATAAAATCAACTCGTATTCAAACACTTCAAGGCGAAGAATTAGTGATATCAAATAAGCAACTGACGGAAGCAAGGATTCACAATTATAAAAAAATGGAAAAAAGAAGAAATGTTTTTACTTTAACGGTTGTTTATGGAACTTCCACAGAAAAACTTAAAAAGATTCCTTTAATAATAAAAAAAATAACAGAAAAATTTGAATTAGTTGAATTAGATAGAGTCCATTTTAAAAAATTTGGAGAGTTTAGTCTTAATTTTGAAATAGTTTACTATTTAAACAGTGCTGACTATAAGCAGCATATGGATGTTCAGCAGGAGATTAATTTGGAGATTAAAGAAGTATTTGAGAAAGAAGAGATTGAATTTGCGTTTCCAACTCAAAAAATATTTTTAAATAAATAAAAATAACTTAAAAATATGAGAAAAAGTGAAATAACTATTTTAGGAATTATATTAATATCTTTTATTATTGGAATTTATTTTTATGCTCAAATGCCAAGTATAATAGCTTCTCATTGGAATACTAGGGGACAAGTTGATGGTTATATGTCAAAATTTTGGGGCGTATTTTTAATACCCCTTACTTTAATCGGGTTGTTAATCCTTTTTATATTAATTCCGAAGATAGATCCCTTGAAAGAAAATATTAGAAAGTTTAGAAAATATTTTGATGTATTTATAGTTTTAATAACGATATTTTTATTCTATGTTTATTGTCTTACTCTTTTTTGGAATATGGGTAAAAGATTTGATATGGGTATACTCATGATGCCTGCCCTGGGAATAATTTTTTATTATGCAGGTATTCTAATGGAAAATGCGAAAAGGAATTGGTTTATTGGCATAAGAACACCTTGGACATTAAGTAGTGAAAATGTTTGGAACAAAACCCATAAAGTTGGAAGTAAATTATTTAAAATTGCTGGAATTATCACTTTTATAGGAATTTTATTTCCCCAATATGCCATATTTTTAGTATTAATTTCAGCAGTCTCGGCTTCAATTTATACAATTGTTTATTCTTATCTGGAATATAGAAAAGAAATTAGATAATTATTTTCCATCTCTTAATTATTAATCTTATGAATTCTTTATATGTTATTAATTTAAATGGCGAGAGAGAACCATTTTCTTTTCAAAAAGTATATAATTCAGCCAGACGAGTGGGAGCCTCCAGAGACTTAGCCCAAAATATTGCGCAGGTCATTAAAAAGCAGGCCTATTCAGGCATTAAAACATCAGAGATTTTTTCCAAAGTGATAAAAATGTTACATTCGGAAACTCCCAAGGCAGCTTTACGGTTTAACTTGAAGAAAGGGATGAAGAAATTAGGTCCAACTGGTTTTCCTTTTGAGAAATTTGTGGGTGAGGTTTTAAAAAGATTAGGATATAACGTAGAAATTAACCAATATTTGCCAGGTCATTGCATTCGAAGTTATGAAATAGATTTTGTGGCTCAGAAAGGGAATATAATATATATTGGTGAATGCAAATATAGGAATTTACCCGGAGAAAAGGTGCATTCCAGAGATGCTTTGGCTAATTATGCTAGATTTTTAGATATTTGTAACGGTTCTTTTTTCAAATCTAAGAAAAAACAAGGACTTGAAATAAAAACTATGATGATTACGAATACTAAATTTACTCAAAAAACTTTAGATTACTTTGAATGTATAGGTATAGATGCCTTAGGATGGAGGTATCCCAGAACACGAGGATTAGAATGGTTAATCGAAGAAAAGAAACTTTATCCGATTACGATTTTACCAGGTTTAAACTCTTATCTGGCTAATTTTTTTGTTTCCCAAGAAATGATGTTAGCTCAAGATATTTTAAATATTAATTTAAAAAAATTGTCTTCAGAACTAAAAATTCCGGAAAAACAAATCCTTGTTCTTAAAAAACAAGCGGAAAATTTATTACTTTAAAAATAATAATTGTTAATAATAAAATAAAAATATGAAAAATATATATTTAAGTTTTTTAATAAATTTCTTAATTTTAATTTTTCCTGCTCTAAGTTTAGCGGATGGAGGGATGGTTATTTGGCCACCCACGATTCACATAGATCAATCTGCTCAAAATGCAATAGTGGCCTGGAATGGCGAAGAAGAAATAATTATGCTTTCCATCAATATAGAAAGCTATGATGATGCTACGGCTTTAAGGGTTATTCCTTTACCTTCTAATCCTTTAGAAATTGAAGAAGGAAGTTTTGAGTCTTTTGAAAAATTAACCGAGATTATGAACAGGAAAATGGAAGATATAAGAAATCAATGGGAAACATTGGGAAAAGGATTGGAAGCAGCGCCATCTGATGGGATAGAGATTACTTTTCATGAAAAGATTGGTGCTCATGATATAACCGTAGTTAAAGTAAATGATTTAGATTATTTTTTAGATTGGGTTAAAGATTTTGCCGAGAGCAAAGGGTTTGAGCCGAAGGAAATTTCCTCGGAACTTAAACAAGGCATATCTAATTATCTAAAAAAAGATATAAAATACTTTGTTTTTGACGTTATTGAAGCTGGCCAGGAAAAAGAAAGCATCAAGCCCTTAATTTATCATTTTGATTCGGATTTCCTTTATTATCCTATTTTAATAAGTGGGGTTTCAGAGATTAAAGAAAGTCAAACAGAAATTAATCTTTTTATTATTACGGAGAAAGAAGTGGAATTTCCTAATATTCCTCATAGCTATTACAGTTATCATTGGCCCAGTAGTTATGGTTATCCAGTAGAATTGACTGAGGAAGAGTTAAAAGAAGTTTCGGGAGAGATAGCCGGTTTATTTGATGGAGTAGTTAATGCCAGAAAAGTCTCTTTATATGGTAGATTAAATGATTTAAAAAGAGATTTAATGATTTATCCTTATATTTGGGATAAAGATTTAGGATTGGGAAGTTCTGGAGAAGAAGTAAAAGCCTTACAAAAAGTATTAATTAACGAAAGAGTTTGGGAAGCAGAAGTTGGAGCTACTGGTTATTTTGGACAAGTTACTAAAACTGCTTTAGTAAAGTTTCAGGAGAAATATAAAGAAGATATTTTAGAGCCGTTTAATTTAAAATTCGGAACAGGATATTTTGGCTCCAAAACCAAAGATTATTTAAAAAGTTTATCTTTGTTAGGAGAACAAAAGGAATTAGAACCAGAAGAATTTGTCTTTAATCAAAACCTAAGTTTAGGGATGAAAGGTGAAGATGTTAAAGCCTTACAAGAAATATTAATAAAAGAAGGGGTATGGGCAAGATCAGATGTTGAGGCCACAGGATATTTTGGTCTCATTACTAAAGAAGCGTTAATTAAATATCAGGAGAAATATGCTTCAGAGATTCTAGAACCAATAGGACTTAAAAATGGAACGGGCTTTTTCGGTTCTTTTACTAGGGATTTTTTCCAGAAACAAATAGAATTAGGCAAGTATAATGATAATGAAGATGAATATTACGGTTTTTCAATCGGTTCTTGTGAAATAGATGCTGACTGTTATATTAATGGATGTAATTCAGAAATTTGTCAAAGTAAAAACGAGGAACCATTAAGCTCTATATGTGTTGTCCCAGATAAGTCAATTCCAAAACAACTTGGTTATGAATGTGGATGTTTAGAAAATAAATGCCAATGGATAAAATACTAAAGTAAAAAATAATAAAATAATGAAAAAGTCTTTGATCATAACATTTTGGACACTAATAATAGTTTTTTGTTTTATATTAAGTGAATTTTTTGTACCAATAATTAGTGAATTTTTGAAAGGATCCTTGCTCTTTCTAGCACCCTTTATTGTCTTTTCTTTATTAGGGGTCTTATTAGTATTTTTAACTTTCAAACAAGGTATCCA
>Ga0114918_10000964_pt1 | contig 25414 bp, 21 predicted proteins | sample LantaG_FD_87015 | JGI IMG/M metagenome (GOLD analysis project Ga0114918, IMG submission 87015) | Deep subsurface microbial communities from Baltic Sea to uncover new lineages of life (NeLLi) - Landsort_02402 metaG | ecosystem: Environmental > Aquatic > Marine > Oceanic > Sediment | place...
CGCAGCCGTAGTTGTGGGTATAGACGAAGTTGATTCCGAAATTTTTCAGTCGCTCCATACTCTCGCGGGCGGCCTCGTAGCTGGCCATTGCGGCGCCGAGTTGGGCATTGTCAAGCGGCACGCAGGACAGAAAGATGCGTGTGCCGTTGAGGAAGAAGTCCCGGCCGTCGATCCAAAACTCGCGGAAGCCGAAACGCGCGGGGTCGCCGGCATCAAGAACTTTTCCGCCTGCTTCCAGCAGCGAGAGATTGACGTTGTACATGTTTTGAGGCGTATGGATGTCCCAGAGTTTCTCGGGCTTGAAGTTCTCGGTGAATGCAACACGGCCTTCCTTGAGGTCGCCAGCCTTGAAGGTATTGCTCGTGAACTCCGCGACGTTGCGGCCGTTATCTGTGATCCGGGCACTAAGGGCGTATTGTGTATCAGCGGCCAGGCCGTCCAGTGCGGCGTTAAACGTAATCTGCCACTTGCGCACGGATGTGTCCACCTTCACGTCGGCGATGTGAGCTGCCATAGGCGTGCTGACGAGGTAAACATCGCCGCACAGGCCGCGGCGAGCTACCGAGCCGGTCACCTCTTTGGCCGAAGCGGTATCGATGTACGAGAGCATGACGCCTTTGAGCGGCATGGCTATGACAAACATGCTGAGAATATGTGTGACGCCCGGGCGGCAGGCGGCTGTGATATCGAGTTCTCCACCGGGAAATACGATGGCCCCGACGTCTCTGCCGTCAAGAAAAACAGTTGCGTGAGAGTTGACGTATTCGGCGCTGATGGTGATACGCCGTCCGGACCATTCGTCGGGAATTGTGATCCGGCGTTGGTACCAGGCAGCCGTGATGCCGCGCAGGCTCCGGTCCTTCCAGCTCGGATGGGCATGGACGCTCTGGCTATCTTTCTGCATATAATCGGTGATGCCCGGCCAGCTCCCCGGGACCTTGAAGTAGCCCCAATCCTTGTCGGGCACGGCGTTCGTTTCTTCACCGGCCGGCTGCCAGTGCCACAGACCGTTGATGCTTATCCGCTCGCGCGTGGGCGTTGACTGGCGATACGCTTTCTCAAGGTCCCAGACGGCCTTCACTCCTTCGGGCAACTTTACCGCAGTCTCATCCTGGCATACTCCCGGGGCTGCAAACGCGGCAATACATGCGATGATGACGAACGATTGCTGTAATAATGATCTCATTTCACTTACCTTTCGAACATTGCCTTTTACTCGCTTAGCTGCTGATTCAACTGCTTGATGAAAATACGGCGGAACTGGAGTAAGGACGCTCCCCATTCTCCGTTCTTCCGGTCGCCATGATGCTGCAGCGCGATCGGCCCCTCGGCCGGGACGCCGGGCAGCCGGGCGTTATCGAGGATTAGCCAGCCGTTGAGTCTCACTGTCAGGCGATCTGCCTTCATGATGATATGAAAAGTGTTCCATTGACCAATCGGCCGGTCCGCCCAGACCTTCGGTGTCACACCGGCGCGGACCTCGGGCGAAAACGCCGGGTCGGTACGATAGCCCCACACCTCACCGGAACCGACCGGCCAGCACCAGATGTTTACCTGAGACTTGTGCCGGCCGCGGAGAAATATCCCCGAATCCGTGTTTGGGACCTCGACCAGAACGTCACTGCCGGAATTGTCCTTCTTGTATGTCCCATCGGGCATAATAATTTTGGCTGCCCGGTTGATGTAGGGGCTTTCCTTGATTCGCCAGTCCACAAACAGCTCGAAGTCGCCGTAGCTCCCGACGGTCCACAAATTCCTGTCGCCGGGTGCCGCGTGGGGGTTACAGTCGATGACTCCATTGACGACTTGCCAATCCCGGTTGTCGGGCTGCCGTACTTCCCAGCCGTCCAGGTTGATGCCGTTGAACAGCGGTACGAATCCTTCCGGCACGACCTGGTTCTGTTGCGCAGCGGCTCCTTCTTCGGAGACGGGCGTCTGGCGGCATGAAACAGCAGCCGGAAGAAAGGCTGCAAGCAGCAGCAAGTATAGTATGATGCGCATGAATATTTTCCTTTCATTGCTTCTCTGGCTTAAAACCAATAAAAATGATAATATCACAGCGGAATATATGATTCAAAGAAAATCAGATGCCGGCCCGGTCCGAAACATACTTAGTAAGAAGTTCATCGACATAAGTATTTGAAAGACGATTACATGTCTGGTAAGATATTCTCACCAAACCGGTTTAAACATGAATCAAGGTGACAAGGAGAATTGACATGCGACTATCGAAACCCCTCAGTATTGTGATGCTATTCGGACTGATCGCTATCAACACGTCAGGTTGTTCCGGCCTAACAAAGGCCCCTTTGAATCCCGCTCCGGGGCAATGGCGCGGGCTCCATCTACTCAATTATCGCTCAGATGAGGCGCTCGAGGGCCTTGCAAAAGACATTCCGGGACTCGCGGAGATGGGTGTCAATGTATTGATACTCGAAGTCAACTTCGGATTCGAGTATAAATCGCATCCCGAGCTTCGCATGGGCCGGACGCCCATTACGCGCGACGGGGCGCGCAGGCTTGTAGAGACCTGTCGTAAACACGGCATTCGGCTCATTCCCCAGTTCTCATGCCTGGGGCATCAATCCTGGTCGAAACAGACCTTTCCGCTGCTCACGAAATATCCGGAACTGGATTTGACGCCGGGCGCATTCCCTCAGAATGAGGGGATTTACTGCCGTGAATGGGACCCGCTCAATCCGAAGGTCTATGAAATCGTATTGCCCATGCTCAATGAGTTGATCGATGCGTTTGACGCTGATGCCATGCACGTGGGTATGGACGAGGTCTTTCTGATCGGCTCGGAACACTCGCCGTCCACAAAGGGCAAAGATCCCACCAAGGTGTTTGCCAAAGCGGTGAACGATTTGCACGAGCACCTGGTCAAGCGTCGCGGTGTGGAAATGCTGATGTGGGGCGACAGATTCATCGACGGCAAGGTTTATAAATATGGCAAATGGGAGGCTTCCATGAACGGGACTGCCCCGGCGGTGGACATGGTTCCCAAAGACATAATCATGTGCGACTGGCACTATGAGCTTCGGGAAAGTTATCCGTCGGTGCCGATGTTCATTGAAAAGGGCTTCCGCGTGCTGCCGGGCGGGTGGAAAAATGTCGATGCCACTAAGGCGCTGATTCGATACAGCCGGGACAGGAAGAATCCGAAGATGCTGGGCCACCTGTTCACAACCTGGAGCGGCCGGAAAGAATGGAGCGAATTCCCGCCGCTGGTCGAGGGGCTCAAGCTGCTTAAACCGGTAGAGTAAAATCGAAATGAACAATAGTAACGGGAATTGTCCACCTGAGACGAGCGTACCGGTAGATAACGACAGCGACGAACAGGAGTTATTGCCAGCCGAGCCGATGGAACGTATTGCCTCGGTCGATGCCCTGCGGGGCATAGTGATTCTCCTGATGATATTTGTCAACGATGTCGCGGGCGTCAAGACCGCGCCGGCATGGCTTAAGCATGTAAGTGCCCGGGCAGATGGTATGACGTTGCCGGACATGGTTTTTCCCGCCTTTCTGTTCATTATGGGGATGTCGGTTCCCCTGGCCCTGGGCCGGGCACTGTCCCGCGGCCGGTCAAGAACAAGACTTCTGGTCAGAGTCCTGACGCGAACCCTTACACTGCTGGTAATGGGCGTGCTGATGGTCAATATGGAACAGCATAATCCCGGCTATCGGGGCCTATGGGGTCTGTTGGCGTATCCGGCTATTTTCATGGCCTTTATTGTCGTGCCGCCGGGTACGGAACGTAAACGAAAAATCTTTAAGGTTGTTCGTGTAATCGGTTTTGTCGCTCTCGCTATGCTGGCGCTGGTCTATCGTATGGCCGACGGCAAACACCTGATCCTTGGGCCGATTTTCGATCAGAGCGATACTGTCTGGCTGCGCCATTCGTGGTGGGGTATCCTGGGTCTTATCGGCTGGGCGTATTTGGTGACATCTCTGATTTATCTCGTTCTGGGACGGCGGCGAGAATGGCTGATCGGAGCAGCAGGGCTGCTGGCAATGCTGTACGTAGCCGATCACGAAGGGCTGTTCTCACGCGTCGATTCGAGGGCATGGCTTACGTGGGCGGCGCCGGCTATCAGACAAATCGAACGGCTTGTCGAGGGTATCGGCGCACACGTATCCATCGGGGAATCACTGGGCTCGCTCGCATCGATCTCAATGGCGGGCTGCTGCCTGGGCGCCATTCTGCTGCCCGGCTCGCGGATTCGGACACATGCCGAACGCTTACGATGGGCTATCATATACGGCATCGGCCTGGCACTGGCTGCGATGCTGTTCGATCCGCTTTTCGGAATTAACAAGATTCGGGCAACGCCTGCGTGGTGTTTTTATTGTGCGTCACTGGCTACGCTGACATGGGCGGCGTTGTATTATATCATGGACGTGCGTAAGTATCGTGCGTGGAGCCTGATCGTACGCCCGGCCGGGATGAATCCGTTAACGGCTTATATCCTCCATCCCTGGATTTATATGATTGCCGGTTTTCTGCATCTGCCAATTTGGTTTTACAAAAGCAGCGAATTGCCTGTGATTGTCGCTGTTCTCGGCTCCCTGGCGATGGCGTTTGCCATAGTCGGTCTAACCGGACTAATTGGCAGGTTGGGCTATCGCATGAAGGCATGATCGCGGCCGGAGTTCCGCCGGGAACGTCTCAACGCTCACTGGTATAGGACCAGACGATGTCCCAATCATCCTTTTGTTTCTTTTGCTTTGGGCTGCCGCCGTTGTCCTTCTGATCGGGGCCGACACTGTAGAGGATAAAGCTCTGTCCCTGAGCCTTGTAGCGAAGCGGTTCGGCAGAGAACGGATCGTCGGTGTCACTTAGCTTAAGTGCTTCGAGTGTCTCGGGGAAGGCATCCTCGCTCTGTTTGTGTTGCAGCAAGGCAAGGCCCGCCCGCGTGATACGCATCTGAGCGATGGTCTCCCAGTACCGTTCATTCACACGACCTATTGCCGGAACTAACACAGACGTTACTATGTTCAGACGAGACTGCATTTGCTCGGCCTTTCTGTTTATAGTGCTTGCACCATTGGGGGGGTACGGCTGCTGTACGAACCGGGTGTATTCGTCCATAATACGCATGTATGCGGCTTGGTCTGCCAAAGAGAGAGGCTTGAAAGCCGAGTAGAGTCTCAGCAACACTTCTTCCAATCCCGATTCTAATCCCGATTCATGACCTGTACTGAATGCCAGATCATTGGCCTGTCCATTTCTCAATAGATTGAATGCCCATTCGCCGCAGAGCAGCCGTTCACCGTCCATAGCAAGGACGAGCGGCGCGCGGTCCTCATAGTCTGATAGCAGATTATCTAAGACGTGGTATTGCTCTGCGTTCGGAGGTGCAGCTTCACAGATTCTCCGGATTGTCTGACACGAGGTACTTATAGATGCGATACGAACCAGAAAGCTGATAAGAATCGGCTCATTCCGTAGAGCATCAGCAAGTCTCAACTGGGTTTGAGCGAACTGCCATGCGGTGTCGGAGCGGCTGGCCTCGGCTTCAAGACATGACTTGATCCCGATGATACGTATGATGTTCCTCATGCCTGACAGATTGGGCATGAGCATGTTAAAGCCGGCCTTATAATCGAGGTCGAAGCGGCACGAACGCCTCTGGGTCCCATCCTCAATGACCGAAAGGGCTTGGCTTACGGCATCCTGCTCGATCAGTTGCTGCAATTCGGCAAGCTTGTCCGGATCGAGGGATTCCTTTATGAATGTGTCGGAGAGCCCCCCCAAATACTCCAACAGGTTTCCATCCGGCGCCGGCTGGGCTTTAAGCAGCAGAATGGCGCTCTCGTAGAGCAGGGCGGCGTTCTCCGTGTCGGGTACTTCCGGCGGTATGACGTCGGTCTGCTTCATCGGCCTGCCGTCTTTTTCCAGATCTGCATAGGCCCGGCGAAGTTTAGCTCCCGAGACACCCACAGCGATAGCGTAAATCAGGCTCAACACAACCAGTACGATGGCGATGATTTTCAGGATTTTCACGGTTCTTTTTCGCATTTTAATTATCCTTTCGTTGTTTGCATCTATGAGTACGAATTGAAGCCGGGCCGTGTTGGAAACAGACGGCTTCTGCCTTCGACCGGGGCCGGTGGTTTTGAAACTCCGTTTTGCTGGGCTTCGTTAAGGATGCGGAGTACTGTTTCGGCATGGTTGCGCAACGCTGAAGCATTGGTTATAGATGGTTTGCGGCCGGTTGAAACAAGGTGCCTGGCAAGGGGGCCGTAGTGTATTTCCGGTAGCTCATCGAGATCGAGGGGCTTTTGATGTGCAACTGGGAGACCTCCGGACTGCCATCGGGCTAGTGCGTAGTCGCTGGAGCAATTGGCCAGCCAAATTACGAATACCGCCGCTGCGGCCGAGACTAATAGGCGCCTGACAGGAATCTGCCAGGGCAGTTCCGGCGAGGTTTGATTCCACGCCTTTGTCGCCTCAGAGGTAATTCGTTCTTTGAGTTCGGGCGAAGGCTCAGGTACGTGTGCTCTTCTCAAGATGCTTTCGAGCTGTTCGTTTTGTGTATCTTTGTCGTTCATAATGTGAGATTCTCCAAAAGAGTTCGCAGCCTTTCCATGCCGTAACGGTATCGGCTCGCTATGGTATTTTGAGACAATCCCAAAAGTCTGGAGATTTCCAAAAACGTTTTCTGTCTGTATATCTTCATAACAATCACTTCACGCTGCGGCTGCGGCAAACGGGCTAAGATAGCCTGCAATTCTTCAGCCATATCGTTCGACTTATTGCTGCCTTCCGGCACAATCAGCCATGATTCGTTGACGGTCTCAATTGTCCGGCCTTTTTTACGGCGACTAATAAGCCTGAAAGCTTCATTTCGGGCGATCCGATAAACATAGGCGTCCAGGCGGCGCGCTTTAGCCAATCTGTGACGCTTGCGAATAATCCTGACAAATACCGTCTGGAGCACATCTTCGGCATCGTGTCTCGAACAAAGGACAGCCTGGAGATACGCCAGCAGATCGCCTGCATATCGATCCCAAATCAATTCCACGGCAGCCGGATCGTTCCGTGCCAGAGCTGCTTGCAGCATATTATCAGGCAGAATCTTGTCCAAAATGTTGTCCCAGCTTCGATTCATTAGTAAAGACAGCTTGACGCTGCCGTTTTGTCTACTAATTATACTTTTTTATAAATAGATTTTTAACCTTACCAGAAAACGCCCGGAATACAAATCTGTCATTTATAAAAACTTATGATTTAGAGTGCTCGCTTTTTCTCTTGCACCCTGTTGGCATAATACGTAAACTTGATTTTCCTGGTTTCATAGTAGACAACTAAAACTATTACATAGGAGAAAAAATGATGAAGACCAAAACCATTCACCGACGCGACTTCCTGAAATCCACCATTGCTACCGGGGCCGGATTAATCATCTTACCGAGCGGCACGCTCTCCGGCGCCAATTCGGCTAATAACAAGCTTAATGTCGCCATGATCGGCACGTGGGGCAGGGCCGATGCGCATTTTGGCGCGATTTCAAGCGAGAATGTCGTGGCCCTGTGCGATGTGGACGAGAATCACCTGGACCACGGATCCGAAAAATTTCCCAAGGCCAAACGCTACGTCGACTGGCGCAAATGCCTCGAACAGAAGGACCTGGATGCCGTGATCTGCTGCACAACGGACCACACGCACGGCTTCATCGCCAACTGGACTTTGAACCGAGACCTGCACTGCTATATGGAGAAGCCGCTGGGCCATTCGGTTGAGGAAGCACGCGTAGTCCGGGCAAACTACCTCAAGAAAAAGCATAAGCTGGCCACGCAGGTTGGCACGCAGCGTCACGCCAAGCCGAACTTCGAGCGTGTTCGCGAGCTGGTGAAAGACGGAGCTATCGGCGATCTGACCGATGCATACGCCTGGGGCAATCGCCAGATTCGCAGGCCCGGCTATCCGCCGGCCAATGGTACGCCCCCCAAGACTCTCCACTACGACCTTTGGATTGGGCCGTCACCGTTCCATCCTTACAATCCGGAGTATTTCAAAGGCGGTCCCGGTTCGAACTGCCTGTCGTGGAATATGTATTGGGATTTCGGCACCGGCCAGGTCGGCGATATGGGCAGCCATACGATCGACCTTGTGTGGAACGCGATTGATGCGGGTCTGCCCACAACGGCTGAGGGCGAAGGCCAGGAATACAATCCTGAAGTTACGCCCGTTGAACTGCATACTTCTTTCGATATCCCGAAAAATGACTGGCGCGGGCCTGTTCGCGTCCACTGGTACCAGGGCGGCATGATGCCGAGGTCGCCGAAGGAATACGTCGATCTGAACAAGATCGGACACGGTGCGATGTTCAAGGGTACCAAGGGTTATGTTATATGTGATTACGATTCGCGGATTTTGCTGCCGTTCGGCGACGATGCGGACATGACGTATTACAATAAGCGGTCGAAAGATAAAGTAATTCCGCCGCTGGGCCACTTCCAGAGAGAATGGGTCGATGCGTGCAAGGGCGACTTAAAGACCAGTTGTGATTTCGAGTATGGCGGCAATGCGATCGAGATGATGCATCTGGGTCTCGTTGCCTACCGCGTCGGTAAGAAACTCGAGTACGACAGCGCCCGTGGCCGCGTCACCAACAGCGCCGAGGCCAACGCTCTGCTGAGCCGTGAATATCGTCCCGGCTGGGTCCTTAATGGGTAAGGCCAGGACTCGATGACATTTGAATTTGTATAAGCCGCCGTAGGATTTTCCTTGACGGGAAGGCGGATAATTTGGTATAGATAGTATTAGTGAAGGTCATGTCCACACGGTCTGGTGCCGTGTGGATTTTGATCTTTTTTTGGTAATTCAGGTATTTACGAATAGAGGAGGAGTCAATATGTTCAGGAGATTGGTCTGTGCCGTTTCAGTTGTTTTTGTGCTGGGACTGGCCGGCAGTGCCTCCGCTAAGCTGATCGGGCACTGGAGGCTCGATGAGAATAGTGGAGCAAATACCGTAGATTCATCGGAATACGGCAATGACGGGATTATTAACGGAGCGACGTGGACAAGCGGGAAATCCGGCTCCGCTCTGGTTTTTGACGGGATCGACGATTACGTGTCATGCGCCGAAAGAGAAGGAACCGGACCGGGCACCTTTCCTGCGGAATTGATGCCGGAGAAATTCACCGTATCCTGCTGGACGAAGATCAACAACTTCGCGTATTTCAGCAGCTTCGTCGGCAACGGCATGGATTCCGGCGACGATGAGTGCGGATTCTTCTTCTACAACTTCGGCTGGGAAGGTGAGAACGAGCGCGACTTCGGCCTGGCGATACGGACGGAAGACGGAATGTACTACGTCGAGACCCCGAATATTTACGAACCTGATAAGTGGTATCACCTCGCCGCCACATACGACGGGACAAACGTCAGCATCTATGTAGATGGTAAGCTGTCGGTCGGCCCGACGGATGTAGGCGGTCCCATGAGGTGGATCAGCGCAACCAGCGGCAATTACCCCGAAAGGTTCGCTATAGGAGTATGGCTGGACCCGGGCTATGATTTATGGATTGACGGCGTCATCGATGAGGTGAGCTATTACAACGAGGCTCTTGCCGAAGCGGAGATAAAAAAGCTGGCGTTATCTTACAAGGCCAGCGAGCCAAATCCGGCCGATGGAGCCAAGTATCCGGATACATGGGTGAATCTTGGCTGGGTGCCGGGTGCTTTGGCGGTTTCGCACGATGTTTATTTCGGCGAGAATTATGACGATGTTGATGCCGGCACCGGCGGGACATTTTATGGCAACCAGCCATTAAATTATTTTGTTGCCGGCTTTCCCGGATTTGCCTGCCCCGAAGGTCTGGTTCCGGGTACGACTTATTACTGGCGAATCGATGAGGTAAACGAGGCCGACCCGAACAGTCCGTGGATAGGCGACGTCTGGAGCTTTATGGTTCCGCCAAAAACCGCTTACAATCCCATCCCGGCCGATAGCGCCAGGTTCATAGACCCGAATGTCGTGCTCATCTGGATAAACGGCTTCGACGCGAAACTGCACACTGTTTACTTTGGCGACAATTTGGACGATGTGAACAATGCTGTTGATGGCCCTTCTCAGGGGGCAAAAACTTATGCCCCAGGTCCGCTTGAACGGGATAAGACGTACTACTGGCGCGTCGATGAATACGATGGCGTCGAAACTTATAAGGGTGACGTCTGGCACTTTACGACAGCCGGTACCGGCGGCGGTGTTCGGGGCGACTATTTCAAAGGCATGAATTTCGAGAACCACATGCTCAGCCGGATCGATCCGAAAATCGGCTTTAACTGGAGCGAAGGTGCTCCGGACCCCAAAGTCGGTGCTGATAACTTCTCGATAAGATGGACGGGCGAAGTTGAAGCGGCGTTTACTGAGACCTACACTTTCTATACCAACAGCGACGATGGAATACGTTTGTGGGTGGACGGCCGGCAGCTTATCAATAACTGGACCGGCCACTCAGCCACCGAGAACAGGGGGAGAATTGAACTTGTCGCCGGGCAAACGTACAGCTTTGTATTAGAGTATTTCGAGGATGGCGGCAGTGCAGTGGTGGATCTGAGCTGGGAGAGCCCTCGCACCCCGAAGCAGCTTATTCCACAGGCTGCTCTGTCGTTGCCGCTAAGGGCAAGAGATGCCAGGCCGTCCAACAGTGCTGTAAATGTAAGGCAGACGGTGGTTCTTAAGTGGGGCGCAGGCGAGGCGGCTGCTTCGCATCAGGTGTATTTCGGCACCGACGAACAAGCCGTAAAAAACGCCGATGTCGGTTTGCCCGGATACAAAGGTGCCGTGGGCCTTGGTGCCGAGAGTTTCGAACCCGGCAAGCTCGAATGGGGCACAGAGTACTTCTGGCGGATCGATGAAGTAAATAATCTCAATCCCGACAGTCCGTGGGTAGGCAACGTCTGGAGCTTTACGACGGCCGACTATCTTGTCATAGACGATTTCGAAGACTACGATACCGGCGAGAATCAGATATGGTACGACTGGCATGATGGGCTTGGTTACGGCGTACCTGAGACCGAACCGTATTTTCCCGGCAACGGCACTGGCTCGGCTGTGGGCGATGAGAGCAGCGATTCTTATACCGAGGAAACTATCGTTCACGGAGGCAGGCAAGCGATGCCGTTATTCTATAACAACGACCAGCAGTTCTCCGCAAAGTATTCCGAAGTGGAGATGACGTTGATTTATCCGCGTGACTGGACCGAGAAGGGCGTTGGCATATTGACGATTTGGTTCAGGGGCGAGCCGGCTAACACCGCCGATCCGCTGTATGTTACTCTTAATGGCAGCGTGGTCGTCACTCACGATAATCCTGATGCTGCACTGGTTGATGAATGGATGCGATGGAATATCGACCTTCAGGTCTTCGCCGATAAAGGTATTGATTTGACCAATGTTGACAAGATTGCGATCGGCCTCGGCACCAGGGGCAATACAACCACGCCCGGCGGCTCGGGTAATATGTACTTCGATGATATTGGCCTATATCGCCCGGAAAGTGCTCCTCAAGAGTAGATGGTGCTTTCGCGGCAATAGAATTGGAATATGAATCGATTCGGGACCTATACCAATTGACTCGGTATGGGTCCCGATTGTTTTAGGGAATTCGGGTAATAGGTAGGGATTATGAAAATGAATTTGTCTTGTATTTGTCGGCTGATTTTATGATAATCAGGTAGATAAAAGCTGCAAGAACAGGCAAGGAGAACACAGGTGTCTAACAGTCATAATCCAAAGACCTTTTTCGTGATTACGTTTTTGATAGCGTTGGTTACTTTTCCGCCGGTCTTGAGAGGGCAGGACTTAGGGAGCCCTTCGGCCGATTTCAGAGCGACTGTTGAGGCCGATTGGGATGCGCAGGAAAAGCGACTGGGCCGGGATGTTTCATCGCCAAAGGCGATTGGAGCGATATTATTTGCGGCCGAGAGGCTGCTTGCCGACCTTTCGCGCGGGCCCGATACCCCCGAACTCGGCACCGAAAGGGCGGCTCTGGCTAAGTTGAAGTTAAGCGCGGCAGACGTTGATGCTTTGAGTGATTCTGGACGTATCGAACTATATCACGACATCCGCTGGGTAACGCGCAGTATCGCCCTTAAGAATCCCCTGATTGCGGGGAAACGCATGATTTTTATGAAGCGAAAGCGTTTTATCTGCCAGATGCTGCATGAGTATCTTGGCTACTATTATGACTACGAGGACATCGCCGGCGGAGGAATCTATCTGCTTGAGCAGCCCGGCTATTCGTTCGAGTATCAACATCTGACAAAAAATCTGACCGCTAAGGGCAATTATACCACGCTGGCTTTTTCTTATGATGCCGGGACGATTTATTTCGCCTTTGCCGGGCGGGCCGCACAGAAACCGGATTATTATTCTGACCAGCGCAAATGTTTCCACATCTATGCCATGAATGCCGACGGCGGCAATATCAGGCAAATCACTCACGGCCCTGACGATGACTTCGATCCCTGTCCCTTGCCGGACGGCGGACTGGCGTTCATGTCGTCGGATCGCGGGGGCTTTACTCGCTGCAACAATCCGTGGGAACCGCTGCCGGCTCATACCCTGCACCGGCTCGATCCGACCTTGAAACACCGGCGTATCCTGTCGTTCCATGAGACAAGCGAGTGGCATCCGTCCGTGCTGCATGACGGGCGAATTGTATATATCCGCTGGGACTATGTGGACCGATCGGCGGCGAACTTTCACGGGCTCTGGATTTCTAATCCGGATGGTACCACTTCTATGGCGCTGTTCGGCAATTACACTATGCGTATCAATGCCTGTTATCAGCCCAGGGCGATTCCGAATTCGCACAAGCTCGTTTTTCTGGCCGGAGCACACCATGCCGACGTGGGCGGCTCGCTGGTTGTGCTCGATCCGTATCGTATTGCCCTGGACCCGGAAACGGGTCAGGATAGTTTCGATTCGATTGAGATGCTGACTCCGGAAGTGTGTTTTCCCGAGGCTTCCGGCTGGCCCGGCAGCTATTTCCACAGCCCCTGGCCGTTGTCGGAGAATTATTTTCTGGTGTCGTTCAGCTTCGATCCTTTGCCGGGCATGGGGCCCAATGTTAAGCGTGACACCGAGACAGGGCTGTATTATTTCGACCGGTTCGGGAATATGGAATTGCTGTACCGGGAAAAAGGCATTTCGTCCATGTATCCGATCCCGCTCGAATCCAGACCGAAGCCGCCTGTTGTACTCGGCACGCTGGATGAAGAGCTGGGCGACGAGGGCGAGTTCTTCCTTTCGGATGTACGCAAGAGCCATTTTCCCATGCCCGAAAATCGCCGTATAGTTGAGCTGCGTGTTTTTCAGGTTTTGCCCAAGAGCCGTACGCACGTCGCCAATAAGCCGCGTATAGGTCATGCCAATGCAGAGAGCGCACGCATGCTTCTCGGTACGGTTCCGGTCGAGTCGGACGGCTCGGCTTATTTCCGCGCCCCTGCGAGAAAGCCTTTATATTTTCAGGCGGTGGATGAAAACGGCAGGGCGGTCCAATCTATGCGTTCGGTCACGTATTTGCAGCCGGGCGAACGGCAGGGGTGCATAGGCTGTCACGAGCCGCGCAACCAGGCAGTGACAACTCGAAAGACCCGTCCTGTTGCAATGCGGCGTGAGCCTTCCCGATTGAAGGCCGGCCCGGAGGGGACGCTGCCTTTCAGTTTTCCGATTCTGGTTCAGCCGATTCTGGATAAGAACTGTATTAAATGTCACGATGGCAATCCCGGTCCGAACAAGAGCAAGGTTGCGTTGACCGGCGAGCCGGCGGGAAACTTTACCAAATCGTACGAGAGCCTCAAACCATTTGTGAAATGGTATGAGTGGGGCGGGGCCAGTATCGAGCCGATTATAACCCGTCCCGGTAGTATAGGGGCCGATGTCAGTCCGTTAACAGGGATTTTATCCGATGCAGTCCATGACCAATCCGTGAAACTTGACGATGATGAACTCCGGCGGTTGTATATCTGGCTGGACGGCAATGTGCCGTTTTACGGCACCTATGATTCCGACACGAGGTTGGCCCAGCAAAACGGCGTCTCGGTCCCGCCGCCGACGCTTCAATAGCCGTAGGTGTGCAAAAACGGAATTTGTACACCTTACTCAGTAAGCCAGCGATCTATTATTTCCCCGACGGCTCCCGGCATGATTCCGAGAATCCAGGCCAGGTCGATAATCGTCGGCCGTTTGCGGATCTGGTGCATGTGCAGGGCGGCGGCGAGCATGCGCTCTCGGGAGCATCCGATGTCGGTGAAAGTATGGGCTGCGCCGGCAGTTTTCAGGCAATTCTTAATTTTTACGGGAGAATGAACCTGTGCCGCCACGGTGGCAAGAAAAACGCCCCATGTTTTGCCGTCGGCCAGCTTTTCGTATATCGCCTGGAGCATGGGTATCTTCTGCTCGTATTCCCGGTGGACATTCTCTGCCAGCGGACCCCAGAACTCGCTGTCGATATCGAAGGAATAAGGGTGGCAGACGGGATTCTCGATCTTGAAGATGCGTTCATAGAGGGCCGAAGCGAATATCGTACCGAGACCGACCTGCCGGCCGTGAAGGTCGTGTTCAACACCGTCGATGCTGGACATCATATCCAGTGTATGGCTGAATAGATGCTCGCCGCCGGAAGCGGGAGCCGAAGTCCCGATAACGGTCATTGCGATGCCGGAGTACAGCAGGGCGTTAAACAAAGCCTCGATAGCGGCGGGCCTGCGGTCGCTGATGTCACCGGGCCGGTCGAGATAGTACGGTTCCAGGGAATTGATGATTTCGCTGCAATAGCGGCAGAAGGATTCGCCGCAAAACAGATGGTTGAATTTCCAGTCGGCGGTGCTGACGGGCTTGGCGATTGTGTCGCCCAGGCCGGAGGCGGTCAGCTCGAAAGGCGCATCGACGATGATCGATGGAATTCCAAAAACCGCTAAAGGCGCACGGGCGCGGATCAGGGTCTTGATCCCTTTGATTGTTGGAGCGACATTTGCGGCGGTAAAGCCGTTCATCGTCGCGGCGGTCGCAAAGACGGCATAAGGAATGTCCTTATCGAAAGCCGACCATTTGGTCAGATCGTTAACGACACCGGTGCCGACTGCAAGGGCAATATCGGCGACGGGCATCAGGTCATTGAACCGGGCATGAGTCACATCGTCGCAAACGGGGCCGCCGTGACTCATGTCGGGGACAATGATTTCGTGTACGGACCAGCCTTTTTGTTCGAGGGCTTTTTTGGCACGCTCGCCGGCAATGGCCCGGGTCCGCTTGTCGGCTACAAGTACAACGCGACGGCCGCTCACCAGAGAGCCAAGCACTTCAGGCAGACGCTCTATGGCATCCTCTGCATAAATGATGCTCTTGATGGGAACCTTGTGGCTACGCCCGCATTCGCAATCGAAGGTTGTATCGAGCATTTTTTCAGGATTCATTGCTTCGCCTTACATAATTTTTTCCAGAACCACCTGCTGGCCTTCGGTAAAGTGTGCCGAGGCGGCGTCTTCCGGGCTGATTCGCACAATATTTTCATCTTTGGATTCGCTCGGCGTGCCGGCCTTGACATGAACTGAGCGCAGCCCGCCATACCACCAGCGGATATGGCTGGCGTAGAGCAGGTCACCCGGGTCGGCGGCCATTTTATCGAGGGCGGATTGGGGGACGATTACCACGTTCTGCCCCGCAAGCTTCGGGTCGAACCTGGTTATCAGCCGTACTTTTTCGCCGGGTCGGCGGTTTGGAGTCCCCCCTTTGAATCGCCGCATAGCATCCAGTTGGGTCCCGGCGACAAGCCCTTTAATTTTTTCCGCCGGCTTCGGTTTTGTGAACCATGTTACGGACACGCCCAGCGAGCCGGCCGCCAGCAGACCGAACAAGGCACGCATGAATTTGTAGCTGTCAGGCCCCATTCCAAAATCGAATGGTCCGACCAGCGCATCGGGCCAGATAAAAGACAGGCCAATCAGGACCGCTCCGCCGACAATAGTCACGAAGGCGGCGGCAGGCGTGTAACGCTTCCATGTAATCCCGAACAAAATCGCTACCAGTACCGGCGGCGTCACCGCGGCGGTAAACATGCTGTGCGCCCCGTAAATAGTGTCTTTCATAAATATGGGAACCAGGGCCAGCCCCAGGGCGGCCGCCCCCAGGCTTGTAATTCGCGCCACGCGGAGATAGTGCTTGTCGTCGCGGTTGGGCTTAATATAAGGTCTCCAGATGTCATTGACGAATATCGCACTGACAGCGTTTATCAGCGAGTCGGCGGTGCTCATCAGCGCCGCTGTCAAGGCGGCCAGAACAAAACCGAAAACTCCCGGCGCGCACAGAAAATGAGCGGCCTTTACGAAAGAATCGCCCGGTTCGGTGACCAGCTCGCCATTGTTGACAAGCGCCCTGGCGATCCATCCGCCGCAGCTCGTGGCGATGGCCGCTAATGGCGCCAGCACGAGGATCCAGCAGACCACCATCCGGCGTGAATCCTTGACGCTCTTGAGCGAGAGGAAACGCATGATAAATCCCTGGTGCATCAGCATCAGCGCCCCGGTGTTGGCCAGGCCGTCCTGAACGTAAATGCCGATGAAGCTGAACTTGGGCGGGGCGCTGAATTCCGAAAACGCAAACTTGTGCGACCGCGGCAGCAAGGCCCAGAAGTCGCCGAAACCGCCGAAGTGATAAATAGCGACTGCAAACAGTCCCAGCCCTGCGACGAGCAGAATGATTCCCTGGACAAGATCGGTCATAATGACGGCCGTTTGTCCTCCGATGTAAACGTATAACGCTACAGCGACGGCGGTGATTATAGCGCCGGTCATTACCTGCCAGCCCAGCAGTGTGTGCAGCGTCCGGCCGAGGGTGATGAGATTGATGCCGATGTAGCCGACGATGTAGAAAAGGATGATTGCCGTCGCGGCGATGCGAGTCTTTTTATCGAAACGGTATTCCATGTACTCGGGGACCGACGTGATTTTGTTGTAATATACAATGGGCAGCCAAACCAGTACCAGGATGGGCATCCAGAACCAGTCGTTGAGGTAGGACTGCGTGCTGGATATGCCGTACCTGAATCCGGCTGCGCTGTACTTGATGAAACTGTAGCTCCCGACGACCGTGGCGACGCACGAAAATGCGATGAGCCACCATGAAAACCTCTGCCCACCGAAGAAGAAGTCTTTTGTCGTTTTCGTATATCGGCCGAAATACAGGCCGAATCCCAGCACGGCAACGAAATAGCCCAGCATAACCGCGTAGTCGAGATTTCCGCCGATAGCCTGTGCAATCATAGCGTTCCTCCGTTCGCCCAGTTGGGCGACAGGAACGTAAAGATGCACATAATGCCCAGCAGGAAAAAATAACCGCCAACGAGTATAAATAGAAGCCGGCGGTCTTCGGCGTTTTTCAGGTTAAGATATCCGCCGCGTAATCCGCACCAGATTCCGACAATGCACAATATTGCGCCGATACCGAACTCACAAACAATCGGCCAAACTCGCAGCATATCCACTTGCCGTTTCTCCTGTTCTTAAAGTTCCAATATATTGACCGGCTCTGACCTACCGGGCGGGGCTATGGTCTTTCAACTGCTCTCGAAGCCAGCCCGGTCGATTGGTTGTAATTCCAACGACACCGAGTTTTATCAGCCGGATTGCTTCTTCCGGGTCGTCCACTGTCCAGACGTAGAGCTTCTGGCCCGAAGCTTTGACGGCATCGACAAACTCCTTCGTAACGCCGGCATAATGTACGTCGAGCCCGTCGAGGCCCTTTTCCTTTGCCGTTTGAACAAGCTGCGGGTCGTGAGGAATCCACTGCTCGCTCTCCTTGATCTTTTCGGTTCCCTTGAGCCAGTACGTGGGAACGTCGATCATTTCTTTTGACATCGCCACCGTCTCCAGGTCGAATCCGATGATGACGATCCGGGACATTTTGCCGCTCTGGGCCAGAAGCTCCCGGAGATAGGGCAGAATCTCCTGTCCGCATTTGATTTCGACGTAGAGTTTTTGCCCGGGGGGGATTGTCTCGACGATATCGGCAAGAAAAGGGATTTGCTCGCCGGCGTATTGGTCGGACTTAAAACTGCCCAAGTCGAGCTTGCGGAGCTCTTCGGAGGTCGACTCGGCAACATTCACATCCGTTACGGCCGTCCGTTTTGTGGTCTTGTCGTGGATGACGACGATTTTATTATCCGTTGTCAGATAGACGTCCACCTCCACGTCGGCTCCTTTTTCCCAGCCAAGCATAACCGACGTCATGGTATTTTCCGGAGCCAGGTATGAGGCGCCGCGGTGGGCGATGATTCCGACAGGCTTTGAACACCCCGACATACCGGCAATGAATAAACAAAATAATCCGGGGATAATAAAAATCTTCATTGCATTCCTCTCATTTAACCAGGTCATTTTCAACATTGGATGTTCTCGAACCGTATCGTAATCCATCATACCCAATACCAGCCACGCAAGTATGATACACAATTTCATCCCTGTATGAAGAGAAAAAAGGCTGCCGGGTGCCGGTTCAGCGAAAATTCTACAAGAGATATTCGACTTCGTATGCGATTATGCGTGGCGGTTATGTCAGGGATTTGGCTGGCCCGTGTACCATTTACGCTGGAAGTCTTCGCCGGTAGTTTCTTTTACTTCCGTAACATGGCCGTCCAGCCATGAGGTCATGCATACGCCGCGATGGCGGAAACATTCCTGAACCGCCTCTGGAAAGTCGCCCAGTGTTCCGCCGTTGCGCCATTGTGTCAGATTGATGTTGTCTCCGGGCCGGATGTGGAACATATCTCCGTTGTCGTCCAGAAGCTGCTCGATATGGTCCTGAAAAGCGATAACTTCGCTATGATGGTTGAATTCGAAATCGATTTTTTTGTCTGTGATGTAGTCATTGAGGCCGTACGAGCAATATTTAAAGTACACCTGTGCCGGCAATCCCCAGGGCGGGCCGTTTTCGGGCCAGTCATCCACGCGTTTTGTGCTCGGACAGCGGAAAATTTTCTTGTTCTTGGCGTACGGTTTGTACGCTACTCCCCAGTAGGCCATACTGTCATTCGGGCCTATTCCTTTACAAGCTGCGGTTTTTGCCATGCGTTATCCCAGAGACCGTAATTCGGCGAATCATGCGTTTTGCCGTCGTAGTCATCCACGTACATTCTAACCGCGAGCACGAGTCCCTTGATGTGTCCGGTGCAGATGGTCTTCTTCGCTTGGTCCTTTGCGGCCCTCAGGGTGGGCATCAGGATCGAAAGCAGAAGAGCTATTATGGCAATTACTACCAGCAGCTCAATTAAAGTAAAGGCTTTTCTCTTTTCCAATTTGCTGCCTCCTGAAAAGCATCGGCTGGATTTATTATATATAGAATACCATAACGCATCCCATGATTTCAAGCTTTATTTGCGGATATATCCAACTCGCTGGCCAGTGATAAGGATTTACGCAAAAATTAAAGGCGCTTCTTATGTCGCTACGTATAGAGACAAGGTATGCCAAACAAAATCTCCCGCCAGACATGATTCGGCACTTTTATATTCAAACGCAATGTGTAATTAAAATACGATTCTTATGTCCGAAACATTATTTTGTAAATGAGAGGAACTCCCGGGCGAGCAATTTTGTCAACTTGCCGGGCATGCCGTCACTGATGGTTGCCTCGTCGAATTTTACTACCGGCACAATATCCCGCGTGGTTACAGCGATGAAAAGTTCGTCCGAATCCGCCGCTTGCCGGGGCGTGAGGGATTTTTCGACTACTTCCAATCCGATGTTGCTGCCTGCTTTGATGGCAAATTCGCGGGTAATGGACGGCAGAATATTTGCGGTCAGCGGGGCGGTCTGCAGCGATTGCCCTCGGACGGCGAAAAATGCCGAGCCGGCCCCCTCGGTTATCAGGCCGGTCTCATCGACAAGAATCGCCTCGCCGCAGCTCTTCCTGGCGGCATCATTACTGGCCAGGACGTTCGCTAACAGGTTGAGGGATTTGATGTCGCACCGTTTCCATCGCCAGTCGGGATGGGTCGAGACTGCTATGCCCTGTGTCTTTTCTTCGGTATTGTCGGCCAGTTCCGAGACGGTCAGGAAGAAATTCGGCTTCAGGCCGGCGTTCCAGATACGGTCTCTCGGCTCCGAACCCCGGGTAATGTGAAAATATATCTTGGCGTTGGCAAAGCCGGCGGCGTCAAAGGCCTTGAGAATCCGGGAACGAATAAGATCGATGTCCACGCCGGTTATCTCAATCGCCGACATACTGCCGGCGAATCTCTGCAAATGCTCATCAAGAGCGAAAATCCTGCCGTTATAGCTCCGCATTACCTCGTAAACCCCGTCGCCGAAGAACATCCCGCGGTCAAAATAGACCGGTTCAAGCTCCTTTGCCGGCACGATTTTGTCCTGTATCATCGCTATCTGCATCAAATCGCTCCTGAAAAATACCGTCTGCTAAAAATTCCAACTTCATTCTCGGCAATAGAATACAAAAATATCCAATAATTTGCTTTACAAAAAAGGCTGAATGTGTAAAATGCGCCCTCGATTTGAATTTTTGTAAGTTTAGAAACCTGGAGTTTTTTACAAATGTATGCAGTCATTGAACAAGGCTCAAAGCAATATAAGGTCGCCGAAGGCGATTTTTTGAATATTGATCTGACGGATATTTCGCCCGATGCCAAGACCATCGAGCTGGATAAGGTTTTGCTTATAAGCGACGGCGAAGAAGTCAAAGTCGGCACGCCATTCCTCGAAGGTGCGAAGGTGGTCGCCTCATTTAAGACCACCGCCGAAGAAGCTGTTATCAAGGGCAAAAAGCTCTTTCCAATGCACTTCCGCAGGCGAAAAAACAGCAAAAGACGCATCGGCCACCGCCAGAAGTATCTCCAGGTGGTAATCGATAAGATCGAAGCCTGATAAGCCATAGCCTCGCAAGTAGCAATCTAAACACGGGTATCCTTTTGCTTACTTTAACGCAAATGAAGAAGGAGAATGCAAATGCCGGCATACGTCATTGTTCGCGTTGAGGTCACCGATTGGGACAAATATAACGAGTACCTAAAGGTAGGGCCGGGGACGATCGCGCAATACGGCGGGCGATTCATTGCCAGGGCCGGCGAAGTGGTAGCACTGGAGGGCCCCGAAGAAAGCCGGAGGCTAATCATTCTGGAGTTTCCATCCCTGGCCAAAGCAAAAGCCTGGTACAATTCAAAAGAATACCAAAACGCTAAGAAACTGCGTGCCGGTGCGTCCACGGGCTCGCTCATAGCAATTGACGGCGTTGAAGTCAATGCGTGATTTAGTGCCGGGCCAAAACCGTAAGGCATCCACAGGTGAGGCCCACTCCACAAACACTGTAATCAATTCGGCACAACAGTGAAGTTATCGAATGAGGTCGCTGCGTCGGCTTTTGTCCATAAACCCACCCCGCCGTGTTGGGTTATATGTTCACCCGAATTAACCATCAGTTTCATTTCGCCGTCGAGGTATGCTCTGATTCTGTTGCCCTTGTGGCTTATTTTAAGTATGTGCCAGTTGTCCTTGAGCTCTATTTTGCCTGTGTAGCCGAGCATGACGCGTTTGCCATCCTTTACGTAATAAATACTGACGTTTTCTTCAAGGGGATTGTAGCGGGCGATATAGTAGTTGTTACGGTCTTGAACCCGCCAGATAGGGCCACCTCCCTTATCGATATTGCCGGAATTTGCTTTGAGAAATACTGCGATTTGGCCCTCGAAAAAAGAAACTTCGTTGGTCCAGCAGATATTAAACACGCCGCGTTGTGTATGGTTTGTTTCGGTCAGGCTTAGGACTCCGGGGCCTAACGGAGCCTGTGTGTCCCTGATGACTTGCCACTTGGCTGTTGCTTTATCCTGGCCGGTTGCTTCGATTTTCCAGCCGGCGGCAAGTGTGCCTTCGGGAACATTGTCAAAATTCCAGCTTTTTGTTACGTTACTAACACTACATAATGCTAATATACTCATAATTGCTATGCTGTATTTCATTTGAAAACTCCCGTTCTCGCTGCTGATAAGTGCAGCGCACTAAACTTACCCGGCTTCCTCGAACATTTCGAATAAAATATCAAATCTGTTTATAGAACTCAAGCTTTTTGTCGACTCTTGGAAGGTTTATCGGAAAACATCGAGTAGTGCTCACCCCACTATGATTGATCGGTGGGCCAAGGCCCACCCTACAAAAACTTTTCATTCCACCGGATAATATGTGACAAATAGACTCACGTTTTATAGTATGAAGCTTATGGATGCCGAATGTATTAGTTTAACGCATCTGTTGGGAGAGCCTTATGCGAGATACGAAAGGGCATCAATGAAAGGGAGAAATAAGTAAGGTGTTGCCGGATTTAACGTGGAGTATATTTTATGGAACCACATAGAGAAGAACGAGCTATGTTTTTAGATTATATTGTAGCCTACTTTGATGTAATGGGGCAGAAAAAGAAGTTAAATCAACTAAGAAAAACACCTACAAATGAGCAAGAAGAAAAAGAATTTATTGATACTGCAAATCAAACATACACTGTAGTTAAAAACATTCGAGAGAGATTAAAAATGAGCTTAGAGTTGTATAGAGAAGTGTCATGTGCTCATATTGATGCAACTTTTGGATCTGAAGAATCTCAAAAAACGCAGCTAAGGAATTTAGTGGAAAGCAATTATCAATTCAACTTTCTTTCAGACTGTTTTGCAGTGACATCTCGTTATCGGAATGATGAAAATGAACCTCTGATCCAACATGTTTTTGGGCTGTTGTGGTCTCTATCGGCTATGATGATTACGACGCTTGGTAATCATGCTCCTATCCGTGGCGCTATTGAGATTGGAAAAGCTTTTGTATGGCCCGAAGGCGATGATGTAGGTGTTTATGGACCAATCATGCTTGATGTGCATGAACTTGAAAGTCAAATTGCGTGGTATCCAAGAATTGTTATCGGAGACAAATTAATTAATAACATCAATGGTTGGGGTAAAAACGTTGAAAATAGAAATTGTTATTATGGTCACTACAAACCAATAATAAAACTATGCAAGGACATGATTTGGACTGACAAAGATGGAATACCAACTTTGGATTATTTAAGCCAAGAGTTTTTTAGGCTTGTTAAACCTATTCCACAAATGAGGATGAATGTTAAATCAGGATGGGAGTTTATAAGCCATGAATATGAAATATGTAAAGATAACAAAGACTCCCAAATTGCGTTGAAATATTCTCTGCTTAAAGATTATTATTTAAATAGATTGGAGATTTGGGACATCGAAAAGTGAATAAAATGGCTATCTATATAAAATATTTTTGAAGGGGTGCTGATAGGATGTTTGAGCTACAGGAAATATTTACGAAACAGATCGAAGAATTGGCTTCTCCAAAATCAGTTTTGTTGCAGATATTGAATCAACGATTCGAGGAACTTGGCATGCCTCTCACTACATCCCAGCAAGACGATCTGGCACAACAAATATTGGAGATTACTGACGGTACGATTCATATTGAATTTGAAGATGATCAAATAACGAAGGCGGGATTCTGCGGGGAGAAAGAAATAGAGCCATTGATCCGCAAGATATTTGATGGTTTAGTCGAAGATATCGCAAAATATATAAGCGATTTTGAAGAAACCTTGCCAGATGTGCTTCAAAAAACGATCAAGGACATTGCACCAATAATTCTTAAATCTCTGAAAGAGCGAGCATCGGAAATGCTCATCGGGAGGAGATCTGAGAGAGACTCATTCGGGGGCAATTTATCTGCAACTTGGGGCGAAGCCATAGATTTATTGGAGATGTATTTGGTTATCTCTCTTGAAACTGGAGAGTATATTAACAATGTATCGAGGCCCACCGCAGTAGACAAAAATGATCTTGTCTTTGATGTCCTTACTCGACTTCATGCGAGAGCATGCCAAATTTCATGGGAGATATTAACGTTGTTGGAGAATGGCTTTGCTGACGGGGCGCATGCACGTTGGAGATCTTTGCACGAGGTTACTGTTGTTGCGAACTTTATCGCAAAGAGTGGGAACGGATTAGCGGAGAGGTACCTACTTCACGAGAAAATTGAATCTTATAAGGCTGCTCTACAGTATCGAAAATACTGTGGGCAACTTGGCCTTGAAGAGATTGCCGATGACGAAATGGGAGAGTTATTACGGATTAGAGATGAATTGATCAAGCGTTTTGGTAGCGACTACAAGCATGAATATGGATGGGCTTCTGAAGCATTAGGCAAAAAACGTCCGACCTTTAGAGATATAGAAGAAGCAGTTGATCTAAACCACCTTAGGCCGTATTATAAAATGGCTAGCTACAATGTACATGCAAATCCAAAGGGTGTGTTTTTTAAGCTTGGCATCATAGATTGCCCGGGAGACTTGTTATTGGCAGGTCCAAGCAACATAGGATTAACTGAGCCTGGACACTCTATGGCTTTATCACTCGGTAATATCACAATCTGTCTCTTGATTTATGAACCAACTGTAGACAAATTAGTGATTTCAAATATCCTATTGGAACTTTGCCGCGAAGTCGGAGATGCATTCTTTAAGGCACATAATGCCCTAATTGAAAGCGATGGAGGATAAATGTGTTTGAATTGTGATGGGCAATCTCTAAGGCTGGGTTGAAAAGGGGTAGGAACATTTTATGTGATCATATAGACTTTATGCTGACATTCAATCCAGTTTTCGTTATCTCAAGCGAGAATAGAATCATGCCGGACTATAGATGATGGTTTCGTGCGGGCGGGACGTATTTCTTTACCATCGTGACATTTAACCGCCGGAAGATATTTTGAGGTTATTTCTCATGCGGCAGGAGAATGAATAGGAATAATTAAAGTGGTGCGATCCATCGTAACCTACATTTTTCATTATATAGCTCGTAGTCCTTTTGATTAGTCAAAAGGACTACGAGCCTTGAGAAGACAGAATCTTATTAATCGCATCCGACTATGCATATCTGCTTTATGCTCTATACAATACGAACAACGAACGCCGTCTCACGGAGACCTTGCCAGTGACTATTTACGATTTACTATTGATTATTGTTTTCCTTCGTGGCTCTCAGTACCCTTTGTGGCAGAACAAAGAACGCCGTGTATCGGAGATTTATTTGGAATTTGCCCGCCCTTTTACGTTTAGATTCGTATAATACTAAACGAATTCGTATATCGTATTTAGAATGAAAAATGGAGGTAGTTGGTGAAAAACCTCAACAATATGTCATTGCGAGGCTCGAAGGGCCGTGGCAATCTTCTCTGTTATGTACAGAAAAAGCATCGCATGGTTTGAGATTGCTTCGCTTCCAGGCTGTGTCGCAATTGCTTCACAGAACCTTCATTATCTTTGCCATCTCAGCAAAATTACAGAATTCGTTCGTTACCAGGCAACATCAAGTCTTTTGCACAAGCTTCGGTCAA
>Ga0114918_10000965_pt1 | contig 25414 bp, 16 predicted proteins | sample LantaG_FD_87015 | JGI IMG/M metagenome (GOLD analysis project Ga0114918, IMG submission 87015) | Deep subsurface microbial communities from Baltic Sea to uncover new lineages of life (NeLLi) - Landsort_02402 metaG | ecosystem: Environmental > Aquatic > Marine > Oceanic > Sediment | place...
CCCTCCCCTCTCTCTCTCTCTCTCTCTCTCTCTCTCTCTCTCTCTCTCTCTCTCTCTCTCTCTCTCTCTCTCTCTCTCTCTCTCTCTCCAGCTCTCCTCGCGCCCCTCCCGCCCCGCCGGCGCCTCCGCCCCCCCGGCCCGCCGCGGCGCCCTCCACGTCGTCGCCGCCCGTATCGCCGGCGTCGAGATCCCCAACGCCAAGCGCGTCGAGGCCTCGCTGCAGTACATCTTCGGCGTCGGCCCGACCACCGCCAAGGCCATCCTCACCGACACGAACATCGACAACAAGCGCACGCGCGACCTGTCCGAGGCCGAGCTGACGACCCTGCGCGACGAGGTCGAGAAGTACACGACCGAGGGCGACCTGCGCCGCTTCAACGCGCTCAACATCAACCGCCTCAAGGAGATCGGCTGCTACCGCGGGCGCAGGCACATCAACTCGCTCCCCGTGCGCGGGCAGCGGACCAAGACGAACGCGAGGATGCGCAAGGGCAAGGCCAAGACGGTCGCGAACAAGAAGAAGTAGAGAGGGAGCGATTCCTTGCGTGCGGAGTGGAGTGGGAGAGTGGGGAGTCGGAGTTCCTTGGTGTCAAAAAACTTTGTTCTAACATTTTTGAATTTTGTTTCCGATGTTTCTTTTTTTGCACCAGAGTTCTTTTCACCTCTCACTCGCACCCGCCGCCGCCTCCGTCGTCGTCGCCGTGCAGCAGCGCCCCGACCTGCGCCGCCCATTGGCCCAGAGAGTAACCCAGGCGCACCTCGGCGCCGCTGAGGGAGACGTGGTGGGACGCCGCGAGGGCAGCAGCAGCGGCAGCGGCGGCGGCGGCAGCGGACGGCGACGACGACGAGGACGACGAGGCCCCGCCGCCGACGCCGCCGACGCCGCCGCTCGAGGCGGCTTTGAGCGACGCCGCCGCCGCCGCGGAGCTCGCGCTCCTCCTCCTCGCCCCCTCCTCTCCCCCGCCGCCGCTCGCTGCCACCGCCCCCAGCGGCGTGCTCCAGGGGCTCCCGTCCATCGCCGGCGAGGGCGGGGCGCCGACCACGACCATGCCGTGCGACAGGAATGTCGCGTGGAAGCTTTGCAGCACGGTCTCCGCGCCGCCGGGTCCGCGGGCGGGCCCGCCGATCGCGGTGAAAGCCGCGCCGACTTTCCCCCGCAGGGAGATCGCCGGCGGCGCGGGGGGAGGTTGCTGGCCCGCCGGCAGCGCGGGCGCGGAGGCCGCTCGCGCCCTCTTCCGCGCCGCGCCGGCTTCGGCCGCCGGCGCGAGGCTGTCCAGAAAGAGCCGCATCTCCCCGCAGACGCCGCCCTGCCTCGCGGGGGCCCCCAGAAGGATCACGTCGGCGGCCGCGAGCGTGTCCAGGGTCGCGACGGGGGCGTCGAGGACGCCGTCGTCGTAGGAGGAGGAGAGGACGAGGGGCGGGGGAGGCGGCGGAGGCGAGGAAGGGGAAGCAGCCTTTTGCTGGTCGTCTGCTTCCGTCGCTGTTGCTGCTGCTGCTGCTGCTGCTGCCTCGGTCTCGCCTCCTGCCCGACTCCCTCCTTCGCACCTCGGCGAGTCAATCATCGCCCCCGCTCGCTCGCTGAAGGGGTCGGGGACGCGGTAAACCTCGACGTCTGCTCCCGGGACCTGTTATTGGAAGGGAGGAACAGAAGGAAAACGAAGGTTTTGAGAGAGAGAACGAGGTCGGGCGAGGAAAAACAGAGGGGGGGAAATCTCCAAATCTCCTTCTTCTCATACCGATCGCGCCCCCTCCGCCACCACGTTCGCGAGCGTCACCAGTCGCCCATGCCGGCTGAAATAGACCACTGCGACAGTGAATGGCATTTCTAATTCAGAAACCACGGGCGCGTGAGAGCGAAAGAGAAGAATAAAAGGGCAAAGGAAGTGATGGCTAGCAAGTTGCCAACGACGAAATTTCTCCGAACACAAAACTCGGCGTTTACCTCCATCTCTGATCCCCCCCCCCCTTCGCGCGCTCTCTCTTCCTCTCTCGCTCGCTCTCTTCGCCTCGCGGCCGCCATGAGCGGAGACCTCAGAGGGAATCCCACGCCCTGGCCGGCTCCCCCGGCCGCGGGAGAGCTGCGCCTCCGCTCGACGACGACGACGCCGATGCAGTCGCCGACGCTCAACGCCTCTGGCGGGACGCTGCACGCGGCGCTGCAGTCTCCCTTGTCCTCCTCGCCGCCGCCGGCAGCAGCAGCAGCAGCAGGAGCGGCTGCCGCGGCGTCCCCTGCTGCTGCCTTTTCCTCTTCCTCGCAGCAGACCCTCCTCCGCGGCTCTTCAAGCCTTTCCGTCGCCTCCGCGGGAGCGGGAGCGAATAACAACGGAAGCAGCGCGGAAGCCACTTCCTCCCCCAACAGCAGCGAAGAGCGGCGCTTTCTCGGCGGCGTCGTCGGGCTCTCGAGCGAGCGGGCCCACCACCTCCGCGTCCGCAAGCGCGTCAGGCTGTCCCAGAACCTCGAGGCCGAGCTCGGCGTCAGCAGGGAGCTTCTGAGTGGCGAGGTGACGCGTCACGCGGCGCTGACTTACGACGTGAGTGGAATGGACGGAGAGAGAAAAAGAGGTTGAGGGAAGAAGAGAGAGAGAGAGGAGGGGGGGGAGGAAGAAAACTCTCACCCGGCACAAAAAAAATCTCGAAACGAAAAACATTTACCTAGCTCAACCTCGCAGGAAAGCATCTCGTCTCCCTGCGCGCCACCCCGGGCCTCCTCCAGGTCGCTCGCTCCTTCGCGATCTCCCTCCCTCGCTCGTGCGCCTCGGCAGTCGTCAGTCTCGTGGTCGGGGCCTCGGCGAACGGCAGGCCGGTCTTCGGCTTCAACGTCGTCGAGGTCGGGCCGTCCAGGTTCGTTGCGGCCGTGGCCGCCACCTCTCTGGCGTCCGGGAGGCCTGTGGCGGGCGCGAAGTCGGTGCCGCTGTTCACCGCGCGCGTTCCGGGCTTCTACGACTCGTGGCGCGGGAGCTTCCAGGTCAGGGCGAGCGTGCAGAAGAAGGAGGGAGCGCGGAGGGCAGCGGCCCTGGCGGGAGCGGGAGCGGGAGCGGGAGGGGCGGCGGGACGGACGACGTCGTCGTCGCTCGACCTCCTCGACGGGGGCGCAGCGGCAGCGGCAAAGGCCGAGAAAAACGGCGACATTTTCGGGCCGCTGACACTCGACTTCAGCGAGCTCAGCTTTGTGCTCGACGTGTAATTGAGAAGAGAGAGAAACGATGCGGTGATTTTACAAACAAAAAGGCGTTGATGGATCCAACTACGCCATCGCCATCGGAGGAGGGTAGACAAACGTCTCGTCGATGCCGCGGCCACCGCCCTCGTTCTCGCCCTCCGCGCCACCGCTCCCGCCGGCGAACAGCGCCAAGACGTTGCCGACGAGCGAGAAGGCCTCGGCGCCGGGGGAGAGCGAGATCCCAGCCACGGACCCGCCAAAGGGCCCCGAGGGGAGCTTGGCCGCCCGCAGGGCCGCGGCGCGCGGGCGGCCCCCGGGCGCGTCGGGCGGCGCGACGCGGACGAGCACCTCCCACTGCTCCTCCGCCGCCGGCCCCGCGCCCTCGCCTCCCCCCCCTCCTCCTTCTCCTCCTCCCCCCCCTTTCTCCTCCTCCGAGCCACGGGTCACGTCGAGCCTGACTCGTACAAAGGCCACGGCTTGCGCCCCTGCGTCTGCGAGCTTGAGCCGCGGAGGAGGAGCGGGAACAGAGGAAGCGGAGGAAGAAGAAGAAGAAGAAGGAGAAGAAGGAGAAGAAGGAGAAGCGGCGGCTCGCGCGGCGGCTGACGCTGCTATGAGCTCCGCGAGGGCGGCGTCGTACTTCCCGACGGCCTCCGGGGGCGCGTCCGGGAGCGGCCAGGCCCAGGCGGGCGACGAGGAGGAGCGGCCCCGCTGCGGAGGGGAGGGGGGGGGGGCTCCTCCCTTCGCCGCCGCCGCCTCGTCCTCGTCCTCCGCTCCGACGAGGTCTTCGTCGCCGTCGTCGATCGAGGGAGGGGCGCCCTTGCGCCTTTTCCCCTCCTCTTCTTCTCCTTCTCCGCGGAACGAGAGCTCGACGACGTCCCCGACGAGCCTGGCGCGCAGGCTCGTCGGGGGAGGCGCCCCGCTCCCCTCTTCGACAGAGACCACCTCGAGCCTCGCGCCGCCCCCGCTCAGCTCGACCTCGACCACCGGCACCGCGCCGCCGCCGCCCGCCCCCGCGGCCCTCTCCTCGGCGGCCCTCCTGGCGCCCTCCGCGGCGGCGCGCGCCCCGGCTCCCCCACCGGGGAGGAGAAGAGGGGAGGCGACGGCGGACGAGGAGGGGGATGAGGGAGGAGGGTCGCCGCCGCCCCGCTCGCCGCCTCGCTGCGCCGGCCCCTGTCCCCCTCCCCCCTTCTGGCCGCCGAGCGCCGCCGCGAGCCAGGCTTCTGGGGGGCTCCCGAGCTCCATGGGGCCCACGAGCGCCGCCGCCGAGGCCCCGACGACCCTGACGGCGGCTCCCGAGGGCAGCCGGACCGCGGACGCCCTAGGGACGTCGAGCACGCGGCGGGAGGAGGAGGAGGAGGAGGAGGGGGCGCCGGCGCCCGGGGCGGGCAGCAGCAGCGACAGCGCGCCCGGCGCCGAGAGCCGCAGCGTCAAGGGCCCCGCGAGCGTGAAGGGAGCGAGCGCGATCCCGGAGTGCGCCAGGGAGAGCGCCGCGGTAGCCGCCGCGGCGGAGGCCGGGTCGAGAGAGGCCGGGGAGATGAGGTAGGAGGACGGAGGAGCGGTGGAAGAAGAGGAGAGAGGGGCGGAGGAGAGGGAAGAACGCTTCTGGAGCGCTCGGGCTATGTCGGCCGCCGCGGCCGGCGGCAAGGAGACCGGCCGCAGGGGAGGAGCCAGCGCCGTCGCCTCTGCTCTCGTCGCCGATGCTGCTGCTCCCGTTGCTGCCGATGCTGCTGCTGCTGCCTCGTCGCCTGCTCCTCCTTCGAGAGCGTGCGGCGGGCGCGCGGGGGTCCTCGCGGTCGCCGCCGCCGCCGCCGCCGAGATCGTCGCCGCCAGCTCCGGCGCGCTCTTCCTCCGCTGTCGCCGCCGCTCCTTTCGCCGCTGCTTCTTCCGCCCCTCGCTTCCCTCCTCTTCCATACTCCCGTCGAACAGCAAACCCGCCCGAAGGTCTGCGTTCGGCGTCGACGAGAAGCCGCCGCCGCCGCTGCCGAAGCCGCCGACGCCGCCGAGCACGCCGCCGTCGCCGCCGCCAAAGGAGCCCAGGCCGTCGTCCGACGCCTCGTGCATCAGGAGCCGGAACGGCGTCCCGTCGACCTCGACCGTGAGCGTGAGCTCCTGACCGACGGTGATGGAGAGCGAGCCGGGGTGGACGCGCGCGAGGCGGACCGTCTCACGGCGGGTTCCCGGGCCCTGGGGGCGGAGCTGCTTGTTGTTCGCTGCTGCCTGTTCTTCGCCGCCACCGGCAGTGGAGCCGGCATTAGCAGCAGCGGCAGCAGCGCTCGCGGCTGCTGCTGCTGCGGCGGCGGCGGCATTCCGCGAGGCGCTGTCCAAGGCGGCAACGGCGGCGTCCCCGGCGAGGGCCGCGAGCTCGGAGATCGGGGCCGGGTGCTGGAACGAGGGAGAGGAAGAAGAGGACGAGGAAGAGGCCGCGAGCAGCGGCGCGGCGGTCGAGGTTGAAAGAACGAACGACGCGACGACGCCGACGGCGATGGAGGCGAGCGCGAAAGAGAGAGCTGGAGCGCTCCCTCGCCGGGATCTCATACTGTTTCGCGCCGGCATGGGAAGGCAAAGGACGTCTTCCCGCGATCCGTGAAATAAAAAAGAGCGACGCCAGTAGGCTCAGCTGCTTCACGCTCAAGGCGCGCCCGAGTGGTCCGTCAACGAATGGTGTCTTCAATCAAAAATGTGTTTTTTTTTTGCGCTCGCTCGCTCGCAGCGAAAGTTCATTTTTTTCCCCTTCTCTCTTCGACTTAGACAAAAAGGAAGGAGGGGCTGCCGCCACTATGGAGCCGCCCCGCCTCGACTTCCCCGACACGGGCACCTTCCTCCTCCACAACGCCTTCGTCCCGGAGTGCTGCTTGCTTCAGGAGGAGGAGGAGGAGGAGGAGGATGAGGAGGACGAGGACGAGCGGGGCGCGCCCCCGGCGGGAAGCAGAGGAGGAGGTCGAGGAGAGCAGGGACGCGGACACCCGCCGTCGGCTCCATCGCCCCTCCTCAGGTCGGCCTCCTCGTACCCGGACCTGGACTCGCTCGTGCACGTCGACATAGAGGTCGTCGACGGCGTGGTCCGGGATATCTGCAAGGCCAGGCCGCGCGGCGGCGTGGGCGACGACAGCAACAGCGGAGGAGGCGCTGACGGGTTCTCGATGATGACAACGTTATCGCCTTCGTCGCCTTCGCCTTCGTCATCGCCTCCTCGTCGTCAGCGCCCGATCGTCGACGCGGGGTGCGGGATCGTGTTCCCGTGCTTTGTCGACCTCCACACGCACATCGGTACGTACAGCAACGTTGAATCGCCTCGTGGTGATGAAATCAAGATAGAGAGAGAGAGGGGAGGCCGGTGGCGAGAAAGGAGAAACGCTCGGGCTAGACTGCATGGTCTCTCGTTTTCCCTTTCCGTGCTCTCTTCTCTCTCTGTCGCCTCCTCTTTCTTCGGCGTCCTCTGTTCCTCAAACTCGACGCTTCCTCCAAACTCGGACACGCAAACAGACAAGTCCCACACCTGCGAGCGCTCCCGCAACAAGTACGGCTCCCTCTCCGGCGCCGACCGCTCCACGGCCCGCGACGCCGCCCTCTGGGACGAGGACGACGTCGTCCGCCGCATGGACTTTTCGCTGCGCTGCGCCTTCGCGCACGGCACCTCGGCCCTCAGGACGCACCTCATCAACATGACGCCGAGACAGGTGGCGCTGACCTGGCCCGCGTTCGACCGCGTGCGCGCGAGCTGGAGCGGGCGCGTCGAGCTGCAGGGGGTCAGCCTGGTCGCGCTGAGCTTCTTCCGCGACAGGGCGGCGGCCGAGGCGCTCGCCGCACTCGTCGCCTCGAGGAACGCGGGCGCGAGCGCGATAGGGGGCGCCTGCCCGCCCTCCTCCGCCGCCGGCCCCGGCGCCGCCCGCGGCCCCCCTCGCCGCGGCCCCCCCGTCGTCGGCGTGCTCGGCGCCACGGTCTGCTGCGCCGAGAACGGCGGCGACCCCGACGACGAGTGGACGACGTGCGCCCGCGACCGCGACGAGCTGCTCGACTTCTTCCTCGACCTCGCCGCGAGGCACGGGCTGTCGGCGGACTTCCACACTGACGAGAACGGCAACCGGAGCGCGACGGGCCTCAGGGACGTCGCGCGGGCGGTGCTCAGGCGCAAGGCGAGGGTGGAGGCCGAGGTGCTGGAGGGGGCTCCGGGACCGCCGGGCGGGACCGTGCCCTTCACGGGCACGGTCGTCTGCGGCCACTGCTGCTCGCTCGCGGCACTCTCGCCCGCCGAGCTCGCCGACACGCTCGCGCTCGTCAAAGAGGCCCGGATCACCGTCGTCTCGCTGCCCCTGGTGAACGAGTGGACGCAGGACCGCGACCCCCGCGGGCTGCGCGCCCCGCGCTGGCGAGGGATCCCGCCCCTGCTCGAGATCGCGAGGCACGGGGTCTCCGTCGCGCTCGCGTCGGACAACGTTCGGGACCAGTTTTACGGCTACGGCGACCTCGACGCGCTCGAGGTGCTGCGGCAGGTAAGGGAGGAAGTTGAAAACCTCGAAAAAAAAACGTATCGTTCTGTCCCTCTAACTTTTCATTTGTTTTTTCTTCTCCACGGAACAAAACAGGGCGTCCGCGCCGCGCACCTCGACACGCCCTACGGCGCCTGGCCCGCCAGCGTTTCCGCGGTGCCCGCCAGGGCGATGGGGCTCCTGGAGTCGCCAGGCGGGAGGAGGAGGGGGAGGAGGAAGAAGACGAGCGGGAAGGGCTCGTTTCCTCCTCCCCCTTCTTTCGGCGCTATCGCCATCGGCGGCCCGGCCGACTTCGTCGTCTTCCGCGCCCGCGCGTTCTCGGAGCTGCTCGCGCGGCCGCAGTCCGACCGCGTCGTCGTCCGCGAGGGGAGGGCCATCGGCGCTTCCGTGCCGCCCTACGAAGACCTTTACGCCGAGGCTGCCTCCGTGGCGCCCCCGCGGGGGTTTGGAGGACAGGGGTACGGAGGGAGGCTGTCGCCGGCGCCGTCGCTCGCGGTCGCCGCCGCCGCCGCCGTCGCGGGGTTTGGAAGCGAAAACGGAGGAAGCGGAAACGGAAACGACGCTTCTCCTGCGCCGCCGCCGTCGACGTCTCCGCCGCCCGGGCCGCGCGGGCTCGAGGGGGAGGGAGTGCTGACGGAGACGAGGCAGCAGAGGGCCACCGCGGCGGCTGTCTGCGCCTTCGCCGCCGCTTCCAGCGGACAAGAGGAGGAGCAGCCGGCGGCGGCACCTCCTCCTCGCCCTCTCGCGTCGCCTTTCAAGGCGGCAGCGGCGACGACGAGCGACGGCAACGGAACGGCTGGACGGCAGCATTCTTTCTTCACCGCTCGTTCTTCTTCTTCCTCCTCCTCCTCTTCCTCTTCGACGAGCCTCCTCGTCGCCGTGGGAATCGGTAGGGCAGCTGCGGGCGCCGCCCTGGCGGCGCTGGTCCTCGGGAGGAGGGGCAGCAGGAAAGGTTGAAAAGGGGGGTTGAGCAGGCAACAATTTTTCTTTTTTTTCTTTCGTTTTCGAATTATTTCAGAAACTGTTCAGAACAGAACTTGTTTCCTCCCCTCTTTCTACAGAAATAACTTGTCAATTACATCAAGTATCATTGTTTTGTTTTTAGTGTTGAGTTTTCGTGGAAGGGGGCCTCACAACGCAAACAGAAAGAAGAGAAAGTCAAGTGTCCCAAGCGTCAACGCCCCAAATGGCGTCGTCCTGGTAGTGAGTTTTTTTTTTTCTTTAGATGAAATTCTCGTTGAGCGTTTCTTCCTCTTTTCTTTCGACACGCGACCCGGCCGAAAGCAAAAAGAAATATTTGCGCCACTCACCGGCAGCGGCGATACCTCGACCATCTCGTACCCCGCGGGCACGACGGTGATGCAGCTCCTGACGACCGCCGGGGCGCCGTCGAGCCCGCCTCCTCCTGCCTTCGCCCTCCGACGCAAGGTCAGCTCGCAGACTCCGCAGCTGCCACTGAAGCAGCCTCCCTGCGGCGGCTCGTCCCCGCACGCCTCTGCAGCCCTGGTGGCCGCGGCGAGGAGTTCGTCGCCGGCGTCGGCTTCGATCTCGGCCCGGCGCTGACCGTCGGCGGAGACCCAGGCGAGCGTGACGGCCTGCTTCTTTGGCCTCTGCTTCGGAGGAGGAGGACGAGGAGGAGGAGGAGCGGTGTCGCCATCGTTCGAACGAGTCGCTCCCGTTGGTCTCCTTCTCCTGTTTCTTTTTCCTGCTGGAGGAAAAGCGAGCGTCCGCAAACGAGCAGTACGCATTGCGGAAAGGGCGAGAATGAAGGCGCCAGGAGAGAGAGAAAGCGCCAGGAGAGAGGGAAAGAGAGAGGAAGCAGATGCTTCAATTCTTGATCGCGACACTCGAAAACCGAGATAGTGAGCAGAAAAAAAACGCTTCGACCCTGATCGAAAACAAAAAACAGCAGAGAGAGACAACAAACGACCAACGAAAGGAACAAGGGCATTGTGATCAACTAGTAGAGTTCCAAAGTCTTGCTTTTATCACAAAGTGCGATGAGATTTGGAAAAAAGAAAGTTAAGCCCGCCCGTCTCGTTTTTATTATTTTCCCTCGAGTCGTCTTCGTTTGAGGGGAATCGTCTTCGTTTGAGAAACCTTCGGATTCGAGCTGATGGAAAAGAAGGGGATGGAAATGAAGGGAGAGCGCGGCGGTGGATCCCCCCACCGCCGCCGCGACTCCATCTATCAACGCAGAAAAACAATTGAAGGGATTATTCGTGGTGGAAGAAGATGAGGTGGAAGATGAGGTTGTGTTTTGTTGTTTTGTTTCTTGTTGAGGCCGGTTGTTGGATCTTGTGAAATGTCGTCGAAAAAAAAACGAAAAGTGGAATGAAATAGTCGTGATTGTCTTTTCTTAGAATCGTATCACGTCACGATCATCTTCTGCTTGCCTGCCGCAGCGGCGAACGCGGCGGCGGCGGCAGCCGCGTCGGGCTTCTTGGCCGCGGCGGCCGCCGCGGCGCGCTCCCTCCTCCGCCGCCGCTCCAGCAGCGCAGCCTCCTCCTCGGCCCCTTCCTCCTCCTCTGCCTCGGCCAGGAACTCGGCGCGCTCCCTCCGCTCCGACGCGTAGAGCATGACCGACGGCAGCGCGGTGCCGATCAGGGCCTGCAGCAGCCACACGAGCAGGCGCTGCGAGAGGGAGGCGGAAGAAGAAGAAGAGGGAGAAAAGGGCCTCCACGTCGCCGCCGCCGAGGCCGCGGTGAGCAGCAGCACGGCCGCGTCGGCCGCCGCGTGCCACCTCGACCCCAACCCCGCCTCCGCCAGCGACGCGAGCAGCAGGGGTCCCGTGCACGCGCTCGAGCACGCCGGCAGCGGGACGGCAGGAGCAGCGGCGTCCTCGGAGGGGGAGGAGACCGGCGCGACGCAGGCCGCGGCGCAGGCCCAGAGCAGCAGCGCGACGCGGGTCACGCGGACGGCCGCGGCGACGGCCGGCCGCGCCGACGCTACGAGCCACTGCCGCCGCCGGCCGCGGTCGCCTCCGCCTCCCCGCGCCGTCGCCGTGACGGCGGCGCCCGCGGCCAGGAACGCCGCCGAAGAGACCGCGAGCAGCGCCGAGTCGACGAACAGGGCGCGCTGGATCAGCATCGGCGGCGACGCCAGCAGCCGCCCGGGCTCCGCCGAGGCGGCGGCCGCCAGCAGCAGCGGCCGGCCGTGGACGAACGCGGCGGCGGCCGCCACGGCGAACACGGCTGCGTCGCGCACCTTCCTCCTCGAGCTCCATCAGAGGCGGAAGCCCTCCTCGCGCTCCTCGCTCTCGAACTCGCCCGGGGGGGCCAGGAGGTCCCTGAGGCGCGTCGACAGCGGGACGGGAGGCGCCAGGGGCAGGTAGGACTGCTGCTGGAGCTGCTGCTGCTGCTGCTGCTGGAGCTGCTGGTTGAGGGCGAGCAGATGCTGCTGCTGCTGCTGCTCGACAAGCAACAGCTGCTGCTGCTGCTCCTGCTGCTGCTGCTGCTGCTGCAAGAGATCCTGCTTCTGCTGCGGGGCCAGCGGGCGGGGAGGGGCCCGGGAGGAAGAGAGCAGCAGGGCGGCTTCCTCCTCGGCGGCGGCGGCGGCGGAAGAGGTCCCGGCCTTCCCGCCGCTCGAGCTGCCACTCGCGTCGCCCTTCTTCAGCGGCGACGAGAAAAAGTCGTCGTCGTCCTCCTCGAGCGCCGCGTGCTTCTTCGCCGCGGCGGCCTCCGCCGCGGCGAGCACGGCGGCTGTCGCGGCGGCCGCCGCCGCGGCCAGCTCTTCGGCGCCGCTGCTGTTGCTGCTGCTGCTGTGCCGGCGGCTGACGAGTTCGCAGTCGCTGCCGCTGCTGTTGCTCGATGGGCCGGCGACGATCTCGGCCCCTGCTGCGCTTTGTGCTGCCGCTCCCTTGTTCGCCGCCGCCGCCTCTTCGGCGAGGGCGCCCGCGCAGCGCTGCTCCGACGCCTCGCCCGCCTCCGAGAAGATCGAGGAGCGACAGGCCTCGCTGCTCTCCTCGCCGCCGCTGCCGACGCAGCTGCTTTCCTCGCCGCCGCAGCTTTCTGCCGCGTCCTCGCCGCAGCTGGTGCACCCGCCGCTCTCACTCCCGACGACGACAAAGGTCGTCCCCCGCTCGACCACGGAGAACGCGCCGCCGCCGATCGCCTCCGCGGTCCTCTCCTTGAGGAGCAGCGACGCGTCGGGGTCGCGCAGGAAGGCGAATGGGAAGGCCGACGAGAGCTCGAGGAAGTCGCTGCTCTTGGCGGACCCTTTGCCGCCGCGGCCGCGGCCGCTGCTCGCACCGTCGCTCTTCCTGCGCAGGCGCGCTTCCGCCGCCTCGAGGTCGGCCGCGGCGGCGACGGCGGCGGCGGCGCAGGGGCTGACGAGCGTGCCCCCGGGGGCTGCGACCTCCGCGAGGCGCCTCGCGGCCTCGAGGGAGGCGCCGGCGATCCTGGAGGGGGTGGGGGGAAATAGGGCAAAGAAAAAAAAGGGTGAGGGCGACGAGGGCTTTCTCTCTCTCTCCCTCTCTCTCCCGAGCGCTGGAACGGACAAAGCATGCCAAGAAAAAAACTGCGCGAGATCGTAAGCTCCCCCCCCCCAACGCGATCGGCCCCACACTCACTGGTACTGCCTGGTCGAGCCGCATCCCAAAAGTCCGTCCGCGAGGGGCCCGCAGGCAATTCCGATCGAGAGCGTGGCGGGAAAGGGGAGGTCGGCCTGTAGGAGAGAGGGAGGAGGAGAGACGCGTTTGAGAGGAGAGAGAGGGGGGGAAAAACGGAGAAATATCAAGATCAGCGATGATGAACGGCGGCAAGAAATCTTGTTTCCCTTTCGGTCCGGAAGAACCCTTCCCTCGCGGCCGCCTCGACGCGATCGAAGGCTACCAAAGGGGATCAAAAAAAGACGCACCTGCGAGACGGCGGCGTGGAGCCTCTCTGCGGCGCGCAAGAGGGCGGCGACGAGGGGTGCCGTGGTCAGCTCTTCGTCGCCGGCAGCGGCAGCGGCTGCAGCAGCAGCAGCAGCAGCGTGGGCGACTCTTCTTTCTTCCTCTGACGACTCGGAGAAAGTCTTCTCCGACGACGCGGACGACGAAGAGAAGTTTCCCAAGCCCGCCTGAGGGGCCAAAGAACTCAACGCCGTCGTTATCGTCGCCGTCGCGGGGAGGGCGACGGCGACGAACATGGCGTCCGGGAGCTCGGTCGGAGCCCCTACTTTCGCTATCGAGACCGACAAAGACGAAGACGGAAACGCCGATGGCGAGCAGCTCGACATCGCTGACGTCGACAAGGGCTGCTCTCCGATGCTGCTCTTGCACCTCAGCGCCGCGTCCAGTGCGAGGCACAGCGCGTGCACGGCCTCGGGCGCGCGGGCGGCCGGAGCGTACGCCATCTCCGAGTGGACGCGGGCGCAGAGGACGGCGGCGCGAGCGTGGACGGCAGCGGCGGGCACTTGCTGCCGCTTAAGGCTGCGGCGGCGAAGATGGAGCGACGATGACGTGGGACCGGGGCTGGGGCCGCTGCTCGCCGCCGCCGAGTCGTCCGTCTCTTCGCTGCTGCTGCTTCGCCGGCGGATGCCAAAGGAGGCCATGCCTGCGTCTGGCGCAGGCATGGCGTCGGGTTTGGGGGAGGAGATGGGGAGAAGAATTGAGGGAAGATTCTTTTCCCCCTCTCTTCTGCCTCCTCTCGTTCGCTTTTCTGCTCTCTCGAAATGTGAGCGACGACTTTGGCTTCGATCGGTGCGCCACAGATTCGCTTTCTCAAGAAAGACGCATCACTCGCGAAGCGAGCTAGCGACCATCTCGCCGTAAGCTTCTCCCTTCCCGGTTTTCCAGAGCTCTGCGAGTGATTACAACTGCCTCGTGGGGCTGACTTGCTGAATCAACAAGAGAAGGAAGAGGAGAGAAGAGAGGGAAAATCAAAGGGCGAGCGATCATGAGCTCGGCTCCTCCCCCTCCTCCTCCTCCTCCTCGGCAGCTCCCGAACCGCGTCGCCGTCGCGCAGATGACCTCCAGCTCCAACCGCCTCGCCAACTACTCCGCGATCAGGCGCCTGGCCCGCCAGGCCAGGGACGCGGGAGCGTCGATCCTCTTCCTGCCCGAGTGCTGCTGCTTTTTGGGCGAGAGCGCGGCCGAGAGCGTCGCGGCCGCGTCGCCGCTCGACGACGACGAGGAGCACGGCAACGTGGTGGACTACTACCGCGCTCTGGCCAGGGAGTTTGGGCTCTGGCTGAGCCTGGGCGGGATCCAGGAGAAGCGCGACGAGGTCGGGGGAACGCCACCCTCTTCCGTCGGGGAAGGGGGGAAAAAGATGCATAACACGCACGTCGTCCTCCGCGACGACGGCTCAACGGCAGGGCGGTACAGGAAAGTCCACCTCTTCGACTTCGCGGCCGAGGGGCTGCACGAGTCGAGGTCGACGGAGCCCGGGGACTCGCTGGTGGTGGTGCCGGACGCGCCGTGCGGTGAGGGAGAGTTTGACACGTCGGTTTCTCGAAAGGAGGCGCGCGAAAAACAAGGCGGGACCGGGAACCAGTCAAAATCTCTCCCTCCCTCTCACCTCTTTCCTCAGAACCGACCGACCGAACGTCCCAAAACAGGTCCGCTGGGCCTCTCGATCTGCTACGACCTCCGCTTCCCGGAACTCTACCAGCGGCTGCGCTTCGAGAAGGAGGCCCGCGTCCTGGCCGTCCCCGCGGCCTTCACGGAGACCACCGGCAGGCAGGGCCACTGGGAGGTCCTGCTGCGAGCGCGGGCGATAGAGACGCAGTGCGCGGTCGTCGCGGCCGCGCAGGTGGGACACCACAACGAGGGCGGGAGGAGGCGGTCTTGGGGCCAGGCGATGATCGTGGACGCGAGCGGAAAAGTCTTGGCGAAGATGAAGAGCGCGGACGACACAACGGGAGAGAAAGAGGGCGGCGAAGGAGGAGACAGCGACGACGACAACGTCGGGATCATCGTCGCCGATCTCGACGCGGCGGCGATCGAGGGCGTGAGGGAGAAGATGCCCGTGGCAGAGCATCGAGAGGCCGGGAGGAAGGTGCTGGGTTTGTAAAACAAACAAACAAAAGGAATGATTTGAGTGACGCTGCTCCCAAGGTTGAAGGCTGTTATTTCAAAAAACAGAGTTGGCGAAAGAAAACAGAAAGAAAAGGGTGTGAATTTATATAACAAAAATGTTTTCGGTTGAACCCCCTCTTCCCCTCGCTCTCTTTCTTTCCTACATCGCCTTGGCCCGAATCTCGTGCCGGACTACCGTCAGGTTCTGTGTGAACTTGTCCCTGTTCTTCGGCTCCAGGCTCCGCGCCACGCCGTCCATCAGCTTCCCTAGCGCCGCGCCCAGCAGCGGCCTCTTTTCGGGGTTCGGCGATTGCGCCTCGACGGCGGCCTGGCGCACCCGGTCGTAGACGGCCTCGTTGACGAGGATGAGCGAGAGCATCGGCCTCGAGAGAGACCACTGATTGGCGGCCTCCCCGAAGAGCGCGACCTCGAAGAGCGTCGCGAGCAGGCCCGGGAAGAGATCGGGGCGCGCCGCGGCGTGCGCGGCGAGGGCGGCGGAGGCCGGCGGCGGGGGGGAGACATCGGCCGCGGCCGCGGCGGCCGCGGCGGCCGCGGCTGCGGCGGCCTGCTGCTGCTGGTGGAGGTGGTGCTGGAGCTCGAGCTGCTGCTGCTGCTGCATCATGCCCCCCGCCGCCGCCTGCGCCGCAGCCGCTTGCGCCTGCGCGGCGGCGGCGCCCGCGGCGGCCTGCGCTGCCAGCGCCCGCGCCGCCTGCGCGGCCTCCGCCGCGGTCTGCGCCGCGGCGCAGCCCCTGAAGTACGTCGCGGCCAGGTTGTCCACGGCCGCGGCGCACTGCGACGAGACGCTCGCGTCGACCGACCGCAAACCCGCGTCGAGCGACGCGATGACGGCGGCAAACGTCACGCCGTCGCGGGCCGCGAGCGCTCCGGCGTGGCCGTGAGCGAGCACGTCGACGAACGCGAAGTATGCCCTCGCGAGCTTGCGGAAGGCGAGGACGTCGCGCAGGGGGGGCGCCAGCGCCAGCGCCAGGCCGACGTCGAGCGCGTCGGAGAGCGCTGGGTCGCCGTAGAGGTCGAAGACGGCGAAGTTGACGTAGCCGCCACTGAGGGCGCGGGTCAGGGCGACGAGCGCCGCGGCGATGCCCTTGTAGCGCTCCTCGTAGATCCTTGAAGACGACGAGGGAGGAGAGGAAGAAGAGGAAGAGGCGCCCTTGTTGCTGCCGGCGAGGTCGGAGGACGTCGAAGAAGGGTGACCGCCGTTGCTGCCGTTGGCCGTCGCCGCTCCTCCGTTGCCGTTTGGCAAACCTCCGCCGCCGCCGACCCCCGCCGCGCCCTCGCTCGCCACCTGCGACAGCAGCGCCCTGCCGTACGCCACCACGGCCTTGCTCAGCTCGCGGAACAGCAAGATGCCGTTGGGGCTCGACCCGTCGAACGCGAGCCGCTGCGCCTTGTTGAGCGCGAGCTCCCCGTAAAACTTCAGGGCCGGGACGGCGACGAGCGGCCCCGGGGCCCAGGCCGCGAGCGCGGCGAGCAGCACGCGCGAGTGCGCCGGGTGCAGCCAGTCGAAGCAGAGGGAGTAGGCCCGCCGCGAGGTCGCCGAGGAGAGCAGGCCTCGCAGGTCGCGGAAGACGCCCGAGGCGAGCTCGGGCGAGCAGGAGGCGGCCAGCGCGGCGGGGTTGAGCGGCGGCAGCTGGGCGGCGGCGGCAGCAGCGTGCCTCGGCGAAGACGCGATGGCCGTTTCCGCCGCCGACGCCGCTCCGGCGCTCGCCGCCATCCCCGCCAGCGTCGCCTGCAGCGGCGCCACAAAGGCCCGGAACCTCGCCGGGGAGTCGTCCATGAACAGGAGCTTGGAGAGCGTGGCGTAGAAGGCGGTGCGGTGCCTCGCGGACGCCGGGCCTTTCGTCGCCGTCGCCGCCGCCGAGCCGGAGGTCGACGACAGTCCGGGCGCGCGCAAAAAGGGCAGCGCCTCGGGCGAGTGCCTCGCGAGCAGCGCCCTCGTCGTCGGCAGCGCCAGGACCAGCTTCCCGCTCATGTAGCCCGCGGCGAGGTCCGCGAACAGGTCCAGCGTCGCGGCCATGACGTCCGGGGCGTACGTGGGGGAGACCGTGAGAAGGGGGGACGAGGCCGGGTTGGACGAGGAGGAGGCCAGGGAGAGCGCCGAGAGCGACGGCGACGCCGGCGCCGACGCCGAACCCAAGCTCGCTGCCGAGCCCGCCCCGCCGGAGGCAGCCTCCCCGTCCCCTCCGTACGTCACCAGGTTGGACGCCACCTTCCCCATCATCGCGTCGAGCACCGCGGCGTGGTCCCCGAGCCCCCCGCCGAGCCTCTCCCGCAGCCTCGAGTAGACCTTGGAGGAGTGCACGACCTGCTCCCCGACGTAGACCTTCCGGAACGCCGAGAAGAACGAGAGCAGCGCGAGCTCGAGGCGCTGGCGGGATCTCTCTCGCGCCCGCAGGAGGGAGTGCGGCGGAGGAGGGGCGGGGAGGGGCGGGGGAGGGATCGAGGGGTCGTTGGCCGCTGCCGCCGCCGAGGCCAGGGCGGCGCTCGTCGACTCCGTCGCGGCGTCGTTCGTGGCAGCGTCGGGGCCTCCGCCTCCGCCGCTCGCCGAGCGCCCTCCGCCTCCGCCTCCGCCCGAGAGGGGCCGCCCGTCCAGCGCCGCGGCGAGCGCGAAAACCCTCGCGGCTAGGTCCCCGTCGATCGCCTCCGACGCCTCGGAGGACGCGGAAGACGCCGAGGCCGTGAGCCTGCCGCGGACGACGGCGGCGATGATGTGCACCAGCCACGCGAGCTGGCCCTCGACCGCCGCGGCCTCGGCGCGCGCCTGCGGCGTCGGAGGGGAGGCCGCCGAGGTCGCCGAAGCCGCTGCTGCCGCCGCCGCCGCCGCCAGCGGGTCGAAGGCGGCGGCCAGTAATTCCGCAGAGCTCCTGTAGTCGAATCGAGCCAGGTGCGGCAGCGCGTCGAGCTGCTCCGCGAGGGCCTCGGCCGACCCGCCGTCGAACTCGTCGCCGTCGTCGCTCCCCCCTCCGCCGCCGCTCCTCCGCCTCGACCCTCCCCCCCCTCCGCTCCCCCCCCCGTCCCCGCCGGCGAGCGGGTCCGCGTCCCCGCCGTCCGCCGCCGCGGCGGCCCTCGCCGCCTCGAGCCTGGAGTGGACGTACGCCGCGACGATCTGCGGGACGTGCGCGTCGAGGCGGCACGGCGCGTCGCCCTTGAGGTACGGCACGCTCGTGACGAGGCGCGACCAGAGGCCCAGCAGGTAGAAGACGCTGCCCTGCGCCCAGGCCCAGGCGCGCAGCGACGAGACCGTGAAGTCCGCCACGAGCGCGATCCAGTCGGCGTAGCCCTCGGCGGCGACCAGCTCGCTCAGCTGGTAGTTCGTCTTGAGGCGGCACAGCAGCCGGCAGAGCTCGTGGTAATTGACGTGCTGCTCGAGCCCCGCCCGCGCGCGGAGCAGCGCCGCCGAGCCGGACACGAGCGCCCCGAGGAACCGCGCCCTGGCCGCGTCGCTGCCGAACAGCGACCGCCGTACCGACGCCAGCCTAACTAGGCACTCGAGCGAGAGGGACGAGAGCGGCGGGCGCGGGCGGGCCGCGTACAGCCGGAAGAACAGCACGGGCGTCTCTGGCGGCTCGACGGCGGCGCGCCAGGGCGTCGGGACCTGGATGGTGCCCAGGTCCTCAGCCGACTCGTCGAGGCACGTGCCGACGAAGTCGAAGGAGAGGCAGGCGAGGACAAGCTGGAGCGTGGCCTCGCAGAGCTTGGCGTCGGGGCCGTCCTCTCCGCCTTCTTTGAGGCCGCCGCCGCTGCCGCCGCCGCCGGCGCCGCCGGCGAGGAGGAGCGCCGAGGACGACGAGGGGGAGGAGGAGAGCGGGGGCATGCCGTCTCCCACGAGCCCCCCTCCCCCGTCCTCCGAGGACGAAGAGCCGGGTCCAAGCCTGCGGAGCTCGTCCAGTCCGGTGGTGAAGATGGGGAAGAGCGAGGCGTCCCGGAACGAGACGGCGGCGCGGCTGTTTTTTTTTTTTGTGTGTGTGTCGTCGTGTGGTCAAGAGCGAGGCGCCGGGTGTGAGCTCTCAACCCTTCCCCCCCTCTCGTTCCTCCGTTCTCTCTCTCTTCAAGATCCAAACGCTGCTCTCCGCTCTCACCGGTGCTGCGTCAGCGTCCTCCCGGGACTCGGCGCGTTGAACTCGGCGACCAGCGCCCCGAGCAGCCGCAGCATCAGCGCGTACGCCGCCCTGTCGCCCCGGGCCCGCGCCGCGTCGAGCGCTGCGCGGGCGTCGTCCGGCAGCGCCCGGAACGCCTCGTCGTCGTACCAGCCGAGCTTCGCGAGCCGCGCGAGCAGCTGGCAGAGAGAGGCTGCGACGAAGGGCTGGAGCGTCGGGGCCTGGGTGCAGAGGTAGGAGAGGAAGTAGGAGCGCATCTCGGCGCGGACGGGGACCCTGAAGAGTTTTTTTTTCATTTTTTTATTTTGGAGAGAGAAGGGAAGAAAAAAAGGTGAGCGACGACCGAGAGAGGAGGGTGATGTTTTGAGTTCGTCCTCTCTTCTTCAAACTTCAGACTCACTCTAAATTCGTCTCCGTGATCGTCTTGAGCAGCGAGGCCGACGCGAGGTGCCTGGCGTAAGGGGAGGACGAGGCGTCGAGGAGGGCCTGTTGGTTTAGGAGTCGTTGTCGAGGGAGGAGGGTCGAGGAGTGTGAGTTTTTTTTCCTTCTTCGACGTCACGTCGATTTTTCCCTTTCGCCTGCCTCGCTCTTCCGATATCGCATTCGCAAAGCGCCACCTTGCGGCAGTCTCAGCTCCTTGCCTCTGCGCGCGCAAACGTGCCAACTTCGATCACGAGCTCTCCGCGTGATCAAAGAGCGAATAGACTAGCGGGAACACGGAGCTACTGGCTCCCCTTTCTCTCTAATCTCTCTCTCAGTTCGACAACGATGGCGCACCTTGCACGGCCCGATGCTCGCGACGCCGCCGCGGAACGGGGCCAAGGCCTCCTCTGCAGAGGCGCGCTGGGAGGCATCCTGCGTTTCGTTTTTCATGTGAATGTTTAAAGGACGTACGTTTGCGTACGTAGCGATAGGGAGGGGCCGACGCGGAGGGAGAGGTGAGCTGGAAAGAGGGAGGCGGGAAGTCGACGTTGCGAGGTCGGCAAACGGCAACGTCGAATGCACGACGCGGCAGAGAAAGCGAGCCGTCTCCGGCTCCCTCGCTGCTCTTTTTTCTGAAATTCCAAGCTACCAGGCGCACAGATCGTCGCCTCATCTAGCTCGACGTGGGGCAAAAAATAACAAAGACTGACCTGCGCAGTGTACAGCCTCTCGCACGCCTGTTCGATCCCGGCGACGTCCATCGAAGGAGGAAGAAGGAGAAGAAGAGGAAGAAGTAGAGAGAAACTGCCTCGCCGCCCCTGCTATAGGAGAGCCCCCCTCCGCAAGCTCGCGCTTCGTAAGTCGCAGCAGCAGAGAGAGAGAGAGAGAGAGAGAAGAAGCGTCTCAGCGGCTCTTCAGAAAAGAGCGAAAAGCGCCTCCTGTCTGCTGTTTCTTGCTCGACTCTCCCTCTTGCTCTCTCAGAGCGAGATTGGTGAGTCTGAAAAAAATTCTAGCTGTGCTCCCCTCAAAACTCTTTCTATCCCGTTTCCCGGCGTTCTTTCGCCAACAGGAACGCCCACAGGCCAAAGCCCTCTCTCTCGATGCGCAGCACAGTCTCTTCTGCCGCCACGCTCTCCCGCGGTGGCGCGGTAGCGCCCCGCTGCGTCGCTCGCAGAGCTGCGAGCAGACCCATCGCCGCCGCCGCATCCTCTTCTTCGACTCCTTCGTCGACGATGCCGGCGACGACGACCTCTGCTCCCGCTGTCGCTGCTGCCTCTCTGAAAAAGCAGCAGCAGCGCGGCGCCCGCACGCCCGCCGCGACCAGCGGGGACGGCGCTACCGTCAAGACGACGCGAGCAGCGACGACGAGGAAGCCCCCCAAGAGCAAGGTCGTCGCCGCGGCCGCTTCGTCCGATGTTGCGACGACGCTGCAGGCACCGACCCCGGCCCCCGACGGCGCCCTCGAGATCGACAGCGTGCTCGCCGCCGAGCTGGCAGACAACGGTGAGAGCGCGAGATACCGAAGAGGACAAGAAGCGAGCGAAGCGCACGAGAGAGGAACGGAGGAGAGAAAAGACACCGATGATGCGCCAGCATCATCCACCTCTGGCTAGATTTTTTTCCTTGGCTGTCATGAGCTCACCCCCACTTTCCGTCTCTCTGTTTCTCCGCCCCCCCCCCCGCTTCAAACAACAACAACAACAACCAAACTAGGCTTCCGCTCCACCCGCCGCACCAAGATCATCTGCACCATCGGGCCGGCCTCCTGCTCGCCCGAGGTCCTCGGAGAGCTCGCCGCGGGGGGGATGAACGTCGCGCGGCTGAACATGTGCCACGGCTCGCACGAGTGGCACACCTCGGTCATCGACTCGATCCGCAGGCTCAACAAGGAAAAGGGCTACTGCGTGGCCATCATGGTCGACACCGAGGGTTCCGAGGTGCACACGGGAGAGCTGCAGAAACCGCTCAAGGCCGAGACGGGGGCCGAGTTCACGTTCACCGTCCGCGACGTCTCCAAGGGCAACGAGAGCGGCGAGAACGAGAAAAACAGGGTCATCGGCGTCTCGTACGACGGTTTCGTCGACGACGTCGAGCCCGGGGACGCCATCGTCGTCGACGGCGGCATGGTCTCCCTGGAGGTCGTCTCGAAGGCCGGGCCCGACGTCCTCGCCGTCGTCGTCGAGCCGGGCCTGGTGCTCTCGAGGGCCAACCTGACCTTCCGCCGCGGCGGCAGCGTCCTGCGCGCGCGCAACAGCATGCTGCCCGTGCTGTCCTCCAAGGACTGGCTCGACATCGACTTTGCCCTCGCGCAGGAGGTCGACTTCATCGCCGTGTCGTTCGTCAAGAGCGCCGACGTGATCAACAACCTCAAGTCGTACCTCGCGGCGCGCGGCGGAAAATCCGGGAGGGCGATCGAAGTCATCGCCAAGGTCGAGTCGTTCGACTCGGTGCCCAACCTGGCCGAGATCGTCGAGGCATCGGACGCGGTGATGGTGGCGCGGGGGGACCTGGGCGCGCAGATCCCGATGGAGGACGTGCCGAGCGTGCAGAAGGAGGTGAGTCATAGGGTTGCCTCTTTTGTTCCTCGGAGACCATTTTTTTTGTTCACGTTCGAAAGAAAGGGGAAAAAACAAAACAAAAAACAAAAAAAACTCACCTCTTTTTCTTTCTTCCTTTCTCTCTTTCTTTCCATCCATCCCAACAAACAAACAAAAAACCCAAAAGGTCGTCACACGCTGCAGGCAGGCCGGCAAGCCCGTCATCGTCGCCTCGCACCTGCTGCAGTCGATGATCGAGTACCCAACGCCGACAAGGGCCGAGGTCGCCGATGTCAGCGACGTCGTCCGCCAGCGCGCGGACGCGCTGATGCTGTCGGGCGAGTCGGCCGTGGGCGCCTACGCGGTCAAGGCCGTCGAGGTGCTGCGGGCCGTGGCGACGCATTCGGAAGAATGGGTGCGGCGCGAGAGGCACGGCGCGCTGGTGCTGCCGAGGCTGACCGACGCGCCAGACGGCCGCGCGAGCGAGGAGCTTTGCGCGGCGGCAGCGCAGCTCGCGGGCAACCTTGGCGCTCGCGCCATCTTCGTCTACACCCGCAGGGGGTACATGGCCAACTTCCTGTCGCGCTGCAGGCCCGACTGTCCCGTGTTCGCGTTCACGGACTCACAGGACGTGCGCAGGCGCCTCAACCTGCGCTGGGGCGTGATGCCCTTCCGCCTCGACTTCTCGGCCGACCCCGAGGAGAACGTGACGAGGACCTTTGCCCTCCTGAAGAGGAGGGACATGGTGGCCCGCGGCGACCTCGTCGTAGTGGTCTCTGACATCCGGACGCTGGACCAGGCCTCGGAGGCCGCGCGGGCGAGCGGGAGGCCCGACGACGGGACGGGCGTGGTGCGGAGCGTGCAGGTGCGGAGGGTGCCGTGAAAGGACGGAAGGTATTTTGTTTGAACTTTTTTTTCGGTGATTTGTTTTCCATTAATTTCCATTTATTTTGGGTCCGAAAGAGAAGGAGAGACGAAGGGAGACAACGAGAAAGAAGAACACCAACAACCAGCGAAAGCTCTCTTTTTGTAAAGAGAGGGGAAAAAATATCATCATTTTTTCACGCTTCAGTTCCTCCCGACCCACCCTTCTTCCCTCGACCTCCCGCGCTCCCTCTCCGCCGCCTCCACCAGCGCCCCGAAGCTCCCGAACGCCGCGCTTCCCCCGACCATCATCTCCCTCCCCAGCCTCAGCGCCCTGGCCTCGCAAAGTGATCGAACATCGGAATCAAGGATTGACTCGAAGTCTTCGACGTGCGCGATGCCGACGATGCGGCGCAGCACGCAGCAGCCTACGAAGCGCACGGCGTCGTCGCGGACCGAGGCCAGGAAGACGTCCTGCTCCATTTCGAGGCGAGCGAGGGATTTTTTTTCCTCTTCTTCTGCAGCAGAGCCTCCCTTCTTCCCTCCTCCGAGTGCGTGCTTGCGCCACAGGGCGCGGAAGCGGAGCTCGAAGCGGTCCCAAAAGGCCGTCACCGACGCGCCGAGCCAGGCGCGCTGCCGCCCCTCGCCCGCCTGCTCTTTTCCTTCTTCTTCGATCTTTCCGTCGGTCGCCAGGAGGGCCATGAGCAGGTTGGCGGTGAACTCCCCGAGGTCGAAGCCGATCGGACCGTAGAAGGCGAACTCAGGGTCGATCACGACGGCGCGCGGGCGGTCCAAGGAAGAGGTGGAGGAAGAGGCGCCACCGCCGCCGTTTTCGCTTCCAACGCCCTCACCGCCGACCTCGACCTCGACCCCGACCCCCATCACGGAGCCCGTGTGCAGGTCCCCGTGCAGCAGCGCCTCCCTCGTCCCAGAGAACCGCATTTTGAGCCTCAAGGCCCACGCCGCGCCCTCGGCGTCGTTTCTCAGAAACGCTGCGGCGGCGTCGAGCTGCGGCGAGGTGTGCCTGTTGGTCGCCGATGCGTAGTAGGGGTCGGTGAAGACCACCCGCTCCGTCAGCGCGCACAGGGCCGGGTTCGCAAAGTCCGCCGCGGAGGCTCTCCACGCGGCAGTTTCGGATTCGGGGCAGGAGAGCAGAGAAGTGCCGAAGAGGGTGACCGCCGCGTACTCCGCGACGTCCTCGGCCAAACCGGGGACGACCTTCCCGGCGACGAGGTGCCCGCGCGCGACCGCTGCCGGCGGGGAGACAAAGTCCATGGCGATGACGGCCCTCTCGGGGTCGAAGAGGTGGACCCGCGGGATCAGGGGGCTTCTTCGAGTCCGGGGAGGAGAACTTCCCTCCCCTTCCTCCAAGGCGAGCAGCCTTCCGTGCTCCCTCAGCGCCGCGGCCTCGATGCGCGCCCTGTCCACCGACAGCGGCCAGTCCGGCGCGATGCGGATGAACGGCAGCGCCTGCTTGACCACGATTGCCCTCGCGGCGTCCTCTCCCCGGACGACGAACACAAAGTTGATGTTGCCGTCGCCGACCTCCCTGACCTCCCACTCCGAGACGCGGGCGGGGTCGCCGACGAGCGCCGCGAGCGCCGGGCGGGCCGCGACGAACTCGGCGACGGAGGCGCAGTCGAGCCGCTCGAAGTCGGAGGGGGAACCGGAAGGAGGAGGAGCGGCGGGGTCGCCTCCCTCTCCGCCCGCTTCCTCTCGGATCCTTCTCTGGGCCGCTTCCGCGGCCGGGCCCGTCGCGTGCTCGGCGACGAACGCGGCGACGGCAAAGGACGAGTCCGTCCCCGCTCTCCTGGGCACCATCCCCTTTTCGGTGATGATCCCGCCCGTGATGAGGTCCGCGGGCGTGACGTCGAAGCTCGGGTTCCAGACTCGAACCCCCTCGGCGGCGACCCTCTCGCCGCTGCCGCCGCGAGAGTGCGTGACCTCTCTCGTGGGGCGCTGCTCGATCGGTATCCCCTCGCCAGAGGGCAGCAGCGCGTCGAGCGTCGTCGTCGGGGCGGCCACGAAGAAGGGGACGCCGCCGCGTTTGGCGGCGACGGCCAGGGCCAGCGTCCCGACCTTGTTAGCGGTGTCGCCGTTGGCGGCCACGCGGTCCGCCCCGACCACGACGGCGTGCGGCCTCCCGACAAACAGGGGGAATCCGTCGTCCCTCCCCCCCCGCTCCCCTTCTCCCCCCTCCTGGCTCGCGCCGCTGCATGCCCCGCCGTGGACGAGCAGCGCCGCGGCGGCCGAGTCGCACAGCAGTGTCGCCGGCAGGCCCTCGGACGCCAGCTCGAACGCGGTCAGCCGCGCGCCCTGGTTGTAGGGGCGCGTCTCGGTGCAGAAGGCGCGCGCGAGCCTCCCGCGTGCCGCCAGCGAGCGGATGACGCCGAGGGCCGTGCCGTGGCCGGCGGTGGCCAGGGCGCCGGCGTTGCAGTGGGTGAGGACGGCGACGGAGGGAGGACCGGGGGAGGGAGAGGAGGAGGAGGCGTCGGCGGCCACGGAGGAGAGCACGGCGTCGGCGCCGTAGTCTCCCAGTGCGATGTTTGCGGCGACGTCGGCGGCGAGGTAAGCCTCGGCGGCGGCGACGACGGCTTCTTTTACGGATCCGGCCGTAGATTGGGGACGTGCAGCGGCGGCCCTCGCAGCGGCGGCCATGCGGTTGGTGGCCTCGGCGAGGTTGACGGCGGTGGGGCGGCTGTTGGGGGAGAGAGAGAGAGAGAGAGAGAGAGAGAGAGAGAGAGAGAGAGAGAGAGAGAGAGAGAGAGAGAGAGAGAGAGAGAGAGAGAGAGAGAGAGAGAGAGAGAGAGAGAGAGAGAGAGAGA
>Ga0114918_10000967_pt1 | contig 25396 bp, 28 predicted proteins | sample LantaG_FD_87015 | JGI IMG/M metagenome (GOLD analysis project Ga0114918, IMG submission 87015) | Deep subsurface microbial communities from Baltic Sea to uncover new lineages of life (NeLLi) - Landsort_02402 metaG | ecosystem: Environmental > Aquatic > Marine > Oceanic > Sediment | place...
GAAATCCTCGGTGCCCCAGTGGGAGTCCGAGTTTGAGAGATTCACGGAGGGAGTCCAGGTCTTCATGGCTGTGGGCCCTCCGGCGAAGAGGGAAGCCGCGCAGCGGGCTTGGGGGAAGGCGAAGGGCCCCTGTGTCCTGATCCAGGGCTACACCTCAGCGTGCAATGACTTCTCCAAGATCCAGCACTGGAAGGGCTACATCCTCGTCGCCGACGAGTGCACCGTGTTCAAGACGCCGACCACACGGGTCCACAAGGTCTGCAAGCATCTGTCGAGCCAGGCGGAGCGCGCCTGGGGGCTGACGGCGACCCTGATCAAGAACAGCTTGATGGAGGGGTACGGGATCTTCCGGGTCATCGTCCCGGACCTGTTCCGGATGACCGCCAACGCGTTCATGAACCGGTTCTGTGTCGTGCAGATGCAGACGGTGGCCAAGGGGCGCCTGGTCCCCAAGATCGTCGGATACAAGCAGTCCGACATCGAGCTGTTCAGGGACACGATCGACTTCTACTACCTGGGCCGGCCGAAGCACTCGGTAGCAAAGGACCTTCCGCTCCTGACCACCCGGGACGTGACGGTCAGCCTGACGCGATGGCAGGAGGCAAAGTACGCGGAGGCTCTCACGGGGCTCTTGGAGCATGGGGACGGAGAGGTCCGGGACTACGCCGAGACGCTCCAGATGACCAAGCTCATCTACTGCCAGGAGATCGCGAACCATCCGGGACTGATCGAGTTCCCCGACTACTCCTCGGAGAAGCTGGACGCCCTGGTCGACATGGTGACCGAAGGCGGCGACTTCGACGGAGAGAAGGTCATCGTCTTCACGCGGTTCAAGACCATGGTGGACATCGCCATCCCCGTCTTGGAGAAGGCAGGGGTGAAGTGCACCCGAGTCACTGGGGACGAGAAGGAGGCCCAGCGGAAGACCGCCATGGACGACTTCCAGGACCCCAACAACGACACCCAGGTCATCTTCATCACGATGGCCGGCGGGGACGCCATCAACCTGCAGGCGGCGAAGGCCCTCATCTTCTACGACACCCCCTGGAGCGCTGGGGACTACCTTCAGATTCTCGGCCGCATGATCCGCATCGGGTCCGAGCATGACACCGTCTACGCCATCCACCTGATCGCCCGGGGGACGATTGACGAGCACGTTCTAGCGGTCGTCCTCAAGAAGATGAAGCTCATCGAAAAGGTCCTGGGGGAGAGGGTCAAGGGCAACAAGGGCGCCGAGATCGTGTACGACGCCAAGTCGGAGGCCAAGGACCTGATCGACAGGATGATCTCCACGGCACGGACCATGGGCATATGACCGTCCCTCTTTGGGTAGCACTCTCTTCGAGCTTGGCGGCCTTGATCGTAGGGTTCTATGCTGGCATTTCTGTACGGAGGTCCGGTGATTAGGTTCGTGGTCCTGAACGAGGGGCAGGCCATCAAGTGCCTCACCTGTGAGCACACCTCCTGGCACCCCGAAGATGTGAAGCAGCGGTTCTGTGGGTACTGCAAGGTGTTCCATGATGACGAGGCGCTGAAATCGGTCCTTAAACAAGCGCTGAAATCGGCATTTCAACGGGATGAGGGGAAAACCTGATGACCCTGGATCAGCTCCGTTCCATGGCTGGGATCTTTGACGGGGTCTCGATCCACGTCTCCGCCCACCTCCTTTGCAAGAAGGAGTGGAAGCAGGTTCGCTTCCCGAAGACGCGGCGGAAACGGATCCGCAAGAAGTGGGCGAAGAACAAGAGGCGGAACTGGGCCTCTGTCGATGCCGAGCCTGTCTTCATGCACGTCAACGGCATGATCTACACGAACGAACTGGGCTACCGGCAGATCAAGCGGGGATTCGCCTAGGGCTGACCCCAAAGGGGGGTAGATCCTCTCCTGAAACCCGTAAGAGCGGGAAGGGAGACAGCCTTGAAGATCATCGGCATTTGTGGACAGAAGCGGCACGGGAAGGACACGGTGGGGTCGATGCTCCAGGGCGAGCAGCGGGGGACTCCCATTGCGTTCGCCGACCCGATCAAGCGCATCGCTATGGACCTCTACGGGTTCAGCTACGCCCAGTGCTACGGCGACGAGAAGGAAATTCCGGATCCGCGCTGGGATGGCCTCACGGCGCGACATGCTCTCCAGCAGATCGGGACCGAGATGGGACGGTCCATCCACCCGGAGACCTGGATCAGGTACTGCCTGAAGACCATCGAGAGGGTGTCCAAAGGGGAGAACCTAGAGATCCACTGGGCCGCAGCTCAGGGGTTTGTACCTGCCAGGGAGGCGTATCTGGGGAGGGGAACCCATGACCTCATCCCCCCTGACCTGACTCGTTGGTGCATCACCGACGTCAGGTTCCCAAACGAAGCCCAGTGCATCCGAGCTGCCGGCGGGATGATCCTCAAGGTGGTCCGGCCCTCTCTGGTCGGGACCCAGGGGGACACGCACGCCTCCGAAACCAGCGTGGATCAGATCAAGCCTGACCACACCCTCATCAACGACGGAACTGTGGAGGACCTCCGCGAGAAGGTCCTCCGCTTCTTGGAGACCTGATGCTTTCAAACCGGCCCACCGACATCGATACGCAGCCCACGGGCCTGGACTACTGGGTCCGCCGAGCCACAGACCAGGGTTCGGGGGAGAGCCACTTCGTCTACAAGGGCATCAACCTCGTCGTGCACCCCAAGCGTGTAGCCGAGCTGACCCAGGATGGGCGACGGGTGGTCGTGGAGAAGACCTACAAGGGGAGAGGTTGGTTCGACAAGTTCGTCAGCGACATCGAGGAAGGGGTCACATCCCTTCAGGCTGGTGGAGGGGAGGAGGCCGACAAGTGCCTCGGGGACAAGATCAGGGAAGAGATCGAGGCCCGGTCTGCGGGCACCCAGTCGACGGATCCCGATCGGGTGTGGTGGCAGTGGCTGACCGACGAGGAGCTTCCTCTCCTGCTCGGGTGCTGGCTTCACCAAACTGGGATCATGTCCCTCCGGTACGAGATCACCAAGAACCCCATGCTGGGCTTCTACACGACCAACCAGGAGTTCGAGTGGGGCGCCCAGGCATGCCAGACGCGGACCTTGTGGATCACCTTCCAGCGCCTCGGCTTCGCGCGGAAGCAGCTGGGAGCCTGAGGTGGGCTACAACCTCCGAATCGGGGAGGCTCTCCCGGTCATTTACTGGGATGACCGGATGGCACGCATCCAAGCGGCCGATCAAGACGGAGTCGCCCTTGGGGCGCCTCTCAACACCAGCGGGGACCACTCCAACTTCTTCTACCCTGGCTACCTCGTCTGGAGTGAGTTCACGAAGCAGACGGGCCTCTTCTCGGTGTTCTATGCGCCGAGGTGCCCGAACTCCACCACCTTCCCTTGCAGCCGCTACAAGGACGACTGCCCGTTCTGTGGCGGGGGCCGGAAGTCCGTCTGGTGGGTGCCCGAGGGCCAGGATCCCAGCCAAGGGCAAGAGGGCCTGATTCGGAGCTGCGGGTCCTCCAAGCTCACCGAGGACCACTACACGGCCTTCGTCACTGCACGACAGATCTGGCTTGACCTTCCTGGAGAGGTGCGTGCAGGGGCCGTAAACGCGGAAGACGGGCGTGACATGGGGCTTGCCCGCCTGGACTTCCTCGTCTTCTGGACACGCTGGGCCCTCGACAACTGCGAATACCCAACCTTCTCCTCCTAGAGAGATTCCGATGAGCACCCGCTGCACCGAAGGCATGAGCGCCAACGGCGTGATCCACATCTACACCGAGTGCTTCGACCCTCGGGGCAACATCTACCTCGCGGTCGAGACGACCGACTTCTCCGCAGAGTCTGGAGTGGTCTCCTTCTCAGTACCTCGTGCCCTATGGGAGGAGGCCGTGTCGGACTACACGAGGAACCGGCAGCAGGCGCTGTTGCGAGAGAAAGCCCAGCAGGATCGGGAAGAGGCATGCTTGCGGGAGCGGGGGGCCCACGAGTTCCCCTCGGAAAAGATCTACCTGTTCCAGTGCGCCCACTGTGACGCTCTCAAGCCTCCGGGACATGTTCCCCAGCACCCGAAGGCGGTCTATGAGATCGCCCTGACCCTCGACCACGGTTTCGGGCTGATGGAGGAAGGATCCCCGGAGCGGGATGCGCTTCTCCGCCAGGCTCACCAGTTGTGGGAGCACCACGTCAAACCCCTGGAGACCCGATGACCGCCACCGACTTCGACACCTGGGTCGCCTCCAACCCAGTCTCTGACCAGATGTACTGGAAGAAGCCTGCCGAGGGTCAGTTTGAGAAGTTTCAGGTTCTCGCTGAAGCCATCGGCGAGCCCATGCAGGTGATCAGCCACCACACGTCCAAGTCGATCAAGCTGCCCGTGGTCGCCTTCAGGGTGCACAACGGCTGGTTCATCCTCAGGGACAACTTCTACGGCGTCAACCTCTGCTGCCTGTGGGACTTCGCCCCGACCATCCCTCTCTCGTCCCTCTATGCCACCAAGGACTTCGCCTGGTACCAGGAGGAGATGGAGAAGCTGCGAGGCTACTCTTACAGAGGCTGGACAGACGATGAGCTAGCCGATCCACGCATCCTCCGCGTCAGGGTGCACCCCCTCGGGGTCACCGAGGGTGTCGGCTACTGGAAGGTGGTGACGGGTGACCGGAAGGATCGTTGGGCGAAGCGGGCGGAGGACACCGAGTGGTACTCTCGGGACTGGTCCTCGGGGAAGCTGGTTCCCGACGGTCCGCGCAACGACGACGGGACCTTTGGGCCGGACACCGTCTTCTACGTGACCGGGCACGCGTACGCCGAGGGGATCTCCAACGTGGTGGACTCGGATGCCTTGAAGCCTTACGAGCCGGGGAAGACCAAGTTCACCTTGGACCTCAAAGACTACGACGATGCGCTGGAGAAGATGAAGGTGATCATGGGCAGTGTCCGTGTCAGCTGAGTGGGTGCTTCCTGCCTGGTGGGAGTTCAGAGAGTTCGAGGACGACACCTTTCTCCTAGTTCGAGTAGACGGGGTCGTCCTGTCCTCGTTCAAGTCAGAAATGGGGTTCTGGGGCTGGTGCGTCTCGGAAGGGGGTGATCCGTTCCTGGATCACTACGGGGAAGACGATGCGTTGGTGGAGGAGGACGAGGACGGGAACACTCGACTCCTGCCCGTCGTGACGGAGGCGCCGATGCGTTACCCCCACCCCGAGGAGTTCATCCACGAGGTGGACCGCATCTACTCAGTGGAAGCCTAGGCAACAGGGGCAAGGCCCCACTCGGAGCAACCAATGGCCGTTCTTCAGATCCTGTCCGACCTCCACCTGGAGTTCCTGAACGACTTCGAGCGCGGTAGGTGGCTCGGGTCTCTGGATTCCACAGGGGTGGACGTCCTGGTCCTGGCTGGGGACATCTGCCTTATGCCTCAACTTCGGAAGGTCCTAGGGGCCTTCTGCGCCGCCTTCCCCCAGATCGTCTATGTGACGGGGAACCATGAGTACTACGGCAGCAGTCCCCAGCAGGTTCATGGTCTCCTCTGGGATCTCCAGGTCGAACACCCCAACCTGCATTGGTTGCACAACCAGGCGAAGGAGATCGCAGGTCTTCGGTTCGTCGGCGGCTCTCTGTGGTTCCCAAAACCCTCCGAGCCCACCTACAGCAGCCGTTTTGCGATGAACGACTTTAGGGTGATCCAGGACTTTGAACCCTGGGTCTACGAGGAGAACGCCATGTGCGAGGCGGTCCTGAGGGCTCTGGGCAGGACCGCGGATGTGGTCGTCACCCACCACATCCCCACGGACTTGTGCGTCTCCCCTCGGTACAGACAGGGCTCTGCGGCAACCCTGAACCACTTCTTCTGCCGGGACCTCACCGCAGAGATCGAGGAGTGGAAGCCCACCCTCTGGTGCTTCGGCCACACCCATGATCGGATGGCGGTTCGCCTCTCGGACACGGTCCTCGTCAGCAACCCCCTTGGATACCCCCAAGAGACGGAGTTTGCCGAGCGGGGTCGATATGCGCCTCGGTGCTTGATCCGGGTTGAACCTGGACAAGTTGGCGTGTCCTTCATCGAGGAGGAGCCTGGCCCAGGCCACCCAAGTAGTCGCGGATAGGGGGTCCGCAGCTTCGCGGCATCGGGTAGTAGTGGGGAACTTGGAGGGTTGATGCCGGCACCGGATTCAGACTGCCCGAGGTGCGATGGGACTGGCATGGTTCCCACCGAGCCGAGGCCCCCACACCCTCCGAGTTTTACTCGGTGTACGTGCGTGCTTCGCTTGGACATCCTCCGGAACGTTGAGCAGGCCATGGTGGGTCTCTCCGAGGCCGATCCCATACAGGATTCCCCTCTCCTGGGCCGGGAGGAGGACAACCTCTGGATCACCGCGGGGGATGATTTCCGGTCACACCTTCGACATGTCGGTGTGCGTCAGCCTACTTCTTGGCTCCTCAAGGTGATCACCGATGCCGACCTGACAACCGCATGGCTGGCGAGCATCGCTCTTCAAGGGAAGGACATCCTGGATGCCGATGCGTACAAGGTGTCCACGAAGCACATCACCATCCCGGACCTCGTAGTGCCCCCGGACCTTTTGGTTATCAGGATGGGGGTGAAGGTCGCCCGGAACGCGGCTGCTGCCGAGTGCTTGGGGGAAGCTCTCAACATTCGCTACCACGAGGGGAAGCCCACCTGGCTGTGGGATGAGCCACACCACCCCCTCAACACAGGGCACCTGTTCTGGTCGGACGATGTGGCCCGAATCCTCTCCCGATGGGAGCATAGGACCTTGAAGCCCGGAGAATCTGTGTCAGCGGCGAAGAAGAAAGGAGCGAGGCCCACACCCATTTCTGGGACGCGAAAGTCGCTTCGGGGAGGGGGTTGATCCGTGAAAACTCTCCTCCGCTCCACCTTCCGCGTAGACCCCTCCGACGATCCCACCCTCTTCCTCCGCAATGCCCAAGCCCTCGCTGACTCTGCCCTGGGGTTCAACGTTCCTGAGGAGGAGGTTCTCTGGAAGTGGATCCAGGACTTCGTCTCCCAGTACCATCACGTCCCGGACATCTCAACGCTCCGCGGCCATTTCGAGTCCGTCGGACAGCTGCCCGTCGTGGATCGCCTCGATGCTCTCGCCATTGAGAGGGCTCGGACGCAAGGAGACTTTCTCAAGCTGATGGAGGTCCGCATCGAGGAGCGGCGCCTCAAGATGACCACCGAGATCCTCCGGGAGGCCAGCAACATCGCCCTCACCGGCGTGACCATCAAAGAGGGCCGGAAAGAGCTGCACCTGCGGGGGCCGATTCATGCTCTCCGGTATGTCGTGGACAAGGCACCCGAGGTCGTGGCCCCTTCCTCGGGGATGAGGCTTTCGGGCAACGTCACCGCAGACGGGGACTCCTTTAGCCGCGAGTACGAACGCGTCGAAGCAGACCCCCTCGCCGGGTTGGGGCAGTTGACCGGCATCGAACAGATGGACAACGCACTGAAGGGGTCCAAGAGAGGGGAGTTGTGGACTCACTCCGCTTTTACCGGCGGCCTGAAGTCCACCTTCGCCATCAACTGGCACTACAACCAAGCTGTTTTCTACAAGCACTCCTCCATCCTGTACTCCCTGGAGATGCCCTACCCCCAGGTTCGCCGCATCTTGATGGGGATCCACACGGCCCACCCGAAGTTCGAAGCCGAGCGGAAGAAGCGAGGGATCAAGCGGTGCCTCCACTACGAGAAGATCCGAGATGGGGAACTCACCCCAGAAGAGAAGGAGTTCTTGTTCACGGTGGTTGTGCCTGACCTGGAAGATCCGGCCAACATGTACGGCAACCTGCACATCGAGGTCTCCAACCCGGACAAATCGGATTTCAACATCAACGACCTGCGCTCGAAGTCCGAGCTGCTGTTCAACAAGGACCCTGCCATCCGGATGCTGACCATCGATCACGTCGGCCTCATGTCGTCCCGAGAGAGGTACAGCAACACGACCGAGAAGCTGAACGAAATCATCCGGGACGCCAAGAAGTTGGCCATGAACTTCAACCGTGGCCTGGGGATCGCCGTCAACGCGCTCTTCCAGATCTCACGGGAAGGCTTCAAAGCCGCCGAGAAGAACGGGGGTCGGTACAACCTCACTCACCTCAGCTATGCCAACGAGGCAGAGAGGTCGTCGGACATCGTCACCGCATCCTACGTGGACCAGGAGCTGGAGGACTCCAACCTCGTCAAGTTCCAGTGCCTGAAGTCTCGGGACAACGCCAAGTTTAAGGATTTTTATGCAGGCGTTCTTTGGCCCTGTCGCCGTATCTACTGGGTGCACGATGTGACGCCGGATCAGGCCAAGAAAACGGGCGCAGACCTCGACTTGGGCTTGTAGATGGGTCGCGGACGCCAGGCTGCCGACCGAATCCGTGAGGAGATCCCAATCGTCAACGTCCTCGCGGACTATGGCTACGAGGTCTACCTGGACGGGGGAGATCACGAACAGCAGTTTTCCTGCGACCTGCATGGAGACGGCCGAGACGGCAAGCCCTCGGCACGCCTCTACCCCGACAACAACCAGTTCTTCTGCTTTGCCTGTGCCAGGTCCAGGGACGCTATCGCACTGGTGCGGGAGAAGGAGGGCGTGTCCTTCTGAGATGCGGTGAAGCTCCTAGAGAAGCGGTACGGGCTCGCACCACTTCCATGGTCACCCGAGGAAGAGCCTCCTGAGAAGGTCCTCTCAACGGCCATGGCCGCGGCTCTCAACCCGCGAGAGACTCCAGAGATGGCCTTGGAGCGGGTCGCCAAGTTTTTGATGGGGCTGTGTCAGGATCGATCTTTGACTCCCCAGCGGCTTGCGGGGTTCTGGGAGGCCCATGATCGGGTAGTCGTCTTCTTGAAGGACGGCGGCGACTCGACCCAAGCCCACACGATGGCCCACCGGGTATTGGCCGCCGCCAAAGACGCATTGAAAGAGGATTACCCCACGTGAGTGAGATTCACTTCCTGGACCAGCTCGTTGAAATTGGGCGCCCCAACGTTGAGATGAAGCCCTGGATGAGGGACGTCGAGATGATTCTGGGGACGGTCGACCTCTTGGATCAGATCGCAGAGGAGTGCATCGCTTCGGGCAGGTTCGGCCTCGACCTGGAGACCACGGGCCTCGACCAGCGAGCCTTCCCTCTGCACGAAGGCGGGCCTCTCTCCACCGTGGACAAGATCGTGGGGTTCTGCGTCGCCCCCACGACATCCAAGGGCTACTACATCCCGGTTCGGCACAAAGAGCAGGAAGGCGACGCCAAAACGAATGTGCCTCCTCGACTCGTGGTCGCCATGATCAACCGCATCCAGGCGGGGGGTGCGATCGCCGTCTTCCACAACGCGAAGTTCGACCAGAAGTTCCTTCAGTACGAGTCCTCGGGTCGAGCCGGCGAGTGGGACGATCAGAAGCTCTGGGACGACACCCTGATCCTCGCCTATCTCCGGAACAGCCGCGAGCGACAGAAGAACCTGAAGTACCTCTCCAAGATGGAGTTGGACCGGGAGATGGTCGAGCTGGAGCAGCTCTTCTTGCCCGAGCAGGTGAAGGCGAAGCAGCTGAACTTCTCGACCCTGGACCCCAAGTGGGAGCCCGTCATCTGGTATGCCGCCGCTGACGCGATCAACACTCTGGCCCTGTACGACATCCTGGCACCCCAGGTCCTGGTCAAGGACAAGCACGGATGGACGCAGAAGACGGTCTACCAGATCGAGCAGATCTGCTCGACGGCGACGCGGTGGATGGAGCAGTGCCGGATCTACATCGACCGGCCGAAGCTCATCGCCCTGATCCGGTTGGGCCAGAAGGAGTGGTGGGAGTGTCTCCAGGACGTGTACACCTCAGTGGGTGAGGCTCTGGATCGGGACGTACGGCCTGGCTGGGTCCATTCGATGGCGCCCTACGACCACACCATCCTCGATCCGGACTACATGGGGGCTCGGGAGCTGGCAAAGCGTCAGGCGATGCCGGATGCTCGACCCACGGTCAAGAAGTCGGTGCCCCAGCTCACGAACCCCAAGATCAGGGAGTCGGTCGTCTTCCCCGCGGCCTACGACATCACCATTCCAGCCGAGTTCGGGCTGATGCTCCGGGAGCTTGGGGTGGAGGGCCTGGAGGCGACGTTGAAGTCCGGCCAGGTGGCGACCGCAAAGGATGTGCTGGAGCGCATCATCGAGCGTGCAGGCGACAAACACATCTGGATGAAGTCGGTCAAGCGGTTCCGTGAGGTCGCCAAGGCTCTCGGGAACGTCCTCATCAACATCTACCTGGACACAACCCCAGAGCGGTCCCCCGACGGCTGCGTCTGGGCCAACTTCAACGGCACCAAGGTGGACACGGGCCGATTCTCCACTCCCGCGCCGAGGGACAAGAAGCACTTCCACGGCCAGGTCAACTGGAACGTCCAGTCCACCAAGGCGTCTTACTTCAACCCGAAGGATCCGCCCCCAGACTGTGTGTATCGCCAACGCGAAGTCATCGCGGCTCGGCCGGGATACATCCTCTTCGCCATCGACTTCAGCGGCGTCGAGCTTCGCATCGTCACCAACATCTCTGGTGAGCCGAAGTGGCTGGCGGAGTTCTTCCGGTGTGCCTCATGTGAGCATGAGTTCGATCGGGACTCGCTGCCGCCCCCATTCTGCCCGCACTGCGGGTCCGACAAGATTGGGGACCTCCACTCCCTCACGGCGCTCGGAATCTACGGCGAGAAGATCAAAGACGACGCCAAGATGTTCAAGCTGAAGAGGCAGGTCGGGAAGATCGTCAACTTCCTCCTCTGCTACGGCGGCTCTGGGATGGCGGTGATGCACGCCACTGGGGTGGATGAGGAGGAAGGCTGGCGGATCAAGCGCCAGTTCGATAAGACCTACACGGGCCTCTTGCGCTGGTGGAAGTCCCAGGAAACGACCGCGGAGAAGCAGCTGTACGTGACGACCGCCTTCGGTCGGAAGTACCCGGTCGAAGACATCATCAGCACGGACAAGCGCTTTCGATCGAAGGCGAAGCGGAACGCGGTCAACGGACCCGTCCAAGGATCGTCCGCGGACATCATGAAGCTGGCGATGGGTCTCCTCTACCGGGAGTTCAAGCGTCGTGGCTGGATCGATCGGGGCAACGGACTCCCTGACCTGGTCCTGATGGTCATCACCATCCACGATGAGTTGGTCTTCGAGGTCCACGAGTCCATCGTGGCCGTGGCCATCCCGGTGATCGAGCGCATCATGTGCCAGGACACATGCAAGAGTCTGGGTTGGGCGATCCCCCTGAAGGTCGACATCGAGTTCGGAGAGAACTGGACGGTCCCCAACAACCTGACCGAGATGACGTGGAATAAGGGTGGCGGTACCTGGACGCCCCACATGGTGTCCCTGTACCCCGACCGGTATGTGAATTACTTGAGGTGCGGCGGGAAGCCCGTGGACGGGGAGATCCCCGAGCCGGCCGCTTTCCAAGTTCTCCCGGGACCTGTAGAGGCAGCCCCTGCGGCACAGGAGGCAGCTCCTGCGTCCCCCCAGGTCTCCCCTGAGCCTTCCACTACCTCTCCCGAGCCTTCAGCCCCCACGCCCCCTCAGGCGCTTTCTTCGACACCTGATCCGAAGCCCGCTCCTCCCGCCCCTTCGCCCAAGCCGACGAAGGAAGGGAACGCTTTCGTCTTCACGATCCCCCAGCACCAGATGACGCCGGAGAATGCCGTCCGTCTCGCGCGGGTAGTGTCCCGCTGTGTCGGCCGGGGGATGGACATCCTTCGCGTCCGAGATGATCAGGGGAATGACCTCCTCGGGAGAGACGTGAAAGTTGCCTACGAAGAGTTCAGGGTGATCGCAGCCTACGAGGGCCTGTGAAAAGCCTGGAGGACGAGGTCCGAAGCCTTCGGATGATGCTGGGGCTCATGGGCATGGCCATGGCCGACCTGCTCGAATGGGCGAGGCAGGTGGAGCACACCGGCGTGGTCCCTGCGGGAACGATGGACCGGGCGAAGAAGGTCGTGGGCCTACACTCTCTCCAGGCCGAGCTGGACCACTGCAACGAGACCCTGGTGAAGCTGAATGCTCACAACGCCCCCACTCTCCAGCTAGAGCTTCGGAAGAGGGTGCATGTTCTCCGCTCGGACATCATGCAGCTGATCAAGGATATCGAAGACATGGAGGGGAAAGATGGGTCGGCGCAAGAAGAATCTGCTGGGTGAACTCGACATCGATGGGACGAACTACTCTTGCTCTCGATGGGAGTCCTGGCCGCCCATCGAGATCATCATGCACGAGGACCCTCTGACGGTGCGGGTGGAGATGGGCAACGCTGCCTACCACCGGGTCCAGGTCTGGGAGGCTGCCTGTGGCCTGATGAAGATGGACCCAGGGAAGTGCCCGAGCTGTCCCTACGTCGAAGTCGACGGACTGATCCTCAAAGCGCCAGGGGGTGGGTTCCACATCCCCCGGACCATCGCAGCTACGCGAATGGCGGCCCTCCGTAAGAGAGGGAGGAAGAAGTGATCCCTCTCTCGGCCCCTGGAAGGGCGGTAGCCCGGCTATCAAGCCCTCCAGATACGACGAGGTGATCCCCGTGCCTACTTCCGCCAAAACGGCTGCTTCTCTCTCCATTGGCGACCGAGGTCTCCCCCTGGAGGCGGACCTGGGGTCCGACATCGTCCGGACCCACGGGATCGTAGGGAAGGAAATCGAGGTGTCGCCAGTGGCCGGGGGCGACCTGTTCGCCCGAAAGGGAGAGAACGGGAAGGTCACAGGCGTGTTCCTCCGGTACGGCGTGGTCGTGGGTTACGAGGTAGAGATCGAGGGGAAGTCCTTCTTTGGCTCTTCCAAGGACTTCTACGTCGACCGGCAATACTTGGAGGACCTCCAGCCTCCTACAGCAACCTCTCACTCGTTGAGAGAGGGGCTGACCCACTGGTCCCAGCAGCGGGACTACTGGCACACAAGGGCTGACGGACTGGAGGCGTTCTGCTTCGATCTCGCCTCGGTCACCCCTGAGGCCATCCCTCAGTGCCACCCCTGGGGATGGAAACTGCTGATCCCGAGCCCGATGCCTGGGGACCGGGCTGTGGTCGATTGCCGAGCCGCACTGCACGGCAACTTCTGGTCCCTGGGAACCTGCATCTACCCGGAGCGCCTGGCCGTGGAGCCCACGCCCGCCTTGATCCCGGACCACTGGGCGCGGGTGTTCACCTGGAGCTACTACATCGCACAGGGGATGGTGGAGCAGGGGTTCCCCTGGGAGCAGGCGGCCCGCGGCATCCAGACCCGAGCCAAGGCCACCCAGCAGATCCTCCGTCCAATGGTGGACCAAGCGCTCGCCACCTGCTTCCAGGCGAAGATGGAGCTGGCGGGGGAGGCCGACTACCTTCCCCCTGGCGGGCTCTCTGCCGCGTTCTCGGATGTTCGGCTGAAGGCCGGAACCATCGGCCTACTGGAGCCACCCACCGACCGACGCCCCTACTCAATCATGTCGATCTCTCCGGCCGCAGTCCGGCGGAAGGGGGATTACCTCCAACAGGTCGTCCTACACGAGTGCCTCCACCTCGTCGTGGGGTCAAACGGCGGTGATCCCCACAACGACCTTTTCATCTCCTTGTCCAAGAAAGTGGGCTTGAGGCCAGAGCACAGGGACTAGGGAGTTCGGCGGAGCCCCTGAGAGGGTAATCCCGGACTCCAACCAGGAGTCCTACCCATGATGGTCGAAGTAGCATCCAAGATCGGCATCGTATCCAAGCTGGCCCACTGCAAGAGCCACCTTGCCGCCCTCACGAAGGACGGATTCGATGTCGTCGCTCTAGGGGGCTCCCCTACAACGATCCCCCCAAGCATCGACGTGGTGGTGGTCCGAATCGAGTCCTGTAGCCACGGCGCCCACAAGGTCGCGCTGAACTGGAGCAGGAAGACCGGTGGGCGCCTAATCACCGAGAATGGCATCTCCGGTATCCGTCGTGCCCTTACAAAATCCCCTGACGAGACGGGGTACCTGAAGTACCGGCGCGCGGCGGAGGTGCTTCTTCGGGACCGCACCACCGACGACAAGTCGCAGGTTCTGGAAACCCTCCTCGCCATGGGTGCCGATTCTCTGACGGCGGACAAGGTGGTCTCGGAAGTCTTCGCAGCCCTTCCTGACCCCACCAAGGAGGATTCCGTGACCCTGTTCCCCCAGCCCTACCCAAATCCCGCCGAGTGCGGCTGGGCCGCGCTCGTGAGCCAAGAGCGAGCCCATACCCAGGCGAAGTTGGGAGTAAAGGTACTCCTGTCGCTCCCTGTCGAGCAGCGGGAGACGATTCGCAGCCTCTACCTGGCGGGGATGCGGTCCCCCACCCGCTACTTCCCCCCCGCAGGTTCTGCCGAATTCCAGGGGAAGAGCTGGGCCAGCTTCCGCGACCTCAACGGGCGCCCCCACCAGTTTTTCGTGGTGTTGTTGCTCTGTCTCTCTGCGAAGGAGCCCCACCACCGCAATTCTCTCCAGCTCGCCTACCATTCCTTCTCGGGCAAGCGTACGGACGGCCGCGTAGCCAACGCTGCGGCATGGGCGACGGGCCGCATCTTGGCCCTGGAGCGCCAGCCGGCGGTCCCCTCTCCGACGGGCGAGGAGCCTCTCGTGATCCAGAATCCCCCCGTGGTCGAGGAGGATGCCGAGCTGGCCCCCATGAAGGATTTCCCCGCCACCATCCAGGAGGTAGAAGCGGCAGCTGATCCTGTGGTGATGGTCACCTCTTCGGAGCAGGGGGTGCCATTCACTGTGATGGCCGCGGAGCCTCAGAAGACGAACTACGAGTCCTCCCCGGGCCTGGAGGCGCGGATGAAGGCCCTCCAGAACGACTTGGAGGGGCATCTCCTCGACGTGATGACCCAGGCGGCTGACCTGAAGAGGGACCTCCTGAGTCTGGCCCAGGAGAACGCCACCCTCCGGGAGGAGGTGTCCGGCCTGCGGGCACAGGTCGAGGCGCACACCAAGGTGCAATCCACCCTCCGGGAGGAAGTGTCCGACCTGCGTGCCCTGGTCGAGACCACGAAAGCCCTTCCCGGGGAATCCGAGGAGTCCAACGCTCTGCTCGCCCTCGGCAACCTCAAGGAATCATTGGATGCGCTCCGCGCGAAGGGCGTCAACGTCGCCCTGAAGTTGAAGCTGTGAACAGCTACCGGTACATCACCAAGCGGAGCAGGATGCGCTCGGCCAAGGATCTCTACGAGGAGACGCCCCTCAGAACCTCCACGAGCCCCTGGAAGTTCCGCCGCTTCTTCGACGGGGTCGTGGATGAGGACCGTATTCCCGAAGAGGCGAACACCCGAGTTGAGTTGCGGATACTTCTACAGCACCGACGCCTTCGCCGATAGCGAGGACTCCTGAGGTTTTTGGCCTTGGGGGGTTCGTCCCCCCTGGTCCAGGCCGTAAAGACTCCAGAGGCACCCCCCCAGGGTGCCCGAGGAGACCTCACCATGACCACCTACGATCCCGAGAGCCTTGGTTCCAGGGAAGAGCTGGCTGTCAACTTGCTCGCCAAGATGCGCGAGTGCGGATTCACCCTGGAGAAGCAGGAGAACACCAACGAGGCGCTCTACTCCCGTGTGGTGGGCGGAACCGACGGGACGATCCGCGTCATCGTCTACACCACGGTAGTGAATGGCAGTGTGCCGAAAACCCGGGAAGCGGGGAAGGACGCGATCCGTGTCTGCGCCGTCTACACCTCCGCCCGCACGGGTAAGGAGAAGGGCATCGCGAAGGAGACCCGCATCAACAGGGTGGGGGACATCGACGACATCGTGGAACGCGCCTACGTCCGGATGCGCTCGGTGTACGGAAGCGCCATGAACCCCTGCCGGTGCCCTCGGTGCGGCTCGCCCACCTTCACGTCCAAGAACAAGAACCAGGTCTGTGCTGACCTCTGCTGGAAGACGGAGGCGGAGTTGGCTCAGGAAGCACGCCCGCGCCCAAGCTACGCACCTTCCAGCTACTCCAGCCGCTGGCGGAGGACCGCATGAGTCGAGATCGAAAGACAGTGGCCCCCAGCAAAATCGGTCCCGGCTACTTCATGGTCTTCGGGTCTGACTTGGGGCCGGTTGGGTTCTTCAAGGTCAGAGACCACCCACAGGAAGGGCTTGTCGTTTGGGGCCTCTCCCGATGGCGTGGGTCGGTGGCTTACCGCACCCTGGGGATCCCCCTCGCCACGTGGCTGGCGCGCCAGGAACGAGGTGCCCAATACCGTCCGGACCATGATCGGACCGACTGGCCTATGGAGGTCTGATGCCTGCCCTCAACGCCCACACCCTCACTGTCTGGTGCCCGTTCTTCTACAGCCCCACCCTCGACGGCGAAGGGCACTTGGTCATGCCGACCGACTACTCCCCTGCGGCTGAGGGGGGTCGCCTCATCGACGAGATCCGCCGCCTGTGGGAGGGTGCCGACCGTCCGAACTGTGCTCAGGGATTCCAGCCCTCTCCGGTCCAAGGGAAGCACATCAACGGCTACTGCTCATTCACCGTCGCCTTCATCGAGCACGAAGGGGATGGTCCGCTCGTGGAGAGCTTGAAGAAGGCGTCTCTGCGCTGGCGGTACGACGATGACTCGACTCCCATCCGGATCACCCACATCGATGGTGGGGACCTGTCGGGTGAGTGGATCGAATCGGCCACAGACACCTACGGCTGGGGGCATTGATGCCCAAAGACGCGATTGACAGCATGATTGAGGGCTGGGCTTCCGGCCCCTCGGCACCGCCAACCCCCAAGCCTCCTGTCGAGAAAGCTGCTGTCGTGGAGGAGACTCCCTCGGGGACCCCGCTCGACGCCGCCACAGCCATCCGCCAAGCGCTCCTGAAGAACACCGGGCGCAGGAAGCATGTGAAGACCTGGGCCTCCGAGGCACGGAAGGTCTTGGGGCTCTCACGCCTCACTCCGAAGAGGTATGGCGAGGTGCTCGCCGCGGGGTTCTCTGCCGGTCTCTTCCAGCTGGACGAGACGAGCCTCTCGTTCCCCATCCTGGTGGCGACGGAACCCGCTCTGGAAGAGGAGCCCGAAGGAGAGCCTCCGAGCATGGAGTTGCTGGAGGCTGCTGGCGACCTGGCGGAATCGGACCTAAAGAGCCGGAGTTTCATCCGAGAGGAAGAGGGCGCACATCACCCTGAGTTCACTCCCCCGTCCCACTTGGCCTGTGGGCACTGGGACCTACAGTCGGTGCCGGACCCCACAGCCCCCGAGCCGCCCGCAGAGGACTACCAGAGGAAGGTCCAGACCATATCGGTGTCTGTCGAGTCCCCTGAATCGTGTCCGAGCTGTGCGGCGAGGAAGCCCGGTGATCCTCGCTACCAGGAGGGGGAGTACCGCAAGCCGGTCCCGCTTGCTTCCCGGAGGACTCCCGAGAAGTCTGCTAGATCTTACCCAGGATTCCCGGGTCTTTGTACGGACCCGGAGACCGGCTTCTACATCGGAGGAATCGCGAACGACTGCTCCAAGTACCATCCTGGGAAGGAGCGATGCGTGTTCCATGTGCCCAAATCCCCGAAGGAGGTCAACGATGTCTGACGTTGACGAGGTCACGGCGATGATCCTGTCCGACTCTACGGAGGTGTTGGAGGCGAAGCTCCAGCGCCTCCATCGGTCGAAGCTGAGTGCGAACTGCCTCCTGAACCCGTCCTACCGCGACAAGGTAGACCAGCTGGTATCGATGATCGGGAAGGAACTGAAGGAGCGACGTGAGCCCCACGAGCACAAGTTCAAGCTCGGAGGTCAGTGTGAGAAGGAGGGTTGTCAGAAGTGGTGCCCCCATCCGTTCTTCAAGCAGAACGGGGCCCTCACCGTCTGCCTCGACTGTGGCTGTCTCCAGCCATGGCAGGGAAGCCCCGACTTCTACGAGATCCCCCTCGGCCAGCCCCAGAACTCTTGATCTAGGCCAGCAGTCTGACCTCGGTTCTGCGCGCCGGTAGCGCGGCTATCGACCCCGTCAGGAGACGGAGGCCGATTGAGCATCGAGATCCGAGGGGGGTGGTCCTGCCCCCACCTGGTGATGGAAGAGCCGGTGTCCCTCGGGACAGACCGCCGCTCTGTGCAGACTCGTGCACCGATTTCGGGCGCTGCCAGTGTCCGGATCCTGATCAACGACTCGGTCTACGTCCCTGCTGGGGGCCTCAACTCCCAGGCGGTGCTGACCTCGGCGATGGCCTCCCCCTACCGCATTGAGAGATGCCGAGGAACCGTCGGCCCTGACGGAAACATCTTCACCGTCACCACGGGGACGGGGTCCGCATCCGTCCGGCTCCCCGAGGGGAGCAGACTTCCCCTAGCTCAAATCCAGAGAGTGTTGCGCCTCTCACCTGTCAACGACCTGGTGACGGTCACCGAGTTGAACGGCGCCTTGAGCTTGGTCGAGGCCAACGATGCAGGACCCACGAGCTTCATTCGGGTCTCGGGGCGAGCTGCCGCCTCTCTGGGGTTTGTCCAGGTGGGTGCCCGAGGCCAGAAGGTCTACCCAGGGTGGGACCTTCTGGCGCGGTCGGACATCAACCCGATCATCTTCCCGAAGGGGGTAAAGATCGTCCCGGCTCGGTACCCCATCTTCAAGGAAGAAGTTCGAGGGAACCCCACGATCAAGGCTACCTACGCGTCGATGCCCGAGCGGTGTCCTCGGTGTGGGGCCACCTATGTGGAGAACGATTATCGGTTCGACCCCACGGGCGCGATCATCACCATCGAGAACGAGGACCTCCTGTACCAGGCGTGCCTCAAGGCCATCCTCACCGTCCAAGCGTCCAACCCCTTCCACCCTTCCTACGGGTCCAAGATCATGACCCGGATCGGACGGAAGATCGTAGGGGCCTCGGCTTCCCTGGTGAAGGAAGACGTGATCAACGCGCTTACCCAGGTCAAGAACCTCCAGGGCGGTCAGCGCATCTACCAGAGGGTGAAGGATCGGGAGCTGCTGTTCGCTATCCAAAGCGTCGATGTGCGCCCCTCGGCGGACGATCCTACGGTCTACTTCGTGGACTGCATTGTGCGAAGCGGATCCAACAAGCCGGTGGCGCTGACCACCGTTTTCACGGTCCCCGGGGCCGTCGCCCTGGCGGGATCCAACAACCAGGTCTTGGGGCTGGAGGCTGCCGGCCTGACGGTCGAACAATCCAGGCGGCTCTTGCTGGATGGGTAGGATGATCCATGGCTACTGAACCCCAAATCCTCGGCCCAGACGGTGTTCTGCGGTCCAAAGTCAACTTCTCTACCTCTGTGGAGAGCCGCTTCACCTCGGGCACTGTTCCTACAGATGCCGTTGACGTGCTGGTGTCGATCAACGGCTCGGGCTTCTCCTCCGATCCCGACCTCCTTCAATGGGGGGATGGTCAGTGGGTCGTCCCAAACCCTACAAGTGAGCCCAACGGCCTTCTTCTCCTTCCGGGAGTGAACACCATCGCTGTCCGTGCGATCCGGCCCTCAGGGTCGGTGACGGCGGACGCCACAGCGACCATCCGGCTGGTGTCCGATGCCGATGTGGGTGTCGTTGCCGCAGTACCGACGAACATCTCCCTGGCGCAGGAGGGCCGCTCGGTTCTGATCTCGGCTGAGTCCTCTTCCAACGCGGGCTTCCAGGGGATGAACTTCTACGCGTCCCTCAACGCTGGCGGTGGGGTTTCCGGGTACACTCGCCTCAACATCAACACGGTGTCCGAGGGGCTGACAACGACGGAGTCTGAGGAGTTCGGCACCCTCGACGTGAACGCCGAGGTGGTTGTGGATGCCGAGGGCGTCCCTGTGGCCGACCCTCTGTTCGTACGGCTCCAGGGGCAGCAGGAGGACGAGAACGCCGCCCTGATCCAGCAGGACTTCAACGAGACCTTCGAGGTCCCTGAGACGGCGCGCACCCTCCGCTACCAGATGGTCCTCAACTCGGTCCGGGACGTGACCCTCTACCAGTTCGACCACAATCGCACGGCCAACTCGACTTCGAGTCCCGCAACGGTCCAGGTAGGCAGCTTCTCGGCGATCTCCAACGAGACGCCGCTCTATTACGTGGTCACCGCGGTCTACTTTGACGTCACCCAGAACCTGGAGTTCGAGTCCTCCTTCTCCGAGGAAGTCCAGGGCAACCCGACGACGGTGACCACAGCTCTGGGGTCGTTCCCTTCCGTCTCCCGCGGCGATGTTGTCGAGCAGTTCATCACCTCGATCTTCCGCTCCAATCCGCAGATCAAGGTCGAAACAGGGTCGATCCTCCGAGATACGGTCATCGACCCGTTCTCCAACGAGTCCGAGCGCATCCGCTTCATCCTCGACTTCTTTCACCGTGCTCGGACCCCCGCACTGTTGCTTCAGATCGACGATCCGAACGGCACCGGCGTCTCCACACCAGTCTCCCAAAGCCCCTACAAGCAGGGCCTCCAGGCAGCCTTCTACCTGGAGAGCGCGGCGGCGGTCCAGAACGTTATCAACTCCGCCTTTGAGGCATCTGCCAGCAACTTCGGTCGGCGTCGCCGCACAGGCGTCGCCGCACAGGGGGAGGTCACTTTCTTCACCTCGCGGCGCCCAACAGCCACCCTCCCCATCCCCCTCGGGACCTTGGTGGGCGGTGGGGGAGTTCAGTTCCAGACGACGCGTGCAGCCTCGATCGCTTTTGAGAGGCTGGCCAGCTTCTTCGACCCCGTGTCGGGACGGTACTTGGTCACCGTACCAGTGAAGGCGGCCACTACCGGCTCCGCGGGGAACGTGGGCACGGGGCAGGTGTCGACGGTGACCTCGTCTCTTCCCGGGTCCCTGTCGGTGGTCAACACCGCACCGATGGCGGGCGGGAAGGATCAGGAGTCAAACCTCGACCTCACGGTCAGGACCAACAACGCCTTGGCCTCGGTGGACTCGGGCACTGCTCGTGGCTACCTCCAGACGGCTGCGGACGTGGCAGGGGTGGTCAAGGCCAACGTCATCACTGCGGGGGACCCTCTGATGCAGCGGGACCTCGATTCTGCCGGCGTCCACAAGGGCGGCAAGGTGGACATCTGGGTCCAGGGCTCCAACATCGCGACGGTCACGGACACCTTCGCCTTCTCCTTTGAGATCGCCCAGGACATCCAATTCGAGATCATTGGGGACGTGTCCGAGTACCGGTTCCGTGCCCGCGACTCGTCGCTCTCCGAGGCGAACCCCATCGTGGAGATGCTGGACAACCCGACGATCGGCTACGAGTTCCGGAACGCGTCGACAGGCGACGTGTTCGATCTGTCCGGCGTGACCATCACCTCGTTCGACACCATCCAGCTGGACACCTCCGTCATCCCACCACAGCCTTCTGTGGATATGACGGATGTTGTCCTGGGCTCCTACAGGCGTCGGGTGGGCAACCTCTTCGTCCTGCCGCGTCAACCGGTGGCGTCTATCACCTCGGTCGCGGGGACGGTGTCTGGGACGCTCCCCTCCGACTCGTACCTGCTCGTCCACCCGGACGCACCGCTGGCCACTGGACGGTCGGTTCTGGCTCGGGACTACCTCCAGGTCTTCGGCTACCTCGATGAAGATGGAAACCAGGTCCCCTCTGGGGCAACCCTCCCGGTCGTGGACGAGACCCACGTCCTCATCGGCCAGTACCCCGAGTTCCTCGACAGCCTTGGTGCCAACTTCCTCACCTTGGTGGTGACCAACGAAGCAGGGACCGTCACCTACAAGGGACCCAACGACCCGGGTGGCGACCCCGACTACACGGTGAACCTCGGGACCCAGACCCAAGCGCTGTCCCTCACACGGACCGATACGGGGAACATCCCTTCAGGGGCGACGGTCCTGGTCAGCTACGAACACGATGAGAACTTCACCGTCACCTACACGACCAATCTCATCGTCTCGCTCACCCAGGATGCGGTGGACGAGAAGAAGCATGCCACGGCGGATGTGGTCGGGAAGGAGGCCATCCCGGTCCCTATCGACGTTGCGGCTACCGTCGTTCTGGCTCGGGGCAGGGATAAGTCCACCGTGGACACCGCCCTCCGAACGAACATGGCGAACTTCTTCGCCAACCTCCGACTGGGGGGCCCTGTCCGCCAGTCGGATGTGATCGACGTGATCGAGCAGACCAGCGGCGTATCCTACGTGGTCGTACCCCTCTCCAAGATGGTCCGGGCCGAGGGCGCTCAAGTGGTCCGGGAGGCTGTCTCAACGGACACCGCGGCCGAGAGCACCTTCGTGCAGGTCTACTCGACCAACGCTGCCTCGGTCTACCTGCTGAACAACACTCTCTCCGCCGCTACGACGGATGGAGGAGGGCCAGACGGAGCCTTCAAGGGCGTCTTCCAGGATGACATCACCCTGAACCTCCTGGATGCCTCCGCCTCCTTGGAGTCTCTGGGTGTCGTCCCTGGTCGTGCCTACATCATCGGATCTGGGGGGCGCTCCCTCGAAGGCATCTCCGACGACACGACCTTGATCTCCCAGGGCTTCGTCACCGCCTCTGCGATCGAAGCTCGTAGGAAAGAGCTGACTTCCAATCACATCCTCGTCTCTCTGGCAGTGGGCCAGGCTCCAACGTCGTTCAGCTACGCAAGCACCTACATCGTCGGTGTGGACTCGGGCGCCAAGAACACGGACCCGAGCGGCGCGGCCTACCTGGTGGCGGGCGACCTCCTCTTCACCTACGACGAGGACCGGTAAGGGTTCTATGGGCCTCCTCCGGGGGAGGTCCCCATGGCCGGCAAAATCCTGGACGCTGACGACCCTACGCCTGTACCTACGCCTGGTGCGCAGAAGCCCGCTGCGGAGGCAGGACCAACGGTCAAAGACAGCCCCCCACTTTCCTCGAAGAAGTTCATCATCGCGTACACAGCGGTCTTGACCTCCAAGATCTTGATGCTCGTGGGCCTGCTGGTCCTGAAGGACAACGTAGATGCCGGGTCGGCCTTCATGTGGTGGTGGATGATGACTCTCACCGTCGTGGACGGCTTCGTCGTCACCGGGACCGTGATGGGCATCGCCTACGTCGACCGCTACGTCCGAGTCGCCCAGCTCGTTGCCCAGAGCCCGCCCTCGAAGACCTGAGGCTACCGCTTCAGGAAGCGGGTAGCGGTGGACCAACCAGAAGCAGAGAGTTGGGTTGCGTCCTTCAGGAGCCACTTCTTCGAGATCGCATAGTCGACATAGACCCCGGGAAGGTCCTTTCCGATGTCCCCCCCGCGGACTTGGTTGTCCGCCCACTGCACCAAGAGCTTGCGGGTCATCTGGTCGATGAAGGCGATCTCGCCTTTGCTGCGGTCGGACATGGGACCTCCGGGGACGGTTGCCTCCCTATACCCGCGCGTCTAGTAGGCTCGGCCCCACTGCGGGGGTAGGGTTGGGGAAATCCCAAAGGAGAGCCGCCCCATGAGCACCCCATCTGAAATGGTCGAAGTTGGAGTCGTCGCCCCGGAAATCGTGTCCGGAGTCCAGGCGATGAGGACCCGCACTGCCACCCTCCTCCAGGAGGTGGGCCGTCTGGAGATGTCCAAGGCCAACATGCTCAACGAGATTCGACGCCTGGAGAACCAGTCCCAGACCCTCCTCCGCCAGGAAGCCGAGAAGCTCGGCATCGCCGAAGGCACCCCCTGGCAGCTGACCCCCGAAGGGAAGGCGCTGATCCCAACCTCGGCACAGGCAGGCTGAACTGATGGAAGACTGCGGGCCCACTCCAGGCCAGTTCCCATGGCCACCGTCCAATGCGACGGCCATGTCGGCGTTCCACCTATCGGACGCTGACATTCGATGGGATGATCCCGCAGTCCTCGACACGGGCCCCGGCCCTGCGACCCTCGCCCCTGTTGTGACTACGGCGGTGATGGAGATCATCTGTGTGGCCAACCCTACCGTCTTCGGATCGGCGACGGGGACCCTCCAGGTGATCAGCGCTCCTCTCACCGCAGGAGCCACGGTCGAGATCGACGGTGTGGTTCTCACAGCGACCGCGGGGCCCTCGGGCATCGCCGATGAGTTCGACGGGTCCTCCGCAGATCCGGCGGTGGTGGCCGCCAACCTGACCGCAGCGATCCTGACGGGAAGTCCTGGGGCCTGGGGCATCGTCACTGCTTCGGCGGTGGGCACCTTGATCACGGTCTCCTCCGTGGCCTCCGGAGAGACCGGGAACGACATCACCCTGGCCACGACTTCGCCACGGATCATCCCCTCAGCTCCGACCCTGAGCGGCGGGTCCGAAGTGACGACGATCACCATCGGCGGCATCACCTTGTTCGCCGCCGCGACCCGGACACCTGGGAATCGGGACTTCTCCGTCACCGATGCTCTCAACTCGTTGGTGGCGGCGATCAACGACCCCGAGAACGGGATGGCCTACTTCGTACGGGCGCAGCGCTTCGGTGAGTGTGTGCGCGTCTACGCCCGGTTGGAGGGATCCTCGGGGAACGGAATCCCTGTGGGCACCACAACGGGGGCCTTCATCCTCTCCAGCCCCTACACCACGGGTGGCGTTGGGATCCCTTGCCCTCCAGGACGCACCAACGCTGGGTGGAACGTCCTGGGTGTCAACGTCTACCGTTCGGACACCGGAGAGCGAGGCCCCTACTTCCGAGTGAACCAGGTGCCCGTCCAGACTCTCTTCTACAGGGACCGGACAGACATCGCCGAGGTCCCTGCGGAGATCGTGGCCTGGGACGGAGGATGGATCTTCAAGGGGGACTCCCCCAACAACAAGGGCTGGCGTCTGAAGACCCGGTACGACCGCGTCGTGAAGAGGGTAGGCAACGCCATCCCTGCGGACTCTCCGTTCGACGTCGAAGTCACCTGCGATGGCATCCCCTGGCCTGTGGTCCAAGTGTTCGGTCCTCGGGGTGAGATCGACATGTCCACGGAACGTGTCTGGGATCCCTCAACTGAGACGTTCACGGACCCACCCATCCCCATCGAGACTTCGGTGGTCGTGGTCCGCTACCGCTACCAGCGGACCAACAAGCTGATGAACACCCTCGATGACCGGTGGAAGGTCTACTACCGTCTGACCACGGTGGCGGAAGACCCCTTCGGGACCTCCCCCACCGGAATGATCGAGTCGCCCTTGGGCTACTCGCCTCCGATCTCTCCCATGGAGTCGGAGCGCATCGACGCCTACTGGCAGGAGGGAGTCCGACGGAATCGGTTCATCCTGGAGCAGGGCGGAGAGCGCGTGAAGTTGTTCATCCGGCGAGTGAACGGGATCAAGTGCCGGTGCGTCTGGGACGACCGCCTCCGGGAGTACAGCAAGCAGCCAATGAACATGTGCCTCTCCTGCTTCGGGACTGGGTGGGTTGGCGGATACGAGGGTCCCTACGACATCATCGTGGGCCCCGATGATTCCGAGAGACGCGTGACCCAGACCCCGAACGGGAGGCGGTTGGAGCACACCTACGAGGTGTGGATCGGCCACTCCCCAGGAGTCTCTCAACGAGATTTCATCGTGAAGCAGAACGGGGAGAGGTACAGCATCGGCCCCGTCCGCCGAACCCAGGTCCGCGGAGTC
>Ga0114918_10000968_pt1 | contig 25395 bp, 18 predicted proteins | sample LantaG_FD_87015 | JGI IMG/M metagenome (GOLD analysis project Ga0114918, IMG submission 87015) | Deep subsurface microbial communities from Baltic Sea to uncover new lineages of life (NeLLi) - Landsort_02402 metaG | ecosystem: Environmental > Aquatic > Marine > Oceanic > Sediment | place...
CCGCGGGGTGTTTTTTTTTTGCTTTTTTTGGGGGGGGGGGGGGGGGGGGGGGTGGGTGTTTTGGGTGGGGGGGGGGGGGGGGGGGGGTTGTGTGGGCGCGTGAGTGTTGGTCGAGGAAGAGGAGGTCGAGGTCGAGGTCGAAGAGAGGAAGAGGGGAGGGAAAAAAAGAAACGGAAAAGATGGGTTTGCTCACTCGAAGATTTGCTGCATCAGCCCCCAGTGCTCGTGGCACTCCTCGATGACGAGGCGGACCTCTTCCTCCTGTGTGAAGTGAGAGTGTGAGTGAGCGCGTGCGTGTGTGGGTTGGGGGGAAGAGGAGAGAGAGAGAGAGAGAGAGAGGGTGAGCGAGAGAGAAAGAGAAAGAGAGAGAGGAAGGCGACCTCAATTTCGATGGAGCTGTTTTTCGGTTTTTTTTCGAATCGACGTCGAACGACAAATACAGCTCTTCTGTCTCTCTCTCCTTGACAAGCCGAAGCGCGCCCATGCTTTTCTCCCTCACGAACAGGCGCCAGCACGAGAGCATGAAGTCTCTCTACTTACGTTGTACGGAGGCAAGTTGTCCGGCTCGCAGCCCACGACCTCGCGGAGCAGGCGCACTGCCCGGGCGTCGGGCGCCGCCGATGCCGACATTTCGTTTTTTTTTTCGAAAAAAGAAAGAGAGCTCTCGTCTTTTTTCCGGCGCCTTTTCCCTACTGCTCTCTTGCTCTTTCGTTCGCGTCCAAAGCCGAGCAGGGCAGAGAAGTTCACGTCGCCCACTCGCGCTGAGCCTGAGTAAGAGAGAGAGAGAGAGCCGAGGAAAGGAGAAGAAAAGGAAGAGCGAACTGAAAAAGAAGAAGAAGAAGCTCTTCTTCTGTCGTCTTTGAGTTGTGTTGTTTCTCTTTTCTCTCTCTCGAGCCACTCTTCTTCACTTATCATTCTTTCTTTCTCTTCTTTTCCGCAACCGGTTCACGCGCTCCGGACCCCAGCACTGCGCGAACCAAGCGCCGGCGACCGCCATGCTGCGAACGTGAGTGTCGTCGCTTGCTCTCGGGCGGCACGGAAGAGCGGAGAAACGAGTGAAGCTCGTTGCTTTTCCGCTTTTGCTTCTTCTCTCGACGCCGTCATCGCGATTGCCCAAATTGAACGCGACCGTTCCTCTCCTCTTCTTCTTTGCTTCCTTCCTCGCAAGCTCCTCTCTCTCTCTTCGCCCTCGCCAGCGCTCTTTTTCCTCTCTCGTTCACCGCGTTGACACGCGCGCGGCGCCCCCCTAATAAACTCACGTCAACAACAACAAAAACAGGAGAGAGAACGAGCCCCCTCCGACAGGAGCGGCAGGGACAATGAAGCAGAAAAAAAACCATTCCTTGGCTTTCGCGACGGCGACGACAACGCCGATGCCGCCGCCGCACTCGTCGGGCGCGCCGCCGCTCTCGTCCTCGCACCTGCTCTTCTCCTCGAGGCCGCACCAACACCAAAACCACAACAACCACGGCCGCAAAGCCTCGAAGAAGAGCGCCGCCGCATCCGCCGCCGCAGCGGCGAGAGGCAGGGAGAACCTTCTCCTCCCTCCCGCGCCCCTGCCCGTGCCGACCCCTTCAGACGTCCAGAGGCAGGTCGACACGTTTTTGATGTCTCTGCCGCTCGGCACCTCGAGGTCCGACGCCGAGGTCGAGGACGCCGTCGCCGCGGCCATGACCGCGGCCTTACTGTCGAACGCCGACGCCGTCTCCAGGCTCAACGAGGTGTCGAGCAGGGCGAGAGAGCTGCAGCGGAGGCTGAGGCTGGGCTCAGAGAGCTCTCAAGCGCGGGCTCTCGCCGCAGCGGGAGAGGGAGAAGAGTTCGGGCTCGAAAAGGAGTGCGCCGGGTGCGCCGCTGCCGCAGACGAGGTGGAGGACCTGCGCAGGGCCCTGGCGGAGGGGGAGGAGGAGGTGGCGGAGATGAGGCGGAGGGCTGCTGTTGAAAGCGGAGGAGGAAGAAGGAACGCCGAAAACCTCGACGACGAAGACGAAGACGAACGAGAGACGCAAATGATCGCGGCCCTGGAGGCAGCCCGCCTCGAGGCCGCAGCCGACGCCGACGCCGCGCTGGCCTCCCGCGACGCGGCCCTGCAGCGGCTCGCGCGCGTCTCGGAGCAGCTCGAGGCCGCGCTCTCGGCCCGCGACGCCGTCGCGGCATCGTCGGTGGGGCTCCTCGCGGGATTCGCTGCCCGCCACGCCGCAGCGCAGCGCGCGCTCCTATCCTTGACCAGGGAGGGCGAGGCCGAGCGCAGGCAGCACGCGGGTCTGCTGAACGAGGCACACGCGCTGTGCCAGGACTGGCAGAGGGAGTACGAATCGGTTGCGTCGGAGAGGGACGCGCTCGTGCGCGCAGCCGAGGAGGCGGTGAGATCCGTCGTTCCTCCTCAGCAGGTCTCCACCCCGCCTCGTCCCTCTCCCGCTCCCGCCCCTCGCGCGTCCACGTCCACGGGGGACTCGCCCAAGTCCGTGGCGCTGGCCGCGGCGCGGTCGGGCCTCGGGAGGGCGATGGCCGAGAGGGACGCCGCTCTGGCAGAGGCCGAGCGGCTGCGGTCGGTCGCCGAGGTCTTCAGAGGGAGCGGCCAAGCTGCCAACGACGACTCCGACGCAGCAGCAGCTGCTGCTGCCACCGAGGCCCTCCGCGAGAGCGAGCAGCTGCTGAGCGAGTCGCGGCGCGTGGCGGCCAGGGCCAGGGAGCGCGCCGCCGAGGCGGAGAGGGCCGCGGCGCTCGCCGGCGAGAGGGAGAAGGCGGCCGTGGCCGCGGCGGAGGAGGCGCTGGCGCTGGCAGCAGCAGCAGGGACCGAAACCTCTCCTCCTCCTCCTTCGTCTTCTGCTCGGGCCCTGGCAGCAGAGGCGACCGAGACCGCCCGCCTCCGCGCAGACCTCGCCGCCGAGGTCCGGGCCCGCGCCTCGGCCGAGAGCCGAGCGGCGGAACACTACCGCGCGCACACGATGGTGCAGGCCTCGGCGCAGGAGCAGGTCGAGACGCTGCTGGGGCAGCTTGCGAGGCAGGAAGGGGCGATCCGCAGGCTGGCGAGGACGACGGCCGAGGAGGTCGCCGCCGCTGTCGCTCTTTCTTCCTCCAAGAACTCCAACTCCAACGGCAAGCAGCCTCGGAGGATTACCAGCGCGTCCGCGGCGGCGAGGATGGCCGCGGCCGCCGTGGCGGTGCTGGCCGAGGCGGCGCTGGAGGAGGGAGGAGGAAGCGGAGGAAGAAGACAGGCTTCGGCGGCGGCGGCGGCAGCTTTGGAGAGCGGCGACGCCGCTCCTTCCTCGACCTCTGAGCCCCAAGTCGGCGGGCTCGGCTTCACCGCCTTCTTGACGCCGCGCAGGCAGCAGGCTCGGCCTCGGGCCCTCGACGCCGACGAGGCCCTGCGCGAGATCGCCGGCTTGGCGAGCGCGGCGGCCTCTCAGCCGGCGAGCGCCGCGGCGTCTCCAAAGCAGCTGCTGCTTTTGGGAGCAAAACCTCAAAACCAAAACAACGGCGGAGGCGGCGGCGTTTTCCGGAGCAGAAACCTGGCTTCCTCTTCGCTCCCGACCACTCCGAGAGGGATGCTTCTGGGCCTGGGCCCGAGGAGCAGCGGCACTGCCGTCGCTGCTGCTGCGGAGAACAGAAAGGCGGCAAAGGCCGCGGCGAAGCAGCAGAAGAAGAAAGACAAGGAAGCTGCTGCTGCTGCTGCCTCTTCTTCTTCGGCGCCGCCCTCTGCTCCGCCTTCTCGCCCGGGCTCCGCGGGCCTCGCGAGGCTGCGCGAGGCCCTCAGGCTGCAGCTCCCGAGCACCACCACCGCGGCCGCCGCGGCCGCTGCTGCTCCCGCGGCGGCAGCAGCAGAAGCGGCGGCGCGAGCGGAGCTGCCGCCGGCCGCCGACGACGACGAAGACGCCGTTTCCTCTTCCGCCGCCGGTCCGCCTTTGCCTCAAGCTGCCGCCGAAAGGCCCCCTCCCCCGCCGGCCCTCGCCGCCCTCGCAGCTGAGCGCAACGGCGAGGTGACGAGCAGGGCGCCTCCTCCCGCAGAGATCGAGGAGGAAGTTGTCTTTGTGAACGACGAAGACGTCGAGGTCGAAGAAAAAAAAGAGGTCGACGAGGAGAAGACGCGGGTGCTTCCTCGGCCCCCCGCCGCCCTTTTCAAAACCAACAGGGCTTCGGCTTCTGCGCCTGCTGGAGTTGAAATCGAAAGCAGCCCGGCGGAGAGCACCTGCTCCGTCGCTGCGGGAGGAGGAGGAGGGGCGAGGCGCGGGCTGTTTTCGGCCGAGGAAGAGACGAAGTGAAAGGGAAAGACTGGTAGAGAGAGAGTTTTCCCTTCCAAGTAAATTACAAAAAAACAGTTGATGCATTTAGAATGCTTGCTTGTCTCTTTGAGTCTCCCTGACTCTCTCTATTCCGCGAGCAAGAGGGCGCGGCGCGGCGGAGTGGCGGAGGAGGTCGAGGAAAAAAAAGAGTCCGAGGTCGCTGGCAGACGGTTTTTCATTTTTTCTTTTCCTTCCTTTTCTTCGAAGCTCTTCTTTTCCCTTCTGATTCGAATTCCCAGCTTTCTTCGACCTTCCAATGCTCCGCCACGCGGCCTCCCGCATTCTGGCGGGCGCCGCAGCCTCGACATCGGCGGCGACGACGACGGGATCGTCCGCTGCCTGGGTAACGCTACTGCCCCCGATGAGGAGCGCGAATGCGACAAAGGCGGCGCTGACGGCATCGACGACGTTGACGACGACGTCGGTCTCTTCTATCCGTTTCGCGTCGGCCTCCCCGTCCTCGGGCAACTCGCTCGTCGCCGCCGCGGGAGAGGGGGCCAAGGCCGTGACGCGCGGGCTGATCGTCGACACGCTCGGGCTCGTGAGTTGTCCATTTTTTTGCGTCCCCAATCTTTTGCTTGCCGCCGTCTTTCGCTCTCGCTCTCGCTCTCGCTCTCGCTCCTCGCTTGCTCTCAACCTCAACCCCCTCACCTCCAACCTCCACCTCCGCTCCCACTATCACCCCCACCTCCAGATGAAGTCCTTCGAGGCCTCCGGGCTCACCCGCCCGCAGGCCGAGGAGCTCACCTCCACGCTCACCCAGCTGCTCTGCCTCAACCGAGAGAGGATCTCCGAGGGGTTTGTCGCCAAGTCGGCGCTCGAGAAAGTCGTCCTGGAGCACGAGGCCCGCGTCGCCGCCTTACGGTCAGAGGTCACGAAAGGCCAGGAGCTGCACCTGGCGTCGCTGGCGAGGGACACGGAGCGGCTGACGGCCTCGCTGGACCGCGTGCGGTCCGAGATCAGGACCGAGGCCGACAAGCTGACGGCTGCGACTCGCTTGGATTTGAACTTGGAAAAGGGACGGATGCGAGACGAGATCCAGGCGCTGAGGGACAAGGCCGCGGAATTAGAGATCAAGATAGACAAGGAGACGAGCGCGCTGAAGGCGATGCTGGAGTCGACCAAGTCGGAGATGGTGAGGTACTCTCTGGGGCTGCTGCTGTCGGCGTCGGCGGTCGGCGCGACCATCTTCCGGCTGTTTTCGTCAAAGTAGAAATGCTGCTACTTTTTCTTTCTTTTCCTCTCTCTCTATCGAAATGCACCGCCGCCCTCCTCGTGGAATCCTGCTTTGTCTGGGTCCAGTGCAGGTGGGGGGATTTGTAAAAAAAATGGGGAAAAGAACGCGAAAACTCAAGAGGGTCGAGGTGGAATTTCTCTCATTTTTTCTTTTGCTTTCGCTTTTTTTCTCGATCGATGTGTTTCTTTTCGAATCCGTGCGCCCTTTGCTTTTTCGAAAAGACCAAAGCCACCATGCGCGCCTCCCTGCTGCCCAGCCGGAGCGGCACGTTCCCCTCTACCTCCCAGACCTCGCGACTTGCCCCTCGAGCCGCTGGACTGGCGAGGAAGGGGCATCCCAATGGGAGAGGTTTCTCCGTCGTCGTCGCCGCTGCTTCCTCCTCCTCCGACTCAACCCCTTCCTCCTCTTCCTCTTCCTCTTCTGCCAACTTCACCCGCGCCTCCTTCATCTCCCCGAACAAGTTCAACTCCGACGGCTCCGTGGCCCTCCCCACGCGCCTCAGCGGCATTCCCATGTCCCGCGAGGCCCGGAGGTGGTTCTACGACGACGCGGCGGAATCGGTCGACGCGCTGCTCGAGAGAGGATTAACAAAGAGAGTGTCGGTGAAGCTTACGATCCCGGAGACCAACCCGGAGCAGGACACGTTTCGGATCGGGACGCTGCTGGAGCTGGTCCGCGCGATTGCCGTCAGGAGGGCCAAGGGGAGAGGGGAGAGAGTGAGGGTGGTGGTGAGTCATTTTGTTTTTTTGAAGTTGTTTTCGTTCTTTTTACCTTTTTCGGGTTTTTTTTTCTTTCTCTTCCTCGTCTTCTTTTCTTACTCGCTTCTTCTCTTCTTCTCTCTCTTTTTAGGTCCAACCCCCTCTCGGCGAGGGCTTCTTCAAGGGCATGCCCCTCTCCCTCTCCGGCGTCTCCTCTTTACTCTCCAGAATGGACTGGGGGGAGGAAGGCGAGAACGAAGAGGAAGGCCGGACGACGAGCGGGAGGATCTCGACGGGGGTACTCTCAGGCGGCAGCGAAGAAGACGGGTCCGGGGACAACGCCGCCGCGCTGGGTTCTCCGGCCTGCGACCTGCTGATCGTGGTCTCGCCGCAGAACATCGTCGGAGGGAGGTACGAGAGAGAGAGGAAGAGAGAAAAGAAAAGGAAATGCGAGGTCCGAGTCGAAAATTTTTATTTAAAAAAGTTTTAAAAAACTCACCTCTCTCTCTTTCTCAAAAACAGCGTCATGCCCTATCTCCTCGCCGCCACCGCGGCCGCAGAGTCCTGCGGCGCCGCCGTCGTCCTCGTGAACCCCATCCTGAAGGACGTGCAGTCTTCCGGAGGCGTCATGAGCGTCCGCGGCCGCGACGAGCGCCTCGCGGCTGCGGCATCGTTCTGGCCGGGTTACCACTTCCGACCGCTGTTCGTCAACCCTACGATGCCGTTCCCGATCCGAGGGGTGCTGAGGCTGAGCTGGGGGGACAAGAGAGAGGCAGGGGAGGAGGAGGTCAAGTGGCAAGTCTATGCGAGGGAAGACTTGACGGCGGCGCCTCTTCCCTCTTCTTCTGCTCCTCCTCCTCCGATCGTGCCCTGGTCCCAGCGAGAGACCTTCATCCTCGCCGGAGAGCAGCCCTTCGACCCCGAGGGCGAGAAAGGCGGGGAGCCCACGGGGGCGGAGATCACGTCGATCCTCAAGGAGAGGAGGGAGCGCGTTGCGGCGGCGGAGCGGGCGGTGAGGGAGCAGGAGGCCGGGGAGAAGAAGAAGGGGTGGTGGTGGTGAGAAATTTTTTTCGTTTTGTAAAATTCGAACAGCGAGGAAAACTCGGTTTCATTTTCTCCAAAAAAAAGAGGGAAAAAGCTTCTTCGTTCTTCTTCTTCTTCTCCCGCGCCGAGGCATGCGCTCGATCGCGTCCAGCAGGGCCTCCTGTGCTCCATGCGCGACCGCCTTGAGTTCCTCTGCGCCTAGTTGCAGAACTGCGAGGAGAGCTACCGCGCGAGCCGCCGCGCCCGTGCAAAGAGAGACAGCGATCCTTCCGTCACCGACGTTGACGACATCGCTTGCGGCTCTTCTTCCTTCTGCAGCACCTTCTCCTCGCCGCGAAAGGGGACACCTCCTGGTCACTGCAGCCCTGAGGACAGAGGTGAGTGCAGCTGCATCACAATCGAGACCAGAAAAGGCGTAGAAGAAAGATAAAGGCGAGATAAAAATTGCAATCGATCTACAGGCCACATCGCCGTGGACGCGCTCCTCTCTCTTTCTTTCTCTCTCATCAACCTCGAACCCTCTTTTTCACCCTTTCCAACCCCTCAGGCCGCCGGCTGCCCCATCTTCCTCCCCCCGCCACGCTCCCGCCCTACCAAGGGCGTCATCCACTTCGTCGGCGGCGCCTTCGCCGGGGCCTCGCCGGCACTGGGTTACGGTCTCTTACTCTCCTTACTCGCCGACGGGGGGTACACAGTGATCGCGACGCCCTTCGCGGTCTCGTTCAGGCACGCCGAGGCCGCCGGCAAGGTCTCGTCCGCGTTCCAGGAGGCCTTCAAGGAGCTTTCGGGCGAAGATGGGAACGGTAGCGGAGTGGGTCTCTACTCCTGGGCGGTCAGGGACGAAGTGACAGGGAGGCCGCTGCCGGTCCACGGCGTCGGTCACTCGATGGGCTCTTTACTTCATCTTTTATCTTGCTCGCTCTTCGCCGCGGGGAACGACAGGGCCTCCAACGTGCTTATGGCGTACAACAATCGACCGGTGGGGGATGCCGTGCCCGTGTCGAGGGACGCGCTGGCGGGCGCGGCGAGGGCGGCGCTGGACTTTTCCTCAGCGGCGGCGGCGGCGTTGGGCAACGCGACTTCGGGTTCGTCGTCTGTTTCATCTCCTCCTCCCTCCCTTTCGTCAAAGTCTCTCTTCGACGGCGCGCTGGGAGCGCTCGCCGCCGCCGGGGTCCGCGTGCCCGACGCGGCCCGAGCGGCCCTCGCCGACGCGGCGCCGGCCATCGACCAGCTGGGGTCCGTCGCGGTGGAAATGGCCGGCCCTTCGGGAAGCGCTCCTCACAACGCCGACGCCGCCGACGCGGCCAGCTCGAGCGCCGCTGCCGAGGGCGAGGGCGTCGAGTTCGTCCCTTGCCCCGAAGAGTCCCGCCAGCTCATCGAGAGGAACTACTCCGTCCCCCGCACCCTGCTGGTCCGCTTCGAGAACGACACGATCGACGAGACGCCGGCGATGGCGGCGCTGCTGCGCAGGGTCGATGCCGCGGGCGTCAGCGTCTCGACGCTTCCTGGGAGCCACGTGACGCCGTGCGGCGGCGAGCTTCCCTCGAGCTCCAACTCCGGCTCTTCTTCTTCCAACCCTTCAGCTGTCGAGCTGCTGGCTCTGGGGGGTGCAGCACTGTTGCAGGCGGACGCGAGGAGGCTCGCGGCGTCTGTCTTGGACTGGCTCGATAAGGTTCCGAGGGGCGGAGCTGGAACGGCGGCGCTCCCGCCGGGAGGACGAGCTTGAAGAGAGGAAAAGTGATGGACCTTTTTCTTTCGTTCATTCACCTCTTTCTCTTTCTTTCCCCATTCTTTCCGCTCTCTTTTCTTTGTAATGCGATATTGCGTTAATGGTTGTAGAATTGTTGCATTGTTTGGGGGCAAAGAGAGAGAAAGGTAAAAAAAAGACCTCTCTCTCTCTCTCTTCTTTTGAAGAAGAAAAATCAAAACGAAACAACGGCCTCGACGTCTTTTTTTGCGCTCTCTCTCTCGTTCTCTCTCTCTTTTGTTTCGTTTTTATGTTGTTTGTTAATGTGATCTCTCTCTCTCTCTCTCTCTCTCTCTCTTTCTCTCTCTCAAAAATCAAGCCTCAGCTCTAGTGGTGGTGGCTGTGCTTGTGCTTCTTGTGCGCATGCTCCTCGCCGCCGGCCGCCTCGGCCGCGGCCCTCTTCTTCGCCTCCTTCTTCCTCCTCTTCTCCTCCTTGCGCCTTCTTCTCGCCTCGGCCTCGGCGGAGTCCTCCGAAGAGAGGCCGCTGCCGCCGTTGTTCGCGGGCGTGGCGGGCGTGGCATTGCCGCTGGGGCCAGCGCCCCCGCCGGCAGCAAACACAGCCCGGCTCGCCTCGACGGCCTGGGCCCCGTTCTCCCCTCGGCCTCGCACTTGTCCTTGTAGGCCTGCTTCTCTGCCTCGGACATCGCTGCCCACTTGGCGCCGATCTCCTTCATGAGGTCTGGAAGGAGAGGGGGGTTGTTTTGAGCGAGGGAAAGAGAGGAAAAGAGAGAGAAAGAAAGAAAAGAAAAGGGTGAGAAAGAAGGGGGAAGAAGAGGTGAGGGAAAAAAGAGGTTCGAAAGACGACAGCACCTCTCGACGGGAAGAAGGGAGAAAAAAGAATCCGATCTATGGCACGCTCGGCGCGACGCCTTCCGGAGCTTGATCTGGTCTATCTCTACTTGCAAAAGGTCAATCACGATCTCGATGGCGGAACGCGATATAGAAAAGAGCGTGGAACGCGACGGAACAGGTCGAAAGAGGGGGCTCGCATGTCGGCCAATGGTTTTTCTGTTGTTCTCTTCTTTTACTAGACCGACGTCGCTTTGACGTCAAGTCCAATCTCTCCTTGCATTCCGAAACTCACTGTGGTCCTTGTCGGACTTGAAGCCGGCCTCCTTGAGCTTGGCGGACTCTTGCACGATGAAGACGTTGTAGGCCGAGGGCGGACGCTTCGGCTTGTCGGCCCTGGCCGCCTTCTTGAGAGCCCGCTTCCCGCCCTTGGAGGTCGCCGGCTCGCCGTCGCCGCCGAGCGCGAGCTGCATGCCGCCCTCGAAGACCGAGCCCGTGGGCGCATCCTCTCCCGCGTCTTTGAGCTTGTGGGCCAGCAGTTTGTAGAAAGTCGCGGTCTGCTCCGCCGCCCAGGCGAGCGAGGCGTTGGTTGCGGACATGATGGTAGTGAGGAGGGGGAGAGAGAAGGCGGGATGAGAGAGAGGAGGGGAGGGAAGAAAAAAAAACGAGAAAAGTGTGAGATCAAGCGACAGCCTGGCCGAAAAAAACGATCTCGACCTCGACCTCATCTCTCTCTTTTCGAAAATTAAAAAAACGCCTGTTGTTTTCTTCTCTTTCTTTTCTTTTACACGCCCTCTCTTTCGAGACACCGCGAGTGGAAATGAAAAAACTCTCTCTCTCTCTCTCTCGTTTGTGGCGGGGGGGAAGGGGAAGCAGCGGGGCAGCTACTGTACAAAAATCGGGGGGAAAAAAGGCTTTCTCTCTCTTCCCTCGCTCTCCCCCCTTTCTCTCTTTTTAAAAAAAAAAACGGCACGCGAACTGTTTCTCTCTTTTCCGCATCCGGCGCCAGGACCTCCGCGCGCGAAAAATAAAGGGATTCTCGTTTCCTTTTCTGTTCATTGATTGATTGATTGATTGTTTCGGTGTGCTCGCTGTCTCTCTCTTTTCTCATTTTATCCTTCCTCTTTTTGCTCGCTTTGTGCTCTCTCTCTCTCCCCCCCACTTCCCAGCCTCTACTCTAGTAGCTCCCGCTGATGTACTCGTGCAGCCTCCCGACCTCCTCGCGGTGCTCCTCGAGCATCGTGGCGACGACATCTTTTATGGAGACCATCCCCAGGAACGACCCCTCCTCTATGACGGGCACGTGGCGGATGTTGTTCTCGACCATGAGGCCCATGACGTCGACGACGGAGGACTGTTTCGATCGTTGTTATGTTTTTTTATGGGTTCAGAGAGGTAGCGCGTGTCGAGTGGTGAGCATCGATGAAAAGAGCGAGGGGAATGGATCCCGGGAAGGTCCTCTGAGAGGCGAGGGGAGAAATGCGACCTCTCTTTTTTTCGGGTTTCTTCTTTCTCTCTCTCTCTTCTCTTGTCTTTTCTCCTCCCTCTCTCCTTCTCCTCTCTTACCTGCGGCGGCACCGTGAGCAGCTTGGACCTCGCCGTCATGATCTCGCGCACGTGCAGCGACGAGGACTGCTTGCCCTGGACCACGACCTTGGTGAGGTAGTCTGCGGCGGGGATTGGGAGTAGTTTGGAAGAGGTGTTGGTTTGAGTGAGAGAGAAAGCGGCGTGAGGGTAAGGTTGAGGTCAACAAAAAAGAATAGAAGGAAAAAAAAACGTCCTTCGCATCAAAGGGATCAAAGGGCGCGCTCCTCAGCAGAAGGGCCCTTCCCGGGCCTCTCCTTCCGATCCAACCACACGGGATCGTAGATCTTCTTCACTCGACACCATCGACGCCAAGTTGAGCTCGGGTTGAGGGAGACCAAGGTCTCTGCGATAGGGTATGAAAAGGAGAGAGGGCAAAACTCGAAAGAAGAAAGAAACGGAAAAACCTTTCGCACCTCGCTCGGTGACGATCCCGACGACCGCGTCCCCAGGAGCCACGGAGCCCCCGGAGCCGGCGGCTCCTGCCTTGGCGGGGTCGAACACGAGCAACGAGCCCACGTTGCCCTGCGTCATCTGTTGGTGAGTTGAGAAAACAAGGTCGACGTGAGAGGGGTGAGAAAGAAGAATGAGAAGAATTGCCCCGGCCAGCGTCGTCGTCGACATCGAGTTTTTTCATCTTCTCTTCTTCTCTTCTCTCTCTTTATCTTCTTCCCTTACCTTGCGGACCGCCTCGATGACGAAATCGTCCTTGGAGCACCAGAGCCATGCTCCTCGGTCCGAGCCCTGTGGTTGGATTGGAGAGAAAAGGTTAGGAAAGGGTCGAATGAGCTAGGCAAGAAAATAAGGGCGACGGTGACAAGGACATTTCGGACAGGAAAAAGAACGATCTCGCCTCCCATTGCCCCTCGTCTCTTCTCTCACCTTGCTCTCCAGCAGCTCCGCCACGCGCGTCTGGCCCCAGCCGTGCGGGGCCTTGTGCTGGGCCGCGTCGCCGGCAGCGGGGGCGTCGGAAGCGAACGAGCGCCCGCGCGGGCGCAGCAGCAGCGACGCGAGGGTCATCAACGGCGACGAGGAGGTCGCCGAGAGCGACGACGACGACCCGGTCGAAGCAGCGAGCGTCGAGAAGGCCGACGGCGCCGCCGACGACGACGACCAGGAGGTCAGCAGGGCCGCGCGGGCGGAGGCCGCGACGGCCGGGAAGACGCGACGGAACATGGTTTTTTTTAGAGATAGAGGGAGGCGAGGAAGGTGGCGCGTGTCGGAAGGTTTTTGAAGGAGAAGAAGAAGAGCGAAGAAGAGTGAGATGTCAAGTCGGGCGGACGGAAAAAATCAGAAATTTTTTCGAGTGAGAGCTCGCTCGACCTCAGTTCCAATCTGTCTCTCTTTCTCCTCTCTTTCTGACGTCTTCCACGCCTTTTACGCTTCCAGTTGCCCTCTAGATCGAACGATTTTGGTCTCTATGTGGTCCTGGAAGAGCGACAAGGACAGCGGAGCTTCCAGCGAGCCAGCAGCGGCGTCTCAAGTGACCGATCAACCCGAAGCATCATCTTCTTCAACGCCACCGCCGCCGTCGACCTCGTCCTCTTCAACCCCTTCCGCGCGTCTCTCCGCCGCCTGGCGAGCAGCCACGGCCCGCGTCTCCCCCGGCGACCCCATCCCGCCGAGGCCCCCGCAGCTCGGGGAGTGGGCGTCCAACACGGTGCTCTGCGCCGGCGCCGGCGCGGCGTTTTGCGGGTGGAGGGAGGCAGCAACGGGAGAGGTGGTGGGGACTTCGACGACGGCAGCGGCAACAGCAGGAGGGGCAGCAGCAGCCAACAGCAGCAAGGCTTCCTCTGCCGCTCTCGCCCGGGCCATCGCCGAGGAGAAGACGCGCAGGCTCGTGAGGATAGGGAGCGAGGCGATCCGGTGGGTTTAAAAGGGAGATGGGATCGGGAGGGGAAGAAAAGAGAAGAGGAAAGAGAGTTTCGTTTTTCCGATTTTTCTCACCTCGAAAGCACAAAACCAAACCAAAAAAACGCCAGCGGCGCCGGGCACTTCGGCTCGCTCGCCGCGCTCTTCTGGGCCCTGCAGCTGGGCTCCGGGGTCGCCCGCGGCGAGCCCGCGCTGGTCGCGGACTCGGCGCTCGCCGCCGCCGTCACGGGGTCTGTCTTCGGCCTCGGCGCCCTGCCCCGCGGCTCGCCCGTCGCTGCGCGCCTGCGGTCGTCGCTGCTGGGGGCCGCGCTGGGGGCCGGGGTCGCCGTTCCCGCCGCTGCGGCTCAGAAGGTGCTGCTCGGTTTCTTGCCGGATAAAGGTGGGAAGAATGGACGGGAGAACGGAGGCGAAGAACAAGAAAAAGGAGGAATGAAGTGGGAGAGGACCGAGGCGGCCGCGTCTCCGTTTTCACCGAAATCTCATTCATCTTCTCCTTCATCGTCGTCGTCATCAGCGAAGACGATCCTCGCCGTCGCCCAGCACCTCGAGTCGAGCATGAAGAGCAAGGGCAAGTGAATAAAAAAATGTAAAGTAGGGGAACTCTGACGGAGCGAAGAAGAGCAAATCAAAAAAAGGTGTTACAAAAAACCGAAAAATAGGAAGAAGAAAAGAAGAAAGAAGAAGAAAAGAAGAAAGAAGAAGAAAAAGTCAACTCCTAAGAAAACTTGCAATCTCTGCCTCTCTACGCCTTGCTATCCAGGGCCCACAGCGCCGGTTTGATGAGCAGCGTGGCCTCCTCGTCGACGACTTCATCGAGCTCTTCCTCGTCACTCTCGGAGTCAGATTCGTCGTCGTCGGAAGAAGATGAAGAAGAAGAAGCCAGAGCGTTGAACGCGGCGACGGCCGAGGCCGCGGCGAAGAAGAGAGAGGTCGCGGCCAGCGCCCTCGACAGCGGCTGCCTTCGCGCGCACGCCCATTTGTCGACGCCGCCGCGTAAGAACGAGCCCAGGTACAGGCAGAAGGCGTCCTCGCGCTCGGAGTAGGAGAAGAGCGACGAGGAGGAGAGGTCGAATTCTTCTTCGTTGTCGAATTCGTCTTCGTCTTCTTCGTCGAAAACGTCGACGTGCGCAGCGAAGACCTCGACGCCGGCGGCCCCCGCCGCCACCACGGCGTCGAACGAGGCCCCCTCAAGCGCCTCGGCGAGCATGGCCCTGGTGATGCCGCTCCCGGGCACGACCGACGCCTCGATCCTGACGTCGACGATGTTGTTAAGAGTTTTAGTAGACGCGCCGACTAGGTCGACGGCGACGGCCAGGTCGAGCTCCGCGTCGTCGGCCCCCGGGCGCGACTCGAGCGCCGCGGCCAAAGAGACCCCCACGGCCTCGATGGCGTCCGCCGCGGCGTCGAAGGCGGCGCGAGCGGCGTCGAGAGAGTCGAGAGAGTCGGAGGAAGAAGAACTCGAAAGGGATGCGACGAGCGTGGGCGAGTCACCCAGGGAAGAGACCCACCTCGCCACCCGTCGCGTCACCGCCGAGGCCCCCGCGGTCTCCGCGCCGTACTGGATGTCGAGCGCTGCGTCGAGGTGAGAGGAAGAAGACAGGATGGAAGCCGGGGAGACGGGCACGGAGGAGACAGAGACGGCCGAGGCCTCGACGCCGCCGTCGGCGGTCTCATCGAGGTCGACCGAAATTGACGACGACGCTTGAAGAGACTCATCTTCGAAGAAGATGGGCGCGAACAGCGCCTTGTCCGCTCCAGCTGCCTCCAGGGCCTCGAAGGCCTCGAGAACGTCGTCGTCGAGAGGGGGAGGAGGAGCGAAGGTAGTCTTCTTCTTGTGAGAGCACGGAGAGGAAGCGGAAGAAGAGGAGAGCGGCGGCAGCAGCGAAGCGCCAGCGAGGGGGTCTGCCGCCAGCAGCGCCGCGAGCGCGTTGCTGGAGTCGCGCCTCTCCTCTTCGCTGGAGAGATCTTCCGGGAGCATGCTGTTGAAGGAGTCGACGGCGCGGGAGGCGAGCTCCTTGGCGTCGGAGATGACTTTTTTGGTTGTTTGGGGGGGAAGAGAGAAGGAAAGAGAGAAGAAGGATGAAGAAGAAAGAAAAAGTGAGGAAGGGAGGGAGGGGGAAGAAGCCAAAAAAACGGACGAAAAAACTCCCTCTCTCTTTCTCTCTTTCTGTCTCTTCCTTTTTCCAAACTCACACTTTGTCAGAGACTCGGACAGGTGCGTCAGAGCCTCCTCGGGGAAGAGAGCGTCGCTCCTGGCGTCCAGGACCTCGGGGAAGGCCGAGGCCGAAGCGCCGAGGGGAAGACTCGCGGCGACGACTGCGACGGCAAAGAGCACAGTCGCGACAAAGAGGGAAAAGCGCAGCAGCGGCGGCGTTTGGGGCGCCATTTTTTTTTGCAATCAATCTGTCTCTCGCTTTCGCTGTTTTTCATTGTGTGCGGGTGTTTTGGAAGGGAGGTAGAGGAGGAGGAGGGTGGCGTGAAAAGTGAGTGAGAAGAAGAGGGAAAAGGAAAGAAGAGGAAGAGAGGCAAATATTAAGCCCGGCAGAGAGACTCGTCGCTCGCGCAAGGTCGATGAAACCGATTTGTGAAACCGCGCTTCCTCCCCCCCTCGATAGCTTTTTTGTCAGGCTGTTTCATCCCTTCAAATGAGCACCAATCGCTTTCTCCGTATGTATTTGTATCTGCTAGCTTAAGATCAGGTCGTAATCGGGAGCCGATGCGAAGTTTCGAGAGCGGAGGTTTTTCGACATGCGGAAAACGCAAAAGCAGACGAGGACGAAAAAAAGGTCTTTGATGATGGCATCATCGGGTCGAGGCCGTGACGCCTCGCCGCTCTCTGGTTCTCTTGGATCCAATTCGCCACAATGCCATCGCAGCGAATTTGATCCGTTGCCTGCTGGGAGTTGAAAGCGCGGGAATCGCCGTACCGTTGCAAGCGAAGAGGGATGACGCGGCTCCGATTTTCGGAAGAGCCAAGGGAAGAAAAGAAGAAAAAAGCAAGAGTGGAGAGGCTCGAGAGGGTCGAGGTCGGAAAAAAAAAAAAAAAACGCCGGAAATTCTTCTTCACTTTTCAAGCCAAATGCCAACAATCAAGCTCCGGCCCTTCACGCGCACCTCGAAAGAGGCAGCGGCCCGCCTGGCCATCGCAGTCTTCGTGGCGAGCACTCTGGGCTATGCCGTGTTGCTGCCGAATTTGCCCAAGAGAGGTACGAGGGAAAGAAGCGATGAGAAATTGCCGATTTTCTCGACCTCGATCTCGTCTCTCTCTCTCAAAACCTCCTCTTCTTCTTCGACTTCTTTCCCACCCACTCACCAAAACCAAAACAACAAAACCAGGCATCGCCGTCGAGTTCGCCGACGAGGTCGCCGCGGCCTGCAAGTGGGCAGCCATCACCTGCATCGTCGTCAACTCCCCTCTCCTGGCGAAATGCGCGCAGACCGGAGCCGAGCGCGTCGCGGGCACCGTCGCCGGAGGGCTAGCGGGCTTCGGGGCCTACTCGCTGGGCGCCGCCCTGGGCGCTCGCGCCGGCTCGCAGGCCGCGGACGGGCTGCTGCTGGCCGCCGTCGCGGCCGTCGTGGCCTGGATGGGGTCTGCGGGAGGGAGCGTTTTAGGACTAGCATACAGCTCCAAGCTCTTTTCCCAAACCTTTATTCTTGTCGCTTTCGGGGCCGCCGCCGACAAGAGGCCCCCCGGAGGGGCCGCGGCTCTGGCGGCTTCGCGCGTGCTGGGCATAGGAGGCGGCGTGGTGCTGATGGAGGCCGCGAGCATCGTGCTCTGGCCCCGGACGGCGACGCAGGGCTGCCTGCTGTCTCTGGCAGAGGCTGCAGAGGCGGCGGCCGAAGCGGCGGAGGCGGCATGGTCTGAGTCGCTGCTGGCTTGGACCGGGGAGAGCATTCGAGGAATAGAGGAGGAGGGCTCTTCTCCTGCTGCTGTTGATGCCTCTTCCTCTTCTTCTCGTCGTCTTCAAAGAGGCAATGAACGAGAAGGAGATATCGAGGCGCCGCTGCTCGGAGAAGAAGAGGAAGAAACTCCTCCCGCTTCTTCTCCCTCCACCTCCGCCTCCACCTCCGCTTCCGCTTCCGCTTCCGCTTCCGCTGCAGACGCCCTCGATGCCGCCGCGGCCTCCTTGGTCTCCTCGCTCGCCACGGCCGCGGACCTCGCCGAGCAGGCCGACGCGGAGATCTACATCCGGAAGAGAGGGGAGAAAAGCAGAGGAGGAGGTCGTTCTTCTTCTTCTTCTCCTTCGCCGCCGCCGCCGCCGGCGTCGTCGCAGCCGTCGTCGTCCTCTTCACCTCCGCCGCCGCCGCCGCCGCCGCCGCGCCCGCTCTTCCTCCCGGGCCCGGGGCCCTGGACGCCCGCGGCGTGGCGCGCCCTTCCCAAGCCCGAGGTTGAGAGGGTCTGTTCGGCGCTGAGGAAGGTCGGGAGGGCGCTGGGGGCCCTCCACGCGTGCAGGCCCCGCGGTGGAAGCGAGGAAACTTCTTGGGGAGGAAGAGGAGGAGGTCAAGGAAGAGAAGGAAGCAGCAGCAGCGGCGGCGACGACGGAAGCCCCAAGAACGACCCCCCAACCTCTTCTTCGTCCCCTTCCCCAGCCCGAGCCCTCGCCGCGGGCTACCCTCCGGGCCTCCTCCGCGGAGCCGCCGAGGACTGCGTCTCCGCGCTGCGGCTTGCGGCGCGGAACGTCCCGGGCCCTCCGCCGGCCGAGGCGCGTGCCGCCGTGGCGGCGTTCGGCGCGAGGGCCGCGGCGCTGCTGCGGATCAGCGACTACAACCGCCGGGCACTGGCCAGGGCCGCGGCGAGGGGCGCGCGGGGAGGGAACGAAGGGGCGTTTGACGCCGCCTCGAGGGCCGCGAGCGAGCCGGTCTCGTCTTTCGGCGAAGCCGCTGCCGCCGCGGTCGCCGCGAGAGACGAGGAGGATGAGCGCGAAAAAGAAGGTGAGAAGAAGGCAAAGACCGCCACCGCCTTTGGCTCTCCCTCGGAGGCCTTCGAGTCTCTCCCGGACTCGCTGGCCGTCGACCTCACGGGCGAGGGTTCCGGGATTAGAGCAGCAGCGGGAGGGGAGGGGGGATCGCAGGCACCGGAAACGGCAACGACGGCGGGGACAGCACCCCGGGTCCGCGTCAAGCTCCGCCGCCTCACCTCCTCGCAGGTCGCCGCCGCGGCCTTCCCCCCGACGGCTGCCGGGTTCGAGGCGCAGGTGCGCTGGTACTCGCTGCAGCTGGCCCTGCAGGAGCTGAGCGGAGGGATGGAGGAGATGCTGCGGGGCCTGGAGGAGCTGGCGGGGGCGCTGCCGTCGCCGCTCGCCGTCGCGGTGCCGAGGACGAAAAAGAGCAACAAGTAGAAGAGAAAAAAGTGAGTTTTCTCTTTCTCTTTCTCTCTTCCATTTTTTCTTTTTGTAAAAATCTTGTATATTTTCATTTTGTCGTTGTTGCACATTCTATCAGACAGGGGAAAGAAAAAACACAAACGGACAGAAGAAGGAGAGACTAAGGCGAGAAGGCAAGAAGGAAGAATGAGGAGCAGAAGAAAAAACATACAAAGAAGAAACTTCTTTTCTGTCTTTCAATCAATTATCTCTCACGCCTGGCGGCGGTTGCTGAGCGCGGGCGTCGAAGAGTAGTTATTGTGCAATGCGTCCGCGAGGGGTTTCGTCGGGCACACCTTGACGCTGTAGTTCTGCTGCGTCGGGGCCGGAGGCGGCGGAATGCTGTTGCTGGTGTTGCCGGCAAAGCCGCTGTGGCCGCCGTTTGCTCCGTTGCCAACTCCACCACCGTTTCCTGCTCCGAACGTCGAGGTCGTCGCCGTCACCGGTTCCATCGGGGCCGCGGGCGGCGGCGCTGGCGCCGGGCAGACGACGTCCGGCGGCGACGACGGGGGGGGCGCTGGTGCTGTCGCTGCTGCTGCCCGCATCGCTGCGGAAGTGGCCACGGGCGCAGCTGCGCCATAAGCAGAGGCGGCCCTCTTGCTCGGCCGCTCGGACAGATGCGGAGGAGGAGGAGGCTGCAGAGGTCTCGTCGAACGCCGATCTCGCTTCAGCGAGCGGCCAGGCGGTAGAGACGGAACAATGACAGCTCCGTTAGGAGCGGGAGCGGGAGCGGCGGGAGCAGCGGCAGGAGCAGCAGCGGGCTCGCGGACGACGGCGGTCGTCGGCGACGGCGGCGGGAGCGACTTGAGCGCTTCGACGACGACGGCGGAGGCGCCCGCGGCCTCGGCCGCCGCGGCCTTGGCCGCCGCCACGGCAGCAGCAGAAAGGTCCCGCGCGGCGGCGCTCGCGGGGGGCGCGGTCGTCGAGGGAGGCACCGACGACCTCCTCCTCGCCTGCCTCTCAGGCAGCGACTCGACCTCGAGCGAGCACGGGTTGGTGCTCCAGACCCCGGCGACGGCGTCGCTGAGCCTCCTGCGCGCCGCCGAGGCGGCGTCGTCGGGCAGCGCGCGGTAGAGCGTGGTGACATTGGCGGCAGTGAGGACGGGGACGCTGATGTCGTAGGCTTCGGCGGTCGCCGCGAGCGCCGCGGCGGCGGCCTCGGCCTTGGCGGCCTCGACGGCCGAGGGCGGGAGCGACGAGAGCAGCGCCGACGGCGACGGCGACGCAACGCCGCCGCCGCCTTTTTCGCCTCCGCCGCCGCCGTCGCCGAGGCCGAGGCAACTCGAGAGCGTCGCGGCCGCGGCCTCCCTCGACATGGCCTTCGGGGTCTTCTTGGTCCTCTGCGCCCGGTCGACGGCCATCATCAGCGGCACGGAGTCGCGCAGCAGCGCCCTCGCGAGCGCGTGCTCCGGCGTGCGCTGGTTGCCGCTCGGCCCGCCGAACGCGACGGCGAGGAGCTTCTTGGCCTGGAGCAGCCGCACGCCCGCGTCGGGCGGCGCAGGGCGTTGCTGCTGCTGCTGCGTTGGGGAGGTGAGAGGATGAGGAGGTCCGGCGGCGGCCTGCATTGATGCCGCGCTGCCACCGTTTCCACTTCCGTCGACGCTGCCGCTGCCGCTGCCGCTGCTCTCGCCGCCGTTTCCGCTGCCTCCGCGCGGAACAATCGCGTCGCGGCAGGCGCCCCCGAGCGGCCTCTCGTACACCTTGAGCTTCTTCGCGAGGCCCTCGACGACGACCTGCGTCGGGTCCGAGATGGGCTCGCGCGCCTCGACGACGTCGCACTCGAGCGTGCGGCAGTAGAGGAGGTTGGGGAGGTTGTTGCTTCCACCGCCGCCGCTTCCGCCGGCGGCGGCAACCGCGGCGGCGGCGGCCTCGTCAGCGTCGGCGGCATCGCGGTTGGCCAGGAACGAGTCCGCCGGGGCCCCGGGGCCGGCCTTGAGCTCCCTGTAGCGCTCGAGCGCGGCGTCGGCGAGCTGCTCGACGAGGGCGTCGAACGAGTCGTCGGCGGGCAAGGGCGCGGCGGCGGCAGCAAGTTTGGGCTCGGGCTGCTGCTGCTGCTGTTCCTCCTCCTCCTTGGTCTTCTCCTCCGCCGCCGCAGCGCCGCCGATGCCGACGCTGCCGCCGCACGAGCTGCGGCGCCTCACGCCGACGCTCTCGCGACCCCCGCCCCCGGCAGCAACCTGCTTCGAGGTCGCTGCCGCCACCGCGGGCTCTTCTCCGCCTCCTCCGACGACTTCTTCGTTGTCGTCGTCGCCGTCGTCGGGAGCAGGAGCAGGAGCAGGAGCAGGAGCAGGAGCAGGAGCAGGAGCAGGAGCGACGGGAGGAGCAGTGGAGCCCTTGCGCGGTCTGGCGATCTTGCCCCTGGGCTTGGGAGGCTGCGGCTCCGGCTCGGCGGGGTTGGCCGATGCGGCAGCAGCGGCAGCAGCAGCGGTGGCGGCAGCAGCAGCAGCAGCAGCGGAGGCAGAGGCAGCGACAGCAGCAGTAGCAGCAGCGCCGCCGCCGGGCCTCGGCGACGCCGTCGTCGGCGCGATCCCGGCCGCTCCGACGGCGGCGGCGACGGCAGCGGCAGCGGCGGCAGCAACAGGCTCGACGCTTCCCTCCTTCACGGCAGCAGGAGCAGAAGGAGCACCACCACCACCACCACCACCAGCAGCAGCAGCAGCAGCGGCAGCAGCGGAAGCAGCCGAGGCCTCCTGCAGCGCGCGCAGCAGGGCCAGCGGGCCCTGCGGATTGAAGGCGCGCCTCCTCGGGGGCCAGTAGCTCATCGCCTCTTCGACGTTGACGCCGCCGCCGCCGCCGGCGCCCGTGCCGCAGCTTCTCCTGCTCAGGCCCTCCGAATGCAAACCCTGACCTTTCTCGAGCAGCAGGGACTGCAGCTGGATCCCATAGTCCCCGCGGACTTTGCCGGAGTCCTTGGCGGCCTTGAGGGCAGCCGAAATCTTGGAGTAGGCTCGCGGGACCTTGACCTCGACGATGGTGTCGCCAGTCGTCAGCGGCGCGCCGGCCGGGAAGGAGGCGACCGCCGCGGCGGCGACCTCCTCGGGCGCGCCAGGGTCTTTTTTGGTCTTGCGGCGCGAGCCCGGGGCAGGGCCGTTGCGGCGCCCCTTCGCCGGGGCGAGGGGAGCAGCAGCAGCAGCAGCAGCAGCGGCAGCGTCTTCGGCGTCTTCGGCGTCTTCGGCGTCGGCGTCGGCTTCATCTCCATCTCCACCGCCGCCGCCGCTTGCCTTTCCCTTCCCCTTCTCCTTCTCCTTCTCCTTCTTCGGCAGCGGCATCGGCAGCAGGTGCAGGTCCCCGGCCCGGTGCGCGAAGCACGCGCACGGCAGGCACAGCTCCTTGGTCCGCAGCTTCTTGGCCAGCGCCACCACGACCTCCCCGGCGTGCGGCGGCGGCTCGCGCGGCAGCGAGCGCAGCCTCACAACGACGCGCGCGACGACCGCGCGCTCGCACTCGTCGCAGACCGTGTGCGTCGGCAGCTGCTCGAACTCCTCCTCCGGCTCCGGCTCGACGACCGAGAGGCGCCTGAGAGGGCCGGTCGCTGGGGGGCTGGGGCTGGGGCTGCTGCTACCGCCGACGACGACGGGTTCGGACTCGTAGCAGGGGTTGGTGAAGCCGGTGGAGGCGTAAAAGTGGATGTCGTGGCCCTTGGCGCTCACGGCGGCGGCGGTGCCGGTGGCGGCCGCGTTAAACGCTCGCGCGTGGGCCTTCCTGTCGTCGGCGGCGGCGTTGCTGTCTCCCTGCCCGCGCGGCGTCTCCATCAGCTCGTAGGTGCACGCCTCGAGCCTGTCCGCCAGGCGCTCCCACTCGCCGAAGATGACGGCGGCGCCCGACTCGGAGGGGGCGGGGCCAGGGATCAGAACGAGAGGGTTGACGCCGCCGCCGCTGCCGTCGAAAAAGCACTCGCCGTCGTCGTCTTCGTCGCCGTTCGCCGCGGCCGTGGCGACCGCGGCTGTGATCCTGGCCAGAGCAGTCGCGTCCGAGACGTTGCCGTCGCCGCCATCAACCTCCATCTTCTCCTTGTCGGCGTCGGGGGCTGCGGCGACAACAGCGGCGGCGACCTTGTTCCTCTTGCCGCTGCGGCTCTTCTTCTTTGCCGCCGGCGCAACAGCAGCAGCGGCGGCGGCCGCGGCGGCAGCAGAAGCAGGGGCCTCCACCTTCCCCCCAAAGCGCAGCTCCAGCTCTTCCTCGGCCGGGAGCGCGTCCGCGGCATGCAGCGCCGAGAGCACGCGCGGCCGCGCCATCGCCTCGGCGTTCAGCACCGCGCGTCTGCGCGAGTGCGCGTAGGCGTCGGCGGCGTCAAAGCCCCAGCGCAGCCAGTCGTCGGTCGCAAAGTTGACGGCCTCGCCGATGTGCAAGCCGGCGGAGAAGCCGCCGTGGTAGGCACGCGGGAAGGTGACGACGAAGGTGCCCGGGGTGTGTTCGACGCGGTAGATCCTCGGCAGCGAGCCCATTCTGATCCCGCCGGGCAGCTTGAGCTCCCTGCCGTCGGGGCCGCGCGGGGGGTAGTTCTGGGAGTAGTCATAGTCGTCTTCGTCGTCGCTTTCGTCGTCGGCGTCGTCGTCGTTGCCGTCGTCGCCGCTCCCGTCGTTGTCGTCACCACCATTTGCTTCTTCTTCTTCATGCTTGACGGCCCTCTTCTTCACCTTCACCTTCACCTCCACCTTGTTCTTGCCCTTCTTCTTCTTCCGAAGCGGGCGCATCAGGTCCTTGGGCGGGACGACGGTGGTCTTGTCGGCCAGCGTGTTGGCCGCCACGGCGTGGTCCTCTGCCGTCGGCCGCCCTTTCCTCGCGCCGCGCGACATGCCGCGCGCGTTGCGGTAGACGTGCACCGCCGCGGCCAGCTCCACCGCGTCGGCGCACCCGGCGGGCGCGCCGTACCACATCTTGGGGGCACCCGCGTGCGCGTAGTTGATCGAGTACATGTAACTGTCCTCGACGTGCCACGCAAAGGCGGAAAAGAGCATCCCGACGTAGATCATCGGGATCGAGATCCCGGGCACTCCCGACGACGTGCCGCAGCCTCCGGGGGCGAGCGCCGGGTTGAGCAGCATCCCCTCCGGGGCCGTCGCGAAGATCCGCAGGTTCCAGTCCGAGTCTCCCAGCGGGCAGCCCGTGCCGGGAGGGGGGAACAGGGAACCCTCGACGTCGTTGCCGTACTCGGCCCAGGTGACGAGCCTGGTGTCGCTCGTGACGACGCGCTCGGGCTTCTTCGGCTTGTTGTTGTCCGACGACGGGGGCTCTTTCGGCTCTTTCTGCGACTTCTTTTTCGCGCCGATGCCGTCGAAGTTGAAGTCGCTCCTGCTGCCGCCTCCACCACCACCGCTTCCGCCTCCTCCTCCTCCTCCTCCTCCTCCTCCCTTGCCCTGCTCGCTGTTGGGGGGCGTCGTCGAGGCGCCGTCGCCGCCGCCTCCGCCGCCAGCGGCAGCAGCGGGCTCGGGCACGAACGTGTGCGTCGCGTGCTCGGTCCAGTAGTCGGACTCGATCGCCCTCGCCGCGGGGGCCACGCCATGCCATTGCGGGAAGCGGTCCCGCTGCTTCTGCGCGGCCTTGGCGACGTAGGTCTTGAGCGGCATCCCGCTGCTGCCCTGATAGAAGCGGCCCGTACGCGAGACGTCGTCCCAGCGGTGCGCCGCGACGGGCTGCTCGCGCGTCGAGAGGCGGAAGGCGGCCGAGCTGGGGTCGCAGCTGTCGGCGGGGGCCGGCGGGGGGTGCGGCTGCTGCTTCGGCGGCGTCGATGCGGCGGCGGCGGAAGAAGAAGGGACCGGTCCCGCTCCTCCCGCCGCCGAAGAAGCAGCGGCAGCGGCAGTGGCAGCGGCAGCGGCAGCGGCAGAGACAGAGGCGGCAGCAGCGGTCCAAGCGGCGACATCAGCCCTCGAGGGCTCCGGGTGGCTGAACTGCGCTCGCGCCTTGCCGTTGGAGCCCAGGGAGACGTCTCCGTACCTGTCGAGGATCTGGGAAGTCGAAGAAGAGGGTTTGGAAAGACAGAAGAAGAAGAAATGAGTGAATGAGTGGAAGAGAAAGAAAGAAAAAATTGAAAAGAAAAAAAGAACTCTCTCTCTTTTCTCTTTCTCTCTGTCTCTCACCTCCTGCGCCGGCGCGGCCATCGAGTTGACGGGCGGCACGATCTTGCAGATCCCTAGTAGAAGAAGAGATGGGATTGGATTTTGTCAAAAGAGAAGAAGAAGAAGAAAGACGGTGCGAAAAGAGAGAGAGAGAAAACGGCGGCGACGACGATTTTTTTTAAAAAAACCCGACTTTTTCTCTTCCTTCCTTCCTCTTCCTCTTCTTCTCTTCTCCTCTCTTCCTCCTCTCACCTTGCAGGCTCGCCTCGGCCTGGATGCTCTGGATGTACCCCACCGGATCCGCGAACTGCTCCGGCGTCGGGTAGTAGGTGTTGGCGTAGGGGATGGCCTGGAGCCACGCGGTGGCGCGCGCGGCCTCGGCTGCTGCGGAGATTTTCTGATTTTTTTTATTTTTTTGGAGAAGAAGAAAAGGCAAAGCGAGAAAGGGTGAGTGTCGTCGAGGTCGAGGTCGAGAGCCAAGCGAAGAGCATCATCATCGCTCGTCGGTTTTCTCTCTCTTTTCTCGCTCTCTTTCTAGTTATCTCTCCTTCTCTTCTTTCTTTTTTCTTCCCCAAGAGGGACACAGAGAACAAGATCCTCGACGGCGCGGGCGCAGACGAAAGGAGAGAGAAGAAGAGGCGAAGAGAGAGGGGAGAGAGAGAGAGAGAGAGAGAGAGAGAGAGAGAGAGAGAGAGAGAGAGAGAGAGAGAGAGAGAGAGAGAGAG
>Ga0114918_10000969_pt1 | contig 25394 bp, 25 predicted proteins | sample LantaG_FD_87015 | JGI IMG/M metagenome (GOLD analysis project Ga0114918, IMG submission 87015) | Deep subsurface microbial communities from Baltic Sea to uncover new lineages of life (NeLLi) - Landsort_02402 metaG | ecosystem: Environmental > Aquatic > Marine > Oceanic > Sediment | place...
CCGGGAGCAATAATTGTTTTAAATAGAGATAAACCTGACTTTAAAAAAGGAAATATTCAGTTTATAAATGCCAGCAAAGAATATGAAAATCACCCTGAAGTAAGAAAACTTAATCGTCTGGGGGATAAAAATATAGGTAGAATAGTAGATGCATATAAGAGTGACAGGGAAATAAAAGGATTCTCTCAAATTATAGAAAAAGAAAAGATAAAAGAAAATGACTACAACCTTAATGTAACTCTTTATGTGTATCCTGAAGAAGAAATTGAAGAAATAAATATAGCAAAGGAATGGAAGGATGTTAATGATATTAATCAGAAGCTATCAGAAACTGAAAGAAAGATTGCAAATTACCTTATTGAATTAAAAATAAATGATATTTAAACCAAATTTTAAATATACAAACAAAATAGTAAATAACCTTATACAGATATCTGTTGCAAGGGGAATGTTTAAGATTTCAGATCGGGCTGCTTTGAAAGAAATAAGAAAATTAATGGATTTAGAAGTAATCAAGACAGAGGGTAAAGGCAGGAGTTTAAGTTATATTCTGGCATAATGTGATAAGAAGTTCGGGATTAGGTTCGGGATTAACCTTATTTTGGTAAAGATGAAATGCAAAGAAATAGAGATAAGCAAGGCAAAAGTGAGTTAATAATATTAGATAAGAGTACCTAAGGTTGGTAGTAATTTAAGGGAATTGAGATTGTCGAGGTCCCAAAATAGTGGAAGGATGGTTATACTAAATAAAATGTGTGGGATAGAAAGAGTTTTTCTTATAGAAGAGTGAAATTTATATAAAAAATTGTCCGTATAAGTCTATTAAGGATCAGAATGGATAAAAAAGAATTGGATATAACGCTAAAAGAAGGCGAGGGTTATAAGATTGAATTCAAAGAGGGCTTGAGCAGCTTGGGAAAAGAGCTTGTAGCTTTTGCGAATTCCTCCGGCGGTAGGATTTTTCTTGGCATAACAGATAATTGTAAAGTCAAGGGAATACAAATCACAAATAAATTAAAATCCAGAATTCAGGATATGGCTAATAACTGCAAACCTGAGGTTAAGATCAGCATTGAAGATTTTAATCATATTCTCATAATTAATGTGCATGAAGGCAAGGACAAGCCTTATGAATGTTCTTCAGGATTTTACAAAAGAATTGGGCCAAACTCTCAGAAAATGACAAGAGATGAATTAGTAGACTTCTTCAAATCAGAGGGGAAAATCAGGTTTGATGAACTCATTGAGCCAGAGCTCAATTATCCAAAAGATTTTGATAAAAACAGATTTAGGAGATTTTTGCAGTTGTCCGGGATCATAAAAATTGATAATACCGAGAAACTTCTTACAAGTTTAGGAGTAGCAGAAAGACAGGAAGGAAAACTATATTTTAATAATGCAGGCATACTTTTTTTTGCTAAAGAACCACAGAAATTCCTCCCATGGTCTGTCTTTACTGTTGCATTGTTTAAGGATGACGCAGGTGTTGACATTATTGACAGGAAAGAGATAGAAGGTAGCTTATTTGAAATTGTAGAAGAGGTGATGAAGTTTGTGAAGTTATATTCAAAAGTAGCATACCGATTTACAGGGAGGCCTCAAAGAGAAAACATATATGAATATCCCTTTGATGCTATCAGGGAAGCAGTTATTAATTCAGTAATGCATAAATATTATTTTGAACATGGACATAACAATATTCTAAGATTTTTTCCTGATAAGATAAGGATTGAAAACTACTGGCAAAAACCTTCCAACTTTGTTCTTGGCAAGACTGTATTCAGAAGGAACCATATTATAGCTGATTTATTCTCCAAAATTCACTTCGGCGAGAAAATGGGAACCGGCTTTGACAGGATAAGAGAAATATGTAAAAAGGAAAATGCTCCTTTCCCGGATATAGAGTTAAATGAGAACTATTTTTATGTGACTTTCAGGCAAAGCAAGGAGTATTTAGAAATGACAGAAAAAGAAAAAGAAAAAGAGGAGTTAATAGCAACACTTAATGAGAGGCAAAAAAATGCCTTTAAGTATATCGAAGAGAAAGGCAAGATAACAATGAAAGATTATATGGAACTATGTTCTGATGTAAATCGTAAGACATTAACAAGGGACCTTAATTATCTTATTAAATTGGGATTAGTAATAAGGAAAGGTAAGGGCAAGAGAGATTTATACTACACATTTGTATAATTTTATTGGGACATTTATGGGACATTGTCATGTCTCAAAAACTAAGAGACATTTTAGGGACTTTTTTGAGACATTGATATGTAAGTGTAAAAAGCTGTATTAAACAGAAAGGTCACTTATGTGCCAGTCAGTGGACATTATTTGAAAGGTAACACCCTTATGGTTTATTATGACAAAAGATAGCACATTAATAAATGTGTCAGAAATGTGACATTTATGTGTCAAAAAGGGTCAAGAAGCATACTATGTGCTGGCTTAAATGTGGTTGTTATATAAGTTGTCGAGATGGCCGCAATCTGAGAGCGTGAATTAGGATAGTTTAGAAAATTTGGAGTATAGAGTGAATAAACAAGAATTTAACGAAACTGAAACAGAAAAAATCCCAAAGGATTGGAAGACAAAAAAAATTGTTGATTTGTTTAAAATTAAAACTGGTGCAACGCCTTCAACAAAACAAAAAGAATATTGGGACAATGGACATATTAATTGGATTACACCCAGGGATATGAGTAAATTGAATGGTAAACTATTCATTGAGAATAGTGAAAGAAAAATAACGGAGGAAGGATTAAAAGAAACAAATTTAAATCTTATGCCTTATGGATCGATTATAATATCTACAAGGGCACCAGTTGGTTATGTTGTTATAGCTAAAGGCAAAATAACCTTTAATCAAGGGTGTAAGGGGTTAATACCTAAAAATATAAAAAAAATTAATACAATATTTTATACATATTATTTATTAAGCAAAAAGTATCTCCTTGAGAATTCAAGTAGTGGAAGTACTTTTAAAGAATTATCAAAAAAGACATTAGAAAATTTCATTGTCCTGCTTCCTCCTGTTTTAGAACAAAATAAAATAGCTGAAATCCTATCAACTGTTGATCAAGCCATTGAAGAAGTAAATGAAGCTATAGCCAAAACTGAGAGATTGAAAAAAGGATTAATGCAAGAGCTTTTAACTAAAGGAATAGGACATAAAGAATTTAAAGAAACAGAAATAGGGAAAATCCCAAAAGAGTGGGAAATGACAAAATTAGAAAATATTATAAAACAAAAAAAAGAGACTGTCTCTCCATTTAATATTCAGCCTACGAGATATATAGGGTTGGAGCATATAGATTCAGGAGATTGTAAAATAAGATTGTGGGGAAATTCATCTGAAGTTAGGAGTATAAAATTCAAATTTAGAGTTGGCGATATTCTTTATGGTAAATTACGTCCTTATTTAAATAAAGCAGTAATTGCAGAGTGGAATGGAATATGCTCTACTGATATACTTGTTTTTGAGGCTAAGAAAAGGATGAATAATATATTTATATTATATCTAATACATCATCCAGATACGCTCCGTTATGCAATAACCACATCAACGGGTACGAACCATCCTCGCACTTCTTGGAGAATGCTTTCAAGATTTAGAGTTCCTCTCCCTCCTCTCCCTGAACAAAATAAAATAGCAGAAATCCTTTCAATTGTTGATGGAAGAATTCAGCTATTAAAAGAAAAAAAGAATAAGCTAGAAAGAGTAAAAAAAGGACTAATGAATGACCTGCTAACAGGTAAGAAAAGGGTAAAGGTGGAGGCGTAGTATGGCCCTTAAAGAAAAGAATCTTGAAGACTACATAATCAGTAAGCTTGAAGAAAATGGCTGGAAGTTTACTCCTGCTGATAGCCTAGAGAGAGTAAGCTATGAAGAGCCCTTACTTATTACATCCATATCAAGAAACCTGAAAAAAATTAATAGGAAATCAGGAATTGGGAATGAAGAAACAAATAAAGTAATAAATATATTAAAGCTTGCCAGTACCGGGATAGAAGGTGCAAAAGCAATACTTAATTATTATAAGTTTGGTATTCCGATAAAATTTGAGAAAGAAAAAGTAGTAAAATATGTAAAACTTTTTGACTTTAAAAATACTGGCAGCAATGAATTTATAGTATCCAGACAGGTTTATTATCACGGCAGGGATTTTATAAGAGTGGATATTGTACTATATATTAATGGAATCCCTGTTGTAAATATCGAATGTAAAAATCCACTTACTACATCTGAAAGCTGGCATACTGCATACAGACAAATAATTGATTATGAAAATATTGTTCCCGAATTATATAAGTATGTCCAGATAGGAGTTGCTGCTGAAGCCATTGCAAAATATTTCCCGATAGTAACCTGGAAAGAAGAAGTTTTAACTCATTGGTGGCGTTGCGAGGGCAAAGATGCAATTGATTCAGCTATAGAGATGCTGTCTTGCGACAGTCTTTTGGATATTATTCAAAATTATATTTTTTTAAGAACTGAAAGAGAAGAAGCAAGTAAAATAATATGCCGCTATATGCAGTACAATGCTTCCAGTAAAATAGTAAACAGGGTAGAGAAGAATTTAGCCGGAGAGGAAGAAAAAAACAAAGGCCTTATATGGCACTGGCAGGGAAGCGGTAAGACCTTCACCATGATATTTGCAGCCAATAAGCTTTATTATTTGGATAAGCTTGAAAATCCTTCCATATTTTTTATTGTGGATAGGAGTGAACTTGAAATACAGTTAAGAGATGAATTTAGTTTTTTAGATATTGAAAAACCAGAAATAATAGGTAAAATTGCCACGCTTAAAAGAGTCTTAAAATATGATGATTACCGGGGTAAAAGAGGTATTTTTATAACTCTTATTAACAAATTTAAACCTGAGGAACTTAGCTACCTTCAGAGAGAACTGGAAGAAATTTCAAAAAATAAAGAGACAATAATGAATAGAAAAAATGTGGTTGTCTTTATTGATGAAGGTCACAAGACTCAATATGGCTTACTTGCTGCTCAAATGAAAAGTATTTTCAAAAATGCCTTTTTCTTTGCTTTTACCGGAACCCCGATATCAAAAAAAGAGAAAGATACGTATCTTGAATTTAGTTATCCACCGGATGAACTTTATCTTGATAAATACTTTATAGCCGATTCCATAAAAGATAAGTTTACAGTAAAAATTGTTTACCAACCAAGACTAACCGAAGAGGTCCATTTAAAAAAAGAGATGCTGGAAAGTTTTTTGGATTCTGAGCTTGAAGAGCTTCCTGAGGATATAGGGGAAATGGTTGAAAGCAAGATTAAGGAGAGGCTTACTACAATAAAGGTGGTACTGGAAAATCAGAAGCGAATTAATCTGATAGCTAAAGATATAGCAGAGCATTTTAAAGAAAACATAGATGGTAAATTTAAAGCTATGGTGGTTACAGCAAGCAGGTTGGCATGCAATCGTTATAAAAAAGAGCTGGATAAATTTTTACCACCAAAATATTCCGAAATAGTAATGACATACAATAGAAACGATAGGCGAGAATTAACCGAGAGAGTTGCTGAGATGAAGGAGAGATTTGGAACTAAAGATGTTGAAGATGTTAGAAAAGATATAGTTGATAAATACAAGGATGAAAAGTACCCGAAGATACTAATTGTTACCGATATGCTGCTCACTGGATTTGATGCTCCCAGCCTTCAGGTTATGTATCTTGATAAACCACTTAAAGAACACAGATTACTGCAGGCAATTGCCAGGACAAACAGACTTTACCGGGACCTTAAAGAAGCAGGAATTATTATTGATTATGTTGGAATACTGGAGGAAATAAAAAAAGCTTTTAAAATATACAGTGAAGAAGATATAAAATGTGTACTCTCCAGTTATGAGGATATAGGGGAAGAGTTCAAAAATCTTATTTATGAAATTTTTAAGATGTTTGAGGAATTACCAAAAAATTATGATAGGGAAACCTTATTGAATGCTGTAGAGCTTTTAACTACTGAGAAAGTAAATGAAAAAGAGTTTATTGAAAAATATAAAAGCTTAAGAAAAACTTTCGAATTACTTGGCTCGGAGGAGATAAAGATTGAATACCTGGAGGATTATAAATGGATTTCAGCTATATACACTTATTATATGAAAATAGTAAACCGGGAAATGCCAGTTGAAGAATATGTGAAAAAATATTTTGATAAGACTATCAAATTTATTCACCAGTCTACTGAAATAAAAAATCTGGAGAAAGAGCTTCCTGAAATTTCTTTTGACCAAAATTATCTTAAAAAACTTGAAGAAAAAATAGAAAGTAAAAAAGAAAAAGCAGCAAATATACTTTTTACATTAAATAAGATGGTTCTTGTTGAGAGACATAAAAATCCTATTTATGAATCTCTGATTGAAAGAGTGGAAAGACTACTTAAGTTATGGAAGGAAAAAACCAAGAATTACGAGAGAATATATTCAGAAGGTAAAAATATAATTAATGAAATAAACAATCTCAGTAGCAGGCAGGAAGCTATCAGCTTTTCCGATCTTGAATATTCTTTGCTGCTGGTTCTGGAGGAAAGATTTGGCAAAAAAGATGAATTGCCAGGTGAAATAAAAAATATATTAATCAAACTTGAGAATTGTTTATTCCCGGGGTGGTTTAACCAGCCTACTGAGGAAAAGAAAGTGGAAAGAGAAGTTAGAAAGTTTGCAAGAGGTCTTAAAAGAAATTATGGCATTACTTTAGAAGAGATGGATAAGCTGTATAAAAAACTTATAGATCAAATTAGAAATTATGGTACTTAATAATTATTCGTATAAAGTCTCTTACAGAGATATACAATATCCAAGAATAGAGTTAAAAACAGGCAAACTTATTTTCATTCTCCCGTTTGGTTATAGTTCTGACGCTTTTTATGAGAAACACAGTGGCTGGATTTTTAAGAAGATTAATTTTATAAAGGGATGTTTTGATAGTGCAAAGGATAAAGTATTGACCGAGAGGTCTGACGAGGAATTCAAAAGATTAATATATGATACTATTGAAAAAGTATCTTTGAACTTAAAAATCGAAATAGGCAGGGCCAATTTTAGAAAAATGAGAACAAAGTAGGCAAGTCTGAGTGTAGCTAAAAATTTGACAGTTAATAGCTTCATGAAATATTTACCACAGCACTTGATAGAATATATAATTTTTCACGAGATAATCCATGTTATTGAAAAGAAACATAACAATAGATTCTGGGAGATAATAGAAAAGAGATATAAAGATTATCAAGGATTGGAAAGGGAACTGTTCGAATACTGGTTTATAATTTCATCTATGAAAATAGGTTTATAAAGAAGATGCTAAATAGACTTTAATTCATTAAACAGAACATATTTTTTATTTTGTGCTTTCGGGACTTTTCCCTTGCGAATCAGTGCCTGGTGAATAATTTAGATACTTTTTAGCAACAGGGTCATTAATTCTTTTCCAAAGAATTCCACCAAAGATTGTACCTACCGGAAAGAAGATCACCATAGTAATCACTAAAGCTGCCCTTCCCAATGGCACAGCCCAGGGTTTCCTCATATAAATGCCTACTAATTCAGCAACGTAAAGCGCAAGAAATATAAATGTGCCATTTGATGATGGAAGCGTAACGTTAGCAGGACCAATATTGATGTTGGGTACAAACAAAGATCCCCACTCTCTTGATAGATATCCTATTCCAGTCAAAACTGCTACCACCCACAACAGGGTAATTATTCCGCCTAAAACCTTCTTCCCCTGATCTAATTCTTCTTGCGTTAATTTAGTCATTTCTATTCTCCTCTTTAAAGTCGTTTTTAATAATATTACAAATCATGGATAATTTTGACATATGTAACAAATATGTCAAACCAAATTATTTTTGCTAAAAAATTTTTAAATTCTCTCTTGACAACGTAGAAAAACTTTATGCTATCTTATCTGGATAAATAAAGGATTATAAATGATATACCCTTTCTTAAGTAATTAATGAGATGGCCAAGCAACAAGTCGGAAAAGTTAAATGGCGTAAGTCCTTTCTGAAAATATTATTCTCCATTATGCATCCGAGCTAAAAGGCTTAAAAGCTATGCCTGGGAATAGATTGGAACTTTTAAAGAAAAATTTAAAAGGATGCTATAGCATTCAAATAAATGATCGGTGGAGAGTAATATTTAAATTATTTACATCCTGACCACTTGATAAATTGTTAAATTTAATGTATATTGTTCAATATTAACTAACTTTGATTAATATAAATGATTTTATACTAATAATCAAAAGGAGAGAAATGATACAAACTATTAAAGCATCAGAGGCAAGAACCAATTTTGGCAAGGTCCTCAAGCGTGTATACCGCAGTGAGGAACGATTGGTAATTGAGAAAGGAGGGTTAGCAGTAGCAGCAATTATCAGTATAGATGACTTTGAAAAGCTTTCCAGATTAGAAAAGCTTGAGCATTTTAATAAGTTCAGCAAAGCTTTTGGTAGTGAGGTAGAGCGAAGAGGTATCAAAGAAGAGCAGTTAAAGAATGGCTTAGAGAAGACTAAAGAAGAAGTTTACAAGGAGCTGTATGACAAATCTTCCAAGTAGAAGACCGCTCAGGGTGATGCTAGATGCCACCGTTCTTATTGCTGGTTCAGCTTTCCCACGATGTCCCCATGAAGTACTTCGTCATGCCTTAAATGGTGACCTTAAGTTAGTCTTATCCCCACTTATTATTCATCAAGCAAGGATACACCTTTCTAAAGACTTTCCTAATTTTCTTAAAGGTTTTGAACAGTTTCTTAAAAACTGCGATATTGAGCTTATTGAAGATCCCAGCCCTAAGCAGGTTAAAGAACATCAGAATCTTGTCCGTGATAAAAAGGATATTCCAATAGCCCTTGCTGCTATTAATGCCAAGGTTGATTATCTTGTAAGCGATGACAAGGATCTGACTGCCAAAGATAAAACAACAGAAGAGCTAAGACGATTTATTCAACCTATGATTTGTGGAACTTTCCTTAAAGAAGTTATGAGGTGGACAAGCGAGGATTTAGAGAAATTCAGGCGGCGTAAATGGCAAGGCATAGAAACTTAAAATTTTATATTTTCCAAAATCAATTTGCTCTTACCATTTCTATATGTCAAAATAGCTTTACTAAAGTTACATGTAATAATAGTTAAGCTAATATTACAACTGTACTAACAAAACATCATGAGAGCCAAACGTCTTAAAAATATAACACCGCTTCTACCAAAGAGCAACATTGAATGAGGAGCTTTATAAATACTTACAAACCTGATGAAGCTGTTATTGTTAACTTTAACTTTGATGATAAAATAATTATTGGAAAATGCCAGGTTAATTTTCTATCAATAGAAAAATTCGTTTCCTGGAGTCACGCTTTAGAACAATCCTAAAAAAATTTCCTTTATTAAAAATTAAATATTAGTACCACTAGAATGTGATCTGGAGGATAAATGCCAAAGCAGATTTATAATTATATTTATTACCCGGGCAAATTCCTATAAATCTGTTGTAAAATAGGTTCTTCGTGTTATAATTTATATTTATCTAAAAGATAGAATTAATACAGCTGAAAGATTTATTGAAAACTGAATAAATTAAAATAAATTTTCAAGAATAGGTGAAATTCCTTACCGGCGGTTATAGTCCGCAAGCTTTTTTTAAGTTATTAATTATAAAATTAGCCGACTTAGTGAAATTCTAAGACCGACAGTTAAAGTCTGGATGGGAGAAAACTTATGACTTATTTTATACAAACTATTTTAAGCCATGGATTTTCTCCATGGCTTTTTTATTTTATAGGATTGCAAAATTTTTATTTATTACAATTGAGCTAAAAAATGAAAACATTCGGTAAAAATAGAGACGGGTTTACTTCCAATGATATAAAATATATGAAGCTTGCAGTAAAGCTTGCTGAAAAAGGCAGAGGGAAAACAAGTCCAAACCCTATGGTAGGAGCTGTTATAGTAAAAAATGGCAAAATAATTTCTAAAGGCTACCATAAAAAAGCAGGCTGTGCACACGCAGAAATAGAAGCTATAAAGAACTGCAAGGAGCCGCTTGAAGGCTCAACAATGTACGTAACCCTTGAACCATGCACAATTTACGGCAAAACGCCTCCGTGTGCAGATGAAATTATAAAACACAAATTTAAAGAAGTAGTAATAGGCTGTATAGACCCAAATCCTTTAGTAAACGGCAGGGGAGCTGACATTATAAAAAAATCAGGCATAAGCGTGAGAAAAGGACTGCTGGAAAATGAAATTTTTGTGCAAAACGAAATATTTTTTAAGAACACAAAAACAAACATGCCGTTTGTCTGCTGTAAGATTGCTTCAAGTATTGATGGGAAATTAGCTACAAAAACCTCTGATTCTAAATGGATAACATCTGAAAAATCAAGAAAAATAGTTCAGCATTTGCGAAAAGAATACGGCTGCGTGCTAACCGGGATAAATACTATTTTAATAGATAACCCGTTTCTCTTGCCAAGGAAAAAATTAGGTGCTGTATGCTCAAACACAGACTTTGACATAAGTGAAAACCAAAAATTTTATAGAGTGATATTGGACAGAAGGCTTAGAATGAAACTTAACTCCAACATAGTAAAAACTTCCAAACTGGTCAAAACTATCATTTTTACAGATACTAAAAATAATTTAAAGAATGAAAGTAAAGCCAATAAAATAAATGGAAAAAACATAGATATAATACCAATTGGTACAATAAGAGAAAACAGTAAAAGCGGCAGGAAGTTAAATATCAAAGAGGTTTTGAGTATTTTACACAAACAATACGGCATAACTTCCATACTGCTTGAAGCAGGGCCAACTGTTATTACTTCTTTTTTAAGAAACAATTTAATAGATAAATTTATTATATTCCTTGCACCTAAAATAATAGGCGGGGATAGCAAATACAGCATGTTTTCCAAATTAGACATTGATGAAGTAAAAAATTCTTTAAAAGTAAAATTTGCCAGCACAAAAAAGACTGGAGAGGATGTGGTTATATTCGCTTATCCTGCAAAGAAGCAGCTATAACTATAACAACTTCAGACAATGCATTGGATGATTAAAATTAAATAAGAAAAAAGTCAGGTGTTTAGATGTTTACAGGATTAATTAAAGAACTTGGTAAAGTAACCAGGATCATAAATAAAGGTAAAGACATAGAGATTGAAATAGAAAGTACAGGTCTTGCAAAAACTGCGAAGACAGGTGATTCAATATCTGTAAATGGCTGCTGCCTTACAGTCAAAAGAGCGGGCAATAATAACTTTAGTTTTGATATTTCTTTTAATACGCTAAAAAATACGGCCTTTAAATTTACAAGAACAGGAGATACAGTAAATTTAGAGGACTCTTTGGCACCAACAGATAAGCTTGGAGGTCATTTTGTTACAGGACATATTGATGTAGCAGGAAAAATACTAAACATTTCCAAAATAAGCAACTCTTATAAATTAAAGATGGAGCTGCCGCCAGAAATTCTGCCATATATCGTACCAAAAGGTTCTGTATCGTTAGATGGAATAAGCCTGACCATAACAGAAACAGGGAAAGACTATTTTTGCGTAGTTATTATTCCCCATACATTTACATGTACCAATCTTAAATTTAAAAAAGCTGGAAGTTTTGTCAATATTGAAGTAGATTTGATTTCCCGCTATATTGCACACATCTTAAAATACCAAAATTATTTGAATAATAATGTAACCGGGGACATGTTCGTCCAAGATAAAAAAACTAAACCAGCTGATGATATTAAAAACCATTTATTAAAGGAGAGTCTCGAAAAATATGGATTCATCAAGTAACAACAACTCTAAAAAATACTTTTGCTCCATACAGGATGCTGCAGAAGATATAAAAAAAGGAAAGATAATAATTATCATTGACGATAAATCTGAAAACACCAGGGGAGTATTTTTCCAGCTAGCAAAAAAAGTAACGCCTCGTTCTGTAAACTTTTTTATGACTCATGGCAAAGGGCTCATTTGCCTGCCATGTGAACAAAAAAGGCTTGATGAACTTAAAATACCAATGATGGCTGAAAAAAATAAGAATATCTCTGCAAATATTTCTGCATTTGCTATATCGATTGATATAAAAACAAACAGTAGAACTGGAATCACGGCCAAGGGCCGTGCTCAAACCATAAAATCCTTTATAGACCAGCAAACTAAACCGCAGGATATCTTAATGCCCGGCCACATTTTTCCTGTGGTGTCTCAACCCGGAGGAGTTTTAATTCGTGCAGGTTATACCGAAGCAGCCGTAGACCTTGCCAAAATTTCAGGAATGCAGCCAGCAGCAATGGTATGTGAAGTTATAAGAGAAGACGGGGAGCTGGCCGAGCTTTTAGACCTGGTAAAAGTTTCTAAAGAATTTAATCTTAAAATTATAACTATTGAAGAACTTATTAGATATAGAAAAAGAAAAGAAAAGTTAATAGAAAAACAATCAGAAATAACCCTGCCCACAAAATGGGGAAATTTTAAAACAATTACTTACAAATCAAAAATAAATCCTGAACTTCATATTGCATTTGTTAAAGGTGAAGTTAGCGGAAAGAAAAACGTGCTGGTCAGGGTCCACTCGCAATGCCTTACAGGAGATACTTTTGGTTCTAAAAGATGTGACTGCGGCCAACAGCTTGACAAAGCATTCAAAATGATAAATAAAAGCGGGAGCGGGGTACTCCTGTATATGTCACAGGAAGGGAGAGGGATTGGTTTGTGCAATAAGATGAAAGCTTATGAGCTCCAGGATAAAGGATTGGATACAGTTGACGCAAACTTAGAATTAGGATTTAGTGCTGATCTAAGAGACTATGGAATAGGTGCCCAAATATTGGTGGACCTTGGTCTTTCAACAATTCATCTTATGACCAATAATCCCAGAAAGATTATCGGGCTTGAGGGATATGGCCTTAAAGTCACAGAAAGAATTTCTATAAAAATACTGCCGGGCAAAGATAACAAAAAATACCTGCATACAAAAAAAACAAGATTAAATCATTTACTATAACAAAAGCGAAAGGAGAAAAATAAATGGTAAGGTTCGAAGGTAAGCTTGATGCAAGAAAATTAAAATTTGGGATAGTGGTAAGCAGATACAATGAATTCATAACTGCAAAGCTGCTGGACGGAGCACTTGATTGTCTTCACAGACATCACTGCGAAGAAGAAAATATAGACATTGCATGGGTACCGGGTTCATTTGAGATACCGTCAGTTACAAAAATCATGGCTAAATCCAAAAAATACAATGCCATAATATGCCTTGGTACAGTTATAAAAGGAGATACTTCCCATAACCATTACATTGCAAGCGAAGCAGTAAAAGGGATCGCAAAAGTTAGCCTTGATTTTGACATACCTGTATCATTCGGCGTAATTACACCTGATACATTAGAACAGGCAATTGAACGAGCAGGAACTAAAATGGGGAACAAAGGCTGGGAGTCAGCACTATCTGCAATAGAAATGGCAAACTTATACCAGGCTTTAAAATCTAAATAGTAACTTGAGCATAAAAAAATCAGAAGTATCTATTTTCAGATAGACACTTCTGATTTAATATCCCTATTAGGCAAATGCTTCTTGCCACTGGTTTGAGCTATACTGCCATTAGCTCATTAGCTACATCAACTGCACTTGATGCATCAGCTCCATAGCCATCAGCTCCAATAGAATCTGCGTATTCCTGAGTAAGTGGTGCTCCGCCAACCATTACCTTGACATCAGAAGTTTCGCCATCAGCTCTAATAGCCTCAATTACATCTTTCATCATAGGCATTGTAGTTGTAAGTAAAGCAGATAATCCTAAAACCTTTGATTTGTTTTTCTTCATTTCCTCTACAAACTTCTCTTTAGGAACATCTACTCCTGCATCTACTACTGTAAATCCTCCACCTTCGAGCATCATACACACAAGGTTTTTCCCAATGTCGTGAAGGTCGCCCTGAACTGTTCCTACGACAACAGTCCCTTTAGACGCTGCCTGTGCATCAGACAGAAGCGGCTTTAGCACATCCATAGCTGCATGCATTGCCCTTGCAGCTATCAGAACCTCGGGTATGTACATTTCATTTGCTTTAAACCTTTTCCCAACTACACCCATGCCTGGAAACAGACCTTCGTTTAGAATCTCTACAGGGGCTGCGCCTCCATCTACAAGTTTCTGAGCAATTTCTTTACTCTTTACATTGTCGCCCTTAATAACTGCATCTGCAAGTTCCTGATATTTTGCCATTCTTTTCCCTCCCTTCATTATTACTTTTTTGCTCCCATCATGAGAGCAATTTCTATTATGATATCAGATAAATTAAAAATTTAAAGTAAAAATTTTGGACCTAATGTTTACTCTAAAATATTTATAGTGTATACTCTTCTTACCATGCCAATAAGTGCCAAGGAAAGCTTAAAAGAGTTATCAGAAGAAATAATGCAATGCAAGAAGTGCTTGGATTTGGCTAAATTAAGAAAGCAGCCTGCTGTAGGAACAGGTGCGTCAAATGCAAGAGTGATATTGGTAAGAAATTATCCGGAAGAAACAGATGCTGGGAAGGCTGACATATTGTCTGCTAACAACCTCCTAAGAAAGTTAATAAAAAAAATAAATCTTTCTTTAAGCAAAGATGTATACATTACTTATCTTGTTAAATGTGCTCCTAAAAAAAATACAGCCAGAAGTGCAGAGGGAGGAACAGCTGCTGCAAAGCCATTAAAGAAACATGTAAATAATTGTATTTCCTTTTTTTCTAAAGAAATTTCTATAATTACCCCTCACATTGTTATCCCACTGGGTCTTGATGTATCCAACATCATATTGGGAAAATACTTTTCCGTGGATAAAAAATATCGCAGCATGAATAAAATACATATGAGAATATTTGAAAACCCATCTTTTAAGTTAGTTCCATTTTACGAGCCAGAGGATGTTGCCTTATCTAAAAAGATCCCTGAGGATAAATACCTTGAGGATTTTAAAAATTTGCATAAACTATTAAAAGTAATCTAACCGGCAAAAAGCTATCATAAATCAGGGGACAGGCCGTACAAACTTTACACAGCCAGGATGGTTAATCTTTTACCAAATATATTTTTATCTTTCTTCTGCCGTACCTGAAACATTCTTCAAGTGATTCAAAGCAAAGATCTATTCTGTTACCCTTTATCCACCCACCAGTATCTGCTGCCAGAGCTTCCCCATACCCCTGTATATATAACCTTGTCCCAAGAGGTATAACCCTGGGGTCAATTGCCACTATGCCTTTTCTTGCCCTGAGCCCAATTGCTGTGATGCCATTTCCATTTATATCATTGCCTCCAGACCCATAAGCATAATAAGCAGTTGCCACCATGCTCCACTCCCCAATCAAAGTAAGGCCTGCAGGCTGAACTTCGGCTATCCTTTTCCTTATTTCAGAAAGTAATGTGCTCAACTCTTTTTTTTCACCTTTTACCTGTTCCAAAAGTAATTTATTTTGTTCAATACTCTTAAGCAAACTTTGTTCTTCAGCTTTTATTTCTTCTTTTAACTCTGCTATTTCATTTTTTTTCTCTTCAGATTTTCTTAATATTCTATTGTATTCTTCTCTCTCCAGGCGAAGCTCCTCTATTATTTCTGCATCTCTTCTCATTATATTTTTAAAGAGATACAAACTATTGACTAATTCATTTATGTCCCGCGCACCAGTTATAACAACTGCTATATCATTATTTTTGTATTTATAAGTAAAAATTATTCTCTCTTTTAATAATTCTGTTTTGTCGTCAACACGCTTTTTGATCTCATCTATTTTGTTATAAAGTCCCCTTAACTGAACTTCAAACAAGTCTAATTTTTCATTTAAAGACTCCAGTTCTCTCCTCTTAAGCTCAACCGACATTTCTGACACAAGTATTTCTTCAAGTAATTTTTCTTCATCACTGCTAAGTTTTGCAATCTCATTTCCAAGCTCTTTCAGTGTAATTGCGCTGATTTCCTGTGGGCTGCCAAACTGGACAACAGTCAAAACTGCCAGAACCGCTAACATCTGCACAGCTATTTTTCTTAGAATAAGCTTACAGTTAAAATTATTTTTATTACCGCTATTTTTTTTACCTGCTTCTATATATTTTCCCATCATTTCTCTCACAAGTTTGCATTGCCCCGAATACACACAAAAAATTATTTATTAAAGAGTTATTTTAGTATATTTATTAATTTTTTTATACAAAACGCTGCAATGCTGATATCACTTCTCTGAAGAACAAAATTTTTTCTCATCTGAAAAAGTTTCTTTAAGATGTTAAACTATTGTTCAAAGCATAGCTTATTTGCAAATTTAAATAAAAAAAATTATTATTTATAACCGCAATGAAAATATTAGCTTTAAGCGATGAAATTGTTGAACATATATATAGCCCTTCCATAGCAAAGAGGATGCAGGATATAGATTTTGTAATTTCCTGCGGTGACTTGCCGAGTTACTATTTAGAATTTATAGTTACTATGCTGAACAAGCCCCTGTTTTATGTTTTTGGAAACCATCATAAAGATTTTATAAATACAGAAAAAGGTACTAAAAGAAATCATCCGGGAGGTTGCATAAACATTGATAATAGAATTGTTGCATACAAGGATGTATTAATTGGAGGGCTTGAGGGATCAATAAGATACAATAGTGGCAAGCACCAATACACTGATTTTGAGATGTGCCTGAAAATTAACAGATTAAAGCCAAAACTTTACTTAAATAAACTTTTCAAAAAAAAATATATTGATATCCTTGTTACACATGCTCCTCCATACAAAATTCATGACGGAGAAGACCTTTGCCATAGAGGCTTTAAGTGCTTCAACAAATTTATTAAAGTCTACAAACCAAAATACTTAATACATGGCCACACTCATTTATACGGAACCGGCAGCAGCTGGCAAACAGCTGTAAACAGCACAAATGTTATAAATGCATATGGCTATAGGATAATAGAATTTTAACGAAAAAATATGAATACTTTTAAAACCGCTGATAATAACTCAAAACAAGAATTTGAAAATGCCCGGTTCAAATCGCTTCTTAACAGCATGAAATTTTTTCTCATTGGCAGGGAAAATGAACTTTTGTCGTTTGACAAGATAAAAAAAGGCCTTGGTCTCCGCAATCAAAGATATCTTGGGATTAAAACAGTCAAAATAGATGAAATAGTGGGAAGCGTAGATAGATATAAAGATTTTGACAAACACTTTCTTCCAAAGAAAACTCATCTGATACAAAGATGGGCCAACATTTACAGAGCATTTTCTTCAGATATAGCTCTCCCGCTTGTCAAACTTTATAAAGTAGGAAATATTTACTTTGTTGTTGATGGCAATCACAGAGTAAGTGTTGCAAAAAAAGTTGGCGCCAGGTATATAGATGCAGAGGTAACAGAATTTATAACTAAAATCCCTGTTACCAGGAATATGGACCCTAAAGATATGTTTATCCTGACAGAAAGAGAGAATTTTTTAGATCTTACTAAACTTAAAAAAAACAGACCCGATGCAAAAATCAATATTACCATCCCTGGAAAATATAATTTCATACTAAAACAAATAAATAAGCTTATGAACCAATTAAATGAGGACAAAAAGGAAGGTGAAGAAAAAATTAATTTTGAAGAAGCATCGCTATACTGGTATGACAATATTTATCTGCCTGCCATCAGTATCATAAACCACTATAGAATAATGGAAAACTTTCCAACTAGAACCGAGTCTGACCTTTACGTGTGGATAAATGAGCATAAGCGCTATTTAAGTTTAAAATATGGGAGACCTATCGTATTAAAATTTGCCGCAAAAGATTTCTCCAGAAAATACAAAGAAAAATTATGGTTAAGGATAAAGCTAAAAATAATCAACTTAAGGTATGAAATACTTTCAAAATTAAGAACTAAGCCCTCAAGCAAGAGATTCTAAATGGTCGATGTCTAAGTTATTTGGACCTCTCACCTTCTATTTTATCGAAAAAACCGAAATCTACTAATTTGAAGAGCTTTGCAAATACCCTGTCTGCTTCTGCAAATGTAAATTCTTCAAAATTAATAGACATGGAATACGCCAAGACTACTTTTAATAACATATATCTTTTTTTAACAGAGTCTTCAAAGATTTTATCAATCATATTAATATAATCTTTAAGATTATAAATACTGGTGTTGTATTTTTTTTCAAATTTGAATATATCCTCCTGACAGCAAACAGATATTATATCATCAAAATTTTTTACACATTCCAGGATTGTTTGTGTATAAGAGGTATCCCTTACATTTTCGAGGTGTGGGAAGAGAATATTCCATCTCCTTTCAATATCGATTTTTTGATCAAAAAGAATATCATAATCGTTTTCAGTCATTCCCGAAGCAACCAAATCGGTACCCACATAGTGGCTGAAAAGATAAAAAACATCTAAGTTTTGTAGCCTTCTTTCTTCTTCAGACATAAGATGCTCATGAGTATCAAATATCGGCATGGATAAAACAGCATCCGATTAGTGAAACAATGTATTACGTTAGGCTCTGCATCAATTCTTAAAATGTCAATGTTTTTTCCCCTTCTTTTCCATCATTGCCATCAGGTGCTCTGCCATTTCAATCGTAAAAGCCGGATCATTTATATCAGTATCCCTAACGTATATCGGTATATCCTTTCTTAGCTCCGATTCCAAGGTTTCAAGATAAGCCTCATCAGCTTCGGGATTATATATGGGACCGTCTTCTACTGAATATTGGCAAAACCCTTTCATTGGGATAAACCATTCCACCGGACCTTTTGCCGGATTTACTCTTTTTGCCTGTTCTTTTGCCAGCTCTATAAGTTCCTCCCTGTTAGTCCTGACATTTGTAAACATCGCACTGTGAACTGCATATTGCCTACCCCTGAATCTTTCCGGAATTGATTCGATAGGCCCGAAAGTATTGCATGACACCGCTCCTGGGGCTATAACAACAGGAATCTGCATATCAATTGCCGCAGTCATCCTGTCGGGAGCTGCAGCCAGATAGCCTCCCAGCATCTGCTGGACAACTTCAATTGTCGCAAGATCAAAAAGTCCGTCAATATGTCCTTCCCTAATAAGGTTCTCCATTGCATTGCCCCCAGAACCAACAGCATGGAAAACAATAGTTTCGTAGCCGTTTTTAATAAAAAATTCCTTGGCCTTCATCGCACCCGGAGTTGTTATCCCAACAGTAGTTATTGCAATTATCTGCCTGCCGTGTCCTTTCTCTTTCTCTACTCCCATGTGAACCATCCCGGAGATTGCTCCCGAGGCTTCGCTTAGTATTATTCTTGAAATCCTGTTTAATCCCATTATATCTGCAACTGATGGAATCATTACTATATCCTTAATTCCTACAAGATCTGAGGTATTACCTGCAGCCATTGTAGATACCATCACTTTAGGAAATCCTATCGGTAGGGCTCTCATCACATATGTAGCAAGAGTAGTGCCTTGAGTTCCTCCGCAGGATATTATTCCATGTGCTTTTCCATCATCAATCAGATTCTGTACAATAATTCTTGCACCCTCAGCCATAATAGGCGATATTTTTCCCCTGGTGGGATTATCCTCTTTAAGCACCGCGAGATCAGCACCTGCCGCTTTCGCAACTTCAATATTGGAAATGTTGGGTTTTACTGTAGGCTCACCCATTACTCCCACATCAATAAGGATGGTGCCAAGCCCTGTCTCCTCTACATGCTTTTTTATAAATCCATATTCTTCACCTTTTGAATCCATAGATCCAAGGATAATGACATTCTTTTTCATTTTGCTCTCCTGAAAATAATTTAGATTAATTAAACATACTTTTTATATAACCTGAATATATTATTTCATTTTAAGGTTGACAAATCTTCCTGCAGTTTCTAATACTGCTCTCTCGATTGGAATTCTTTCTGTGGCAGAGCCTGTCCATAAACCGTGAGTTTTCGTATTATCAAGGATAAACTGCCCGTCTTCAGGAGTAACCAGAGAAGCACCATGAGTCAGTAGTATTAAGTCAGGTTTGATTTTTAAAACTGCATCAAACGCTTCCCGGGTTCTCTTTGCCGTATCTTCTATGGTATACGGTGTGTCAAATCCTATAAGTCCTCCTTTTGTAGTCCCTGCGTGGAAACAAAAAATATGGGGCTGGGCTTCTTTTACTGTTTGAATACTGTCTTCAATATTATATGGCATTGTTGCTGTTACAAACCCCATTTCTTTTGCAAGTTTCAGCATCGCTATTTCATTCTCAAGTGTAATGCCACTCTGGACTAAAACCTGATAAATATGACTGTCCTTATCATAATCTCCGATTGACGGTATATTGCAAACACACAATACCCCCATCATTTTGAGCTGTTCCAGGATCACATACATGTCCCGCAAAAAATCATTTGCGTTAATCATGGCACACACGAATGCATCTCCTTTTATTGCATTAATGATATCCTTGCCTGTTGTTTCAAGCATCTGGCCGTTTGAGTCTAAAATCGGCCAGAGCATTGACATTGACCCCCATCCGTTGCTTCTCAACCTTCCCCCTGAAAATGTGTTTACACAGTCAAAACCGGCCCTTTCAAGTAGTTTTGCGACAAGCCCGGTGCCGCAGCTTGCGAATGCAAGCGGTTCCTTTTGATCAATTTTTTTCCATAATTTTTCAAGAATAGCTTCCTTTGTCCATCTTTTAACTATCATCTGCCACCTCCCGGCTTTTATTTAACTTTTATTTAAAAAAGACATTTTAAAGCTTTTTATTTGCTGAGTTTGAGCATTTAAAAGTCATTACTTTTTACCACTACCAGGCTTTACCTGCACTTCCAAATAAAACCATGAACTTTTCCACTGCGTCCTGCATGGATTTTCCAGCCTTAACTAATATATCATTATTCAATCCGGAGCCAATTATTTCATATTGATTGTAATTATCATTTATTTCAAAACAGGACTTTTTTAATGATTTGAAGCAGGCATTTTTGAGCGCCTTTCCAACATTTATTTTTCTTATTCCGATTTCAACTGCCTTTTTTATATCTTCATTATAAATAGAACTGCCACAATGAAGAACAAGAGGAATATTTATTTCTTTTTTAAGCTTTTTAAGGTGACTAAAGTTTAAGCTGACTTTATTTTCACTTATCAGGGATATCTGACCAACACTAACCGCCAGGGCATCTACTTCCGTTTCTTTAACAAATGATTTTGCAGATCCTATGTCTGTCAATAACTCATCACCGCTAGCATCAGTAATGCTTTTACCTAAACCCTCTTGCATCTCAATACCACCCTCACTTGCCACTCCGTTGTTGTGTGCCTCTTTTGTCAGTTCTTTTGTGATAGATTTTTGTTCAGTAAAATCAAGCTTTGAATTTAAAAACATTACAATGCCGAATTTTTGTGCTATTGCTTTTAACACCAGATCCTTTGAAGCAGATTCGTTAAAAATAGTACATACTGGTACTGTCATCTTGGAAGCAAGATCATTTATAAGATTAGAATATATTTCAAAAATATCCTTTAAATAGTGTTTGTAATTAGGGAAATCTATTCCGCTGAAACCAATTATTACCGGTGATTTCATTCTTTCCGCTGCATCACACACTGCCAGAAAAGAATTAAGATCCCAGGATTCAAAGTAACCAACAGCATAGCTGTTTTTTTCTGCATCACCCATTAGCTCATGAAAATTTACAAGAGGCATTGTATATCCTTTCTAGGTTGGAAAATCCCTGATTAAAATTTTTATTGTATTAGCGATTCTTTCAGGCTGCGGTACATAAAACTTTTCCAGTACCGGCGAAAACGGTGCAGGCGTATTGGGGGCGGCAATTCTTGTAACCGGAGCAATCAGATAATCCATAACTCTCTCACAAACCTGTGCAGCAATTTCTGCGCCGATACCTCCTTGTTTGGGAGACTCCTCAACTATTGCAATCCGTCCTGTTTTTTTAACCGAATTTACTATAAGGTTTATATCAAGAGGCCATATGGTTCTAGGGTCAATTACTTCACAGCTTATGCCTTCTTTTTCAAGAATAGATGCTGCCATTACCGAAAAATGCATCATTAGAAGGCTTGCTACAATTGTGACGTCCTTTCCTTCTCTTCTTATAATGCCTTCGCCTATCGGAACTATATAATCGTCATCGGGAACTTCGCCTGATGCATAAATGGTACCTGACTCCTGCCGCGGCCCCTTTGAACCATATAAAAGCTTGTGTTCAAAAATTAAAACCGGATCATCATCTCTGACTGCTGCTTTAAGCAAACCGCAAGCATCATATGCAGTTGCAGGCGCTACAATTTTTAAACCCGGACAGCTTAAAAAATAAGGTTCAAGGCTCTGAGAATGCTGAGCGCCTCTTCCTGTTACCCCTACAGGTGCACGCATAACAACAGGTACTTTAATTTTGCCGCCGGACATATATCTTAACTTTGCAATCTGATTTATTATCTGATCCATTGCACAAAAAAGAAAGTCCCCGTACTGAACATCTGCTATTGGCCGCATACCCATCATAGCGGCGCCGCAGGCATATCCGAAAATCCCAATCTCGGATATGGGTGTATCTATCATCCGCTCCCTGAAATTCTTCTCAAGTCCAAGAGTTACAGTAAATGCGCCCCCAAATCCGCCAGGGATACCTATGTCTTCTCCTATGCAAAAAACCTTACCATCCCTTGCCATCTCGTCAGCAATTGCTTTTCTTAATGATTCGGCTATACTCAGTTTCATTGGGGTACCTCCATATTTACATAAAGGTTGCTGTAAGTATCTAGGGGGTCCGGTTCGGGACTTGTCTGTCCAAACTCAACTGCCCCGGTTATTTCTTTTTTGACCTGATCCTTAATATCTTCAAGAGATTTTTCGTCAAGTATTCCTTCCGACAGCAGAAGTTTTTCAAAAGCAAGAATTGGGTCTTTTGCCTGCCAGTACAGCTTTTCCTCTTTTGTCATATAGTTGCACGGATCCCTTCGCGAATGGCCGCAGAGCCGAAAAGTTTTAAGTTCAAATAGAGTTGGACCATTACCCTGCCTTGCAAAATCTGCCGCTATTTTTGCTTTGCTGTAAACATCAAGGACATCCATCCCGTCTGCAATATCCCCTCTCATACCATATGCACAAACTCGCTGTGCTATATTTTCAAGCTTTAAAGTCTGCTTTATCGATGTTGAAGCTCCGTATAGATTGTTTTCACAAACAAATATTGCAGGAATATTATATATTGCTGCCATATTCAGAGCCTCATGAAACGCACCCTCATTTGAAGCCCCGTCCCCAAAAAAGCTTACGGCAATTCTTGGCTCCCCTCTCATCTTAAAAGCAAGTGCCATTCCTCCTACAATAGGCAGATTACCGCCGACTATTGCTATTGCGGGCAGCATTCCTTTCTCCAGATCTCCAACATGCATTGACCCGCCCTTGCCCCTGCAGCAACCCGTGGTCTTACCATAAAGTTCTGCCATGATTTCATTTAGAGACAGTCCTCTTGCTATTGCATGTCCGTGTGGCCTATGGGTTGATGCAATTACGTCATTTTTTTCAAGGGCGGAGCAAACCCCCACTGCGCAAGCTTCCATGCCCGTATACTGGTGGATTGTGCCCGGCATCTTCCCCTCAAGAAACAAGATTTTTATCGCCTCTTCAAACTCCCTTATTTTGAGCATACTGCGATACATTTCAATTGCTTTTTTAAAACCGGTTTCTACCAGAATCTTTTTCTTTTGCCCGGACGACAAACTTTTAACTTCTTTTGTAATTTTTTCTTCAGCCGGTTCCGGTTTTTTGGCAGAAGCTTTTTTAGAAGATGCTGTAGATTTGCTATCAATAATTACAATAACTTCACCGGTTCTTATTTCAGAATCCGGTTCAAACATAAGCTTTAGTACTTTCCCCACTTTCGAACTTTCCAGTTCCATTGTAACTTTATCGGTCTCAACCTCGCAGATGTGCTGGCCCTGCCTTATTTCCTGACCAACTTCAACCAGCCACCTTATAAGCTTCACTTCATCAGACGTTTGTCCAAGCTGGGGCATTTTAATTTTCACAATCATTTGTTCTCCTATTGTTTCAGAATTAAAATTTGAATACTTTAAAGTAAATACTCTTAATATTTAATTTAAATTTTGTCTTCATCTTCTTTTAAAAACTTTAATTAAGATTTTTATTATTTTTTAGCTTTCAATAATTCTTAAAAGATCTACGGGCTTGAAATCAGCCCCGTCTTTGTGAACCTTTTTTATTTCAAGATACTGCCTTGGCGTTACATAGACTACTTTTCTGTCAATAAAATAGGGCTTATTTATTTTAAATTTTCTTGTATTAACGGATTCATCCACAGCACGGCAATCATCTAAAAAATATTTTTCATTATTCAAAACTACATAAAATCTGCCGGGAAGCATCGATACTCTTCCTGCAAGGATTTCAGCAGGCTGTCTGAAATCAAGTTCAAAGTCCTTATCTGTAATTTCATAGTTGTAAATATATTTTGAATAATCCTGAGAAGTCCTGGGGAGAGTCTCTTTATCAAGATCATAAAGCAGTCTGTCGACAAAGGGAGTACTTGATTCCCAAATTCTTTCATAGAGGGACTCAATGCTGTCCTCGTTTTTTACCTGCACTTTACTTACATACAAAATATCTCCCGTGTCTATGCCATCATCCATAAAATGCACGGTCATTCCGGAAATCTTATCCCCATACCATATGGTCCAGAATCCGGGATGCATACCTGCATGTCTTGGCAGAAGAGAACTGTGAAAGTTGATTATTCCAATGGGAACAATATCCCTAATACTGCGTGGAATATATAACTGGTAGCCGCAAACTATAGCAGCGTCGGGTTTATATCTTAAAAACTCTTCCTGAAACTCTTTGGTTTTGATATTTTCGCGTGACAGCAGCGGAATCCCCAGCCTTTTTGCCGCATGTTCCATGCTTTCTCTTGTATTAGTTTTCTGAACCGTAGATTTTACCTTATCTGCAGAAGACCGAACAAAGACAACAATGTTTGCTTTCCTTTCAATAAATCTTTTAAGATGAATATTGGTTAATTTCCATCCCGCAGAACCGAAAAATGCTATTCTTGTCTTCAGCATTTACTTCCCTTTTTCTTTAAAAACATTTTTTTAATAAAAAATCTTTTTAAATCTAGAAATTATAAAATTTCACATATGTGCATTACTTGCACATATTCCACTATGTATAGTATAATATTGCTCAGATTTTGTCAAATTGAATCGCAGGTAGGTAGAGAAATGAGCTTCAAGACAAGGGGCCAGGAATTTGATGATATTTAGGATAATGTGCGCAGACAAAGAATTTAATAATTATTTTTTGAATGCAGCATAAGTTAAAAG
>Ga0114918_10000970_pt1 | contig 25362 bp, 16 predicted proteins | sample LantaG_FD_87015 | JGI IMG/M metagenome (GOLD analysis project Ga0114918, IMG submission 87015) | Deep subsurface microbial communities from Baltic Sea to uncover new lineages of life (NeLLi) - Landsort_02402 metaG | ecosystem: Environmental > Aquatic > Marine > Oceanic > Sediment | place...
CTAGCTCCGCCTCCTCCAGAACCACTGGACAGTTCATGTACCTGATAGGCTGAACCGCCGATGCCACCGTTGCCTCCCGTTTGTCCAGTTCCACCGGTCCCACCATTACCGCCTTTACCGCCAGTTCCTCCGGCTCCACCACCTCCGCCTCCAGCACCTGAGCCACCTCCGCCACCTCCGCCAATACCCCAAATCTGAACAGGGTGAAGTGTACTGATGTTAGCGGGAGCAGTCCAAGTACAATTAGCGGAAAAGTCTACCTCATACTCAACTGGTCTAAGGCTACCAGATAAACCAAAAGGATAAAAATGAAATGGCATATTCAAGACCCCATCATATCTAGACTTAACTCATGTTCAAGATTGCAGCACCGTAAATAATACCACCGATTTTAATGAAAGTATACATGTCGTATCTCGTATTAAGCGTAGCATTGGTAGGAGTAGGGACACCAAGGATATTCCATCTAACACCAGTCCAAGCAAGGGTGTAGGCTCCACCTGAAGATGAAATGACTACATTGACTGTCTGACCTTCATCAAAGTGCGTAAAAGTCATTGTCATGGGTGTACCCGTAGTATATCCCGCTCTTGCAAACACATGCTGCGAGTTACAGTTTAGAGTTCTGTTAGCAACAGTAGAAAGTGCAAGAAAATCCTGTTCTGGCGAGATAATCTTCGCATAGCCGTAGGCCGTTCTCATCAGAGTAGCAGATACCGCACCCCAAACCGTAGCAGCATTGAATGAAGTCTGCCATGCTGTAGACCAGTCAGAAATAGAACTAGAGGATAGTATTCCTCCATTAGACGTAGTGGTATGGGCGTGAGATCCAAGATCATGACTATGATCAGATCTAGAGGCAGTGTTAGCTGAACCAGAGGCACCAGAGGTACTAGAAGAAACAGCTCCAGGCTCTCCACCGTAAACAACCGCAGCTTGAATACCACTAGCATCAGGAATAGACAGAGTCACAGAAGTGCTGTTTTGAACCTTAACATCACCTTTAATACCACTAACATCGGGTATAGACAGGGTAAGCGAGTTACTAGTCTGAACCTTAATATCTACTTTAAGTCCACTTGAATTAGGAACAGAAGGAGTTGTACTGTTGCTCGTCTGTACTTTAAGATCAGCTAGAAGACCTGCCTGCTGATTAGACAGCGTAATAGAGTTGGATGTCTGAACATTAGTGAAGATACGACGCCAAACAGCAGCTGTATCTGTGTTGTTGGAACAGATATACAAATCACTAGCTGAGGAGTTGTACCATAGAGACCCGACCTTGTAGCTGTCCACATCATCGTTCGCTGTTGGGGCAGCAGCAGCTAGATGGAATACAGTGACATTGAAATGGTCACCGTCTCCATATTGCCCACCATTCAGATTAGTAAGAATGGTATGGTCAGAAGGAGAAACGCCACTACCAATGGAAGTCACCGGAATAGGGGCGGAAGCTCTGAAGTCATTTACTTCCACCACCTTACAGCGGTGTGTTGCTAGAGTCCAGGCAGTATTTACCTCGTAAATTACTCGGTACAGTACCTTAGACTCTTCTACTGAGATTTCACCCCAAGAAAGGTCGGAAATTGAAGCATCTCTAGCGGCAGTAATACTGCCGTAATACGCATTGTGAGGACGCAAGTAGACTGCTGTACCGACCTTAGTGAAAGTAGTGTCAGCTACGACCTGAGTAGATGAGCCTAATACCCAATAAACAGCGAAGTTGCCTGACGGAGTAGCAGTTAAAGTACCTGCGTTGTCATACTGAGGTGTTCCGTTTGTTCCAGAATAGCCAAAGGGGAATCTACCTGAATTCGGTGCCACATACCGAGCAATAGAAGTACCATCAACATACAGAAGAGGGAATAGACCCGCTGATGTTGAAGTAAATCCTGAACCTAAATTTTGATCCCACTTAGAAGACGGTGCAGTCGTAGAAGAGACATCAATCTTGATATCTTCATCTAATAGTCGTCCACCAGTCATCCAGAAATAAGAACCAGTATCATTGGCTGGAGCAACACCAACAGTAGAAGCGTTATGACTGATGGCAAGACCATTCACATATCGAGTACCGATAGTGAAATGCTTCCAATAGTGGTCATCAGCATCAGTCATTCCGTGGTGTTCCCACCCAACAGAATGAGCTTGAGTACCAGTCCAGTAAACAATTGCTACACCAGCCTGATTAATCCAATCAAACCCGGTAGTAAGGATTTGCAGTACACCAGAACTATTGTATGTGATGTATTTCTTACCAGCAGCACCAGTGATCTGGATAGTCTCAGTAGCAGAAGTCTCGAAATACAGACCTTTAACGCAATACGCCCTGAATCCAGAAACTTCAAAATACCAATTCCCACCACTCTCGTAGATTCTCTGAGAAGCGGAACCAGAAGAGTAGAAACCAGAATATCCCGATTTAGTCTCTGTAAAATCAATGTATTTCCAACCAGAGGTTGAATAGGCCATGTAGGAGTCTTTGTCCGTATCATAGCGCAAAGAACCATCAGATCCAGTAGGCTGTTGTGCAGTAGTTCCAAGAGGAATAGTCAACGCACCGAAACCATAGAAGTTATGGTCATTTAGGCCGATATCGGCATACAGAGTAAGCCCACTGGTGGCTCCAGAGCCTGAAGCATAGAAGCTATAAGAAGAGGCCCCCCTATGTACCCCCTCATACATTTGACGAGTTCTATCTGACCAATACTTAGGCACAAGACCACGCTTGTCTAGATAGCTGTCATCGTATCCAGTAGTTCCATAGGTCAAGTGACCGATATTACCTACAATGTCAAAGTCTACGTCCCATTGTCCAAACGTATCTAGATATGACCAAGTGTGGGTAGCAACCGCAGACGTAATGGTAGGGTCAATGTCTGTAGTCACAACAGATGGAACAGTGATCTGCTCTGTAGCTGTAAGACTATTCAATTCAGTAATAGCTAAGCCAGAACCAGAGATAGAACCCCAATAAGAGGCACCCTGACCATCAGATAGGAGAACTTCATTAAGTTTTCCTAAAATCTTGTCCATACCACTGCCATATTCAGGCAAAGGTCTGGGGATGTAGTCAACAAAGAATGAAGGGGAATAGGCAGTCAGTACATCACCTGAGTGAGATTGAATACCAGTCATCAAGATTTGCTGAGAACCAGCTTCACCTGTGTCTGAACTAGTCTCAATACCAATCAAATAGACGCCTTCTGAGCATTTGATTGTTACGCCATAACGCTGAATTTCATCGGTTAGATCGAATTCCACATTATTGGAGTTTACAGTAGAATCACCAGCATGGACTACTGGAGTAACAGAAAAGTCAACAATTCCGCCAGTTTCGTCATACTGTCTTACATATACTTTGGTATTGGAGCCAATAACCTTACGAGCAAAGAAGGAAACTGTTCGGAATTCTCCTTCGCTGGCTAAAATGTTAGCAACGGCGTAATAACGACGAACTTCTTGATCATAGTCGTTAGCTGTTCTAATACCAGCTTCAACACCATCATGGTTAATGATATGGAAAAGAGTTTCCACGCCATTTCCAGTGTATTCATTAGAAGCTACGTCTTCATCCTGCCAAACAGCGTACAAATTACTCGCACCACTGTTGAAAGTATTATTAATCGTGATAGAAATGAGCGAATCAGTAATTGATGAGGCAGTGAATAGATTAGATTCATAGTCAACGACTAGAGTCGAACCATCATCAGGAACACCAACAACAGACCAATCAACGTAAAAGATACCTTCAGAGTTTACCCAAGCAACCTGATCCGTGCCTTCCATGACTTCGTAATAGCCTGGATGTAATGCATCTGAAGATCCGTTACAAATAGCTGTCCTGAGAACTCCACCACGGGTATATTTCACGTGAAAGGTGGAATTCACCTTAATAGTGGGGAATTTAACCTCAAAAGATTGGCTTGGAGAAACAGTCTGTGGGGCATCAGCAATGAATTCATCAGTAAATGCAAGCTGAAAGCTGCTTTTAGTAAAATCAGTAAGAGTAGTAGACACTGCTCTCATCTTAGCTGCCGTATCATCCCACCAGAAAATGGAAATAACAGCCGTTTCACTTCTGTCGATATTAGTTCCAAGAGCAGATAGGTTTAACTGCCAAGAACTGCCCGACACAAAGCTCATGACGCTACTTTGAGTGCCCTTATATGCTCTTCCCAGCTTTACTGTGCCTGAAGCTGCCTTCCAAAAGAAACTGGCGGGTGTAGTCTGAACATCCACATAGCCCCTGACTTCATCAGGAAGCAGCCAGCCTTCAGAATCGTAGGCAAAATCATTGATAAAGCCTTCTTTGTGCAAGAGCTTGGCTTTTTTGAATCTTTCCGCCAGTTTACCTGCCATGTCTTACGTCTCCTGACTGCTACGCCTATTTCGATCTTTAAAAACGAAATCCGTGTTTATTAGTGTATCAAGCCCAATTCTCTTCATGGCCTTCTTATGCTCAGGCTTGAACACAGAAACCATTTTATCAAGGAACTCGTACCAGCTATCAATTGAGGGCAACTTGTCTTCATTGTTCTGAATGAATGATTCCGTTGCATTCAAGTAATCTCTGATATATTTTAAGGCGGAGACAGGGTGAATTCCTAACTGTTCGAAATATTCGATAGTTCCTGGAGAAACTCTGGACGAAGAAATAAGATCACGAAGCCCCTGCTTGAAAACAGTACGGATATGGTGCTCTATTTCTGAGTCTTCAAAGTCTTTTTCATCCCAATTGTCCGGTATATCATTGTTTTTCTGAATCTGCTTGTATGCATCCTGAAATATACCGATCTCTTTGAGTGCTCCTTCGATATAAAGCATCTGATCAGATATTTCAGAGGTTGCAAATTGGTATTCTCTTGAATGAAGGTTGACTTCCTCAAGTTTAATCTTTAGGTCTTCGAGCTTAGCCGCAGCAGATTTAACTGCTAATCTCTTGGCTTCTATTTGAGCTAGGCATTGCCTTAGCATACGATATGGGCCAGAGTCGAGCATTGTCAAAGAAAGTAGCTTAGAGGACACCTGAGAGCTAGAACGACCAAAAGACCTAGAAGCTCGCACACTTTCTGTCAGCTCTTTAGAGATCTTATCCAACTGGCCACGATCGAGAGAATGGAAAGCGGGTGATAGTACGGTCTTCCCTATAAGCTGTAAAAACTCGCCAGTGGACCGTTCCATGGACTCTTCAATCTTGTCGTTCATGTCTTATTCTCCTGAAGTAGCAGAAACTTCGCTTACTTCAGTTAATAATGAACCAAATGAGCTAGCATTTCCAGTAGAACTGAACGAGAAGTAATCCATTGTAGCCAAGGATACAGCCCCATCAGTACCACCAACAAAAACGCCTCTCTCACCATTTGATGTACCTGCTAAGTTACTCCTAGCTACAGCCAATACTCCCCATGCTGCCGCAGAAGCCTGAGTAGTCATATCCAGGTATTCCATCGTATCTACCACTGCCGCACCATCACTACCACCAGCAAAAACAACTGATTGACCGTTATTCGAAGCCGCCAATTGGGTTGTAGCCGTAGTTAGACTATCAAAGACACGACCTGACGAAGCATTAGATAAAGAGAAGTATTCAACAGTAGAGATAGGGTTAGTCACAGTGACCCCTCCCCCTACTACCCCTATCATTCCATTTGATGCCGCAGCCGATTGCTTCACATTTGCAGTAAGAGAACCGAAGGAAGTTGCATTAGCAGCATTGGAAAACTCTACTTGCTGGACCGTATTCTGAGCTAAGCCTAAATTATCGCTACCACCAATGAAGAAGCCACGCATTACGCTGGAAGTCGATGACATCTCAGCTAATCCGTCAGTAAGGTTTCCAAAGAAAGAGGCTGAAGTACGGGAAGAAATGTTTACGTACTTGATATCAGTAATGGAAGAGTCTGTGTCACCAGCGAACAAGGCTTTCATGCCATTAGAAGTAGCTGTGGAGCTTAGGTAGCCCACAGAAGCTAGCGCCCCAAAATCAAGGCTATTGCTAGCGTTGCTAATGTTGATATAAGACAAACGATTAGTAGTGACGGCACCTGTATCTCCTGTGCTGATTACTCCAACATCTCCAAATAGCGATTCATAGTCGATAAAGCTACTTGAGTAGGCATCATTCTTAATAAAAGCCTGATCTCTTACGATGAAGTTTTCTCTAACATAAGACGAACCGTTTTTACGGCCTAATCCGATGTACTGAGCTAAATCTCTGAAATAGAACTGATCGCCTTCTCTCCGGCCAATCATATACAAATCGGTATCACTGGAATTAATAAGAACACCAGTAGAGTTACGGACTAGAGTAGGATCAGTAGGATCAGTGAAGTACAAGTCATCAGAAATATAATTAGCCTTAAACCATTGGTATCTTTCGATACTCGGTGAAGGCAGAGCATCTTCGAGAACGAGGCCAGTGACAGCCGCCGTAGCCACTGCGCCTTCATTGGTTTCGACGTTAGTATTGTCGATCGAAAGGCCAATGACCTTCCGATAACTCATGTAGCCATCAGTAATTCGACGGACATAGTCTCCAACAGCAATACCAATGAAATCCTGAGCAACGCCATGAACACACTGCGTTTCTGAGTAAATACCGATGTCTCCACCAGTACCCCAGGTGACATCCTGATCGTTCGAAGCTCCAGGAACCTTTTCACGCTCTAGCTTTAAGAAAACCACGCAGGAAGAAGGAGAAGAGCTAAGATCAAGGTCGAATAGCGTACTATCAAAGGCTCTCGTCTCAGTAACCCAGCCTAGATGGCCAGATAGATCTGTCGAGAAGGTTCCTCCTAGATACCACTTGAAATTGCCATAGGACGAAGCCCAGGCAGCTGGACCGTCAGAACCACGAGAGAAGATTCGCTCAGAGCCTGAAGAGTTATCCCAGTCAATATCGTAATCGTCTTTAGGCACAACAGACGAGCCATTAAGCCCATCGAAATAGAGAGTTTGGCCAGTAAACGAACCACCGGAAGAATACCAGTAAGGGCTACCCTTGATTTCAGCAAGGGAAGTCATGACCGCATCCATCCACGACTTCAAGGAGGAAATAGCCTTGTCGTTTCTAGCGCCAATACCATCTAGGTAGAAATAGGGATTCTCAGGGACAAGCTCACCAAGTTTGGTGGCATCACCATTAATGTCCGCTTCACTGCGAGTAGTGGACCAGGGATAGCGATAAGCGTAGTCTGGCGTAGAGCCGCCTTGAGCAAGACAGTAGAACATGTCTCTAGAATCGACAATGGTAACCACGCTAGAAGGACCAGTGATTACCTTAGCAATCTTGACTGCATTAGAAGTGAATCCCGAGGTGTTGTATCTAAATTTAAGCTCAACGTATTCCTGGAAGTCCACGCTAGACGTAAATTCAGAACCAGCAGGGTTCTCATTAGATACTGCTCCTGGGTCCCATTGAGCAGCGGTTACAGGTACACCCTCAACACGCTCAAAGTATCCTTCAATGAATACCGTAGAGTTAGACGGAAGTGTCATCTCATATGGGTCATCATCAGACTCAGACACAAAGAACGACGTGGCGTTGACGTTAGGAACAACAACCATGGAACGGGCACGAGAAATTGTGACCTTCAGGGCGGTTGTGCTAACTAGTTCAAGACCACGGACAATATAGTTTCTATCTAGACCAGCAAAAAGGTAAGTGAATAAGCGAAAATCCGCAGCCGCAAAGGATTGCTCTGCGACCATGTGCTGAATGTCAACTCTTTGCTGAGATCTCCAGGCAACTCTTGCGTGTACGGCCATCTTTAAATACCTCTGTCCACTCTAGACTCGAATGGGTCAATTTCTGCTTCATAAAATCTTAAATCAGGATGTTGTGACTCTACAGTAATTTTGATACCACTAGCAGATACACTCTTGAGTACATCACCGATAAGTTCTCTTGCCGTCATAGCATCTGTAATATACACCGGATAGTCGCGAGCATCGTCAGTAAGGACGATTGGAGATGTTGAACGCAAGTACCTCACCTCAGCCTCAACTCCATGTGTTTCACGGAAAACATACGAACGGTCAATAAATATTTTATATGGTCCCGTACCTGAGAAAGATGAGTACGAAATCGGCCCCTCAGCACCATCTGTACCATAGCTAATGACAAGGTAGCCACTATCGGGAAACCCTTCGACAGATTCAACCAGAAGTTCTCCTGGGGCCTGTTTTCTAGTAATAATGAATGGCCTAGCAAACGTTCCTGGATCTTCATACCACAGCTTAGTGCTTACGGAACTTACTACATAAGAAGATTTCTCGCCAAGTAAGTCGTAAAGGTACGAACTCACGAAATCGGGGTTATCTTCGATTTTTCCGTCCAACAACACCACCTTAGCGTTCTTGAACCAGCCATCGTAATTCCAGTTGTTAAGAAGTCCAGTATATGGGTCAGAAATCTTGTATCTCGCTACTGTTCCACCTACATACGCAGAACGATAGCAGCTAGCACCGGTAACAACGGCACCAGAGAATATAACTCCTCGACCAGAACTCAAATAGACAGAATCTCCAGACTGGAAAATAACCACAAGAGGCGTATCTCTCAAGTAGTTAGCCATAACGGTGTTAAGGATTGTACCGGACTTGAAATATCGAACCTTCATACCATTTACGAACCCAGCCGATGATCGATCAGATTCAGAAGCGAAGGTGAAGACAATATCAGCACCATTTACTGGCAAACCCAGACTTTCGATATCAAACCCAGTCACTTCTGCACCAAGATATCTCTTTCTGTCTCCATTTATTAAAATTTCAATAGAAAAGTTGTATCTATCAATGACATCCTTAACGATATGCGAGGTATTGATGTCTGAATTCAAGAATCCACCATCAATACTAAGGACAGTAGCTGTAGGTGCGGGGAAAAGATCGACGTAATCAATCTCGATTTGCTGTCCAACCTTGAATCCATGAGGGACTCCAGGGGTTGATACCACCACATCGTTACTCTCTATCTCTAAATATACAGGATTGTCAATACCAGAAGCAGCGAATTCAGAGTTTGCCTCAGAATAATCAATGAACGGCATGTAGTTGGTCGCTCTGGGATTGTTGGGAAGAAATACCACAGTATTTCCGCCAGAATATCCGTATGCCGTGTATCTAAAGAGATACTCTTTGTGTTGTCTCTCAGTGGTCTGAGCAGATTCATACCCGAAAGTTCCAGTCGAAGGAAGATCCAATTCACCGTTAAGAACAATGGTGTTCCTAGTAAAGTCCACCACAGCAGCTTTAGTGCCATGAAGATGGGCAGACCCCTCAAGAAATCTACGTGTTATTGGGGGAATAGGAGGAACAGATATTAAAACTTCGCCAATCCTGGGTTCGGCAATAAGAGCATATTCCCTATTGTCGTAAACCAGACTCATTCTGGACGAAGTAAAACAGAAGTCCGTTGTTCCAGTAGGAGAGAGGTATCTAGGAAAGACTTCACCGGTAGACTGGAATTGAAGATTCCGAATAGTGAAATATCCGACAAATTGGTCGATCATTCCGGCGTTGAGGACTTCATAAGTACCGTTTAATGCAGAATAATTCGCATCGACAGTATCAACCTGATCTCGGATAGAAACTAGATCGCCCATATCAAGCAAGTTTAGTTCGGGTCTTGAACCGGCACTATAGGTAAAGGTGACCAAGTCCGCATAATTCTTACCGTATTCCTTAGTAATCTCCCATACGGTAGTGGAATCAGAGAAAACTGGCTTTATTTGAGGAAATCGTAGTATGTTTTGAGCAGAACCACCCGAAACCCGCAAGCGAGCCTCTACCCCATAGGTGTTAGAAGTAATTCGAAGCTGGCTAGCGTTTACAGTCCTGTCATACACGGAATCAGCATAAACAAGGCGCTGTTGAGAGTTGATAATGCCTGCTAGCTCACCAGCAGTAACCGAAGAAATATCAGCAAACTGGTTATCACTGAAGGAGACAATCACCTCTCCAGAATCGGTAGTGAGGATAAGTGTGTCGCCACTTGACAAGCTATACGGCTCATACGAAGTTGAGGATATAGAAGGATGTAAGATCTCTTTAGCGTAAAAAGCTTCGAGAATATTCTTAAAGGTATCCTTAGACTGTTTCGGCAAGAAAATCGCAGGAATAGCTAGAGTTCTAATATCTTTGGTGTCGAGACCAGCCCATCTAGGAACAACAAATCCGTACTGGCTAGCAAGCAGAATTAGATATCTTCCTGTAGCCGTGGTAATGAAAAGTTCTTTCCTGGCATCTTCTGCCAGGACTAAATTGGACGTATCCTGTTCATCCAAGGCAGTAAGCAGGCTCCTGAGGGCCGTGCCCTCGGGAGTTGTTAGTGTATCTGGCAAAAAACTAAAGAGCTGTGACATCCCGATCCCCTTAAATTGAGATATCGTTTTGATCAACAATACGGGCAACTTCATAGGAACCGGTGCTTACAACACCATCTACGGATACCGGAGAAGTCGAATCAATTATCACACTCTTGATACCTGGCACCTGCTGGACTCTTCTAATGATTTCAGAGAGAATTACTGGCTGACCCACGCCAAGACCATTGACATAAGCCGTAACGGTAGATCTCACTGGCAACTTAATGCTGTTTAGGTCCACGCCCTCGCTTGGAACAACAGTGAACACGACGGCAAAAGACCGAATAAGAGGCGGTAAGATTTCTATTGCCGAACCAACTGCCCGAACACCGGGATAGTCAATTGGATTAGAAGAAGAACCGTCAACTACTTGGTGAGCTTGAGCTAAAAGCTCCGTGTAGTATTGATAAGCATCAAGACCACGAATAATGTCAGTGCTGAAATCTAATTTATACAGTGCCGTGAGCTTTGTCCCATAGTTTTCAAGCATCTTACGGATAGATGTCTGAGGAGCAAGGAACAAATCAGCGTATTCAATGCTATCGGTAGAATGGGCATGACCGACAACCCACTTGTAGCTAAACACCCGTTCATACTCAGTTGCAGCGAACGGACTTTCCTCAAAATACACAGAAGCAGCGGAAGCGCCAAGGGTAATCGACTGAGAAGTTGATGGAGCAGAGGGGATATCGCACAGGATGTACATAGTGTAATCATCCTCAAGCCCAATCTCACGAATAGTCCACGACCCTAACAGGCTATTGGCAAACCAAGATGCACCAGTTGTTGGGGAAGTAATGACCAGTCTATCGCCAACCTGAACGCTGTCCTTGTCATATATCCTGATATGACGCTTATCCTCTTCAACAATATCGTTATCACCGATAGGACCCATGCCCCAATAATCAGTATTACCGACAAGCTCTTCCGTTCCGCCAGTGTTGTGATTGAAAAACACTATAGCGTTCGTACCGTTGTGAGCAACAATACGATACTTGCCCTGATTTTCGGACCTAAATCCGGAAGCGAATTCAATCCAGTCATCAGAGGACACACCCATCGCTGCTAGATTCATGTCTAGATCATAACGGGTAGTATCGTCGCCATTGCTGAACTCAGCATAGACAAGACCCCGTCCTAGCGGCTTAATTCTGTAGTACAGCTTTTCTTTGCCTGTAATCTTTGTATCATATTTGATTCCTGGCTGATAATTAGTCCTAATATTCTTCTCACTAAAAATCATAGGAACAAATCGCAAGTCTGTCTCAGCAGTAAGAGTGATCGTAGTGGGCGCAACAGTAACATTAGGAGCAATTACATAGATTTCAGTCAATGAAGTCACATGAACAACTGGATATCCGACATACGCATCAGTTATTCCTCCAGTGGCATCAGTACAAGAGTAATCTGGCTGACTTAAATCAGATGAAATAACCATCATATCGCCAACACGGGCATTTAGGTTGTTTGAACCTGTAGCCTCAACCTTTGCGATATTATCGGAAATCTTAGTAATTTCGATACTAGAGAGACCGGCGACATAACCACTGCTTGAACAGTTGAACGTGAATTTTCCGACACTTCCAGTAATACGTTCGTAATCGACGACAGTAGTATCTCTGAAATGCGTAGATGCATCACGAGTATTAAACGCGGTAACTACTCCATAACCAGTCTGATTTGTAGGTACAGAGGCATAGGCTCTGCCAATTTTCACTGGAATAGAATTGGAAATGGCAACAAAAGAACCGCGAGGAAGAGATTGAGCAGAAGCAAATTCAACTGTTGCCTTAATAGTTCCTCCATTGGATTCCGTAGGAACCGAAGAAAGAGTAACGTCTTGAGCGTTAGCAGAAACTCCAGTTACACGCACCCCGCCAGCAGAACCGCGATTAAGTGAAGCAAATTGCAAGAACTTATGATTCTGGACAGAACTGATTTCAGCCTTCGTAGAGAAGCCACTAACAGCAGAAAAATTAAGCCACTTCTTTAGTGCTTTCATGGAAGCAGGAACCAGATAACACTCTTCATCAATATAGGTGTAGTTTGTACCAATAATCTGAGAGGTAGTAGGAAGAATAGGATCATCATACTGTACAAGAGCTACGATCTGATTTAACAGATTGTCATAGGTATGAATATGAGCTATGCTACCGAAATTTGAAGAAACCGAATGATAGTCAACAGAATCACTAACAGTTGTTAGTGTGGTGATAGCTGTCGTCTTACCTTGCACATAGTAAGTAGGGTATCGAATGAGTACGGAATCATCTGAAGTAACTACTCTAATAGTAGAAACAGAATTGCCCGCAAAATAGTCATTACTTATCAAAGAACCAAGGTCAGCCATAGAAAGGCCGGGGTTCTCTAGAGAAAACAACGGGTTAGAGGACACTTCCAGCCTTACAGGGGAAGCCGGATACGAAGACTTTCTTACTCCAGGAGCAGCAACGTGGATTTCAGTGGTAGAAATACTCTCTATTAAGAAAGAACCAGAATAAGTCTGATTGCTTCCACCAATAACTAGGATATTTCCAGGCTGATACAAACCACCAGCATTAATGGGAGTACCATCGTAAGAACGAATTATCAGCTTCACAATTTCAGAGTTAAAATCTGTAACCGTCAAATTCTGAGCTTCCACAGTGTAAGACTTGCTGTACGAAGTTATCAAATTTCCTGAAGGGAGAATGGCGTACAGATGGCAGACAGTCTCACCGTTTTCAGTGTAAGTATTATGAAAAATCTGTTCAGCTGAATTAGCTGAGGTTGGATACACAACACTCATTCGCATACGAGTTTGAGGACCAAATAGGGTTCCGTAAAACGCAAACGTATGCTTATCTAGAAAGTTAGGCAAATCAGAAACAATATCAGGGGCATAGACATTGTGAAACCCGATTGGCCTGAACAACACATTGAAATCCGTAAAGTCGAAATCTTTATAAACGCTAGCAGCATCAAAGAAAGGACGATAGGTGCCACCTCCTAAATCATCTTCAGGATCTTTAAGAGTGAACGTAATCTGTGAACCCTTAGCTCCCACGGCTATATTAGACATAGTATGCACATAGGCAAACTTAGAGAACAATATGGAGGAAATACCGTTGACGGGGTCTTCATCCATTTCTACAACAAGCGAATCTTCGTAAGAGAATGGCAAATCTTCTAGTCGAAGGCTGAGCGCTTCATATCGACTTTCTGTAGTCGTATCAGAAATCTGAGGTCTAGGGGAAAACACATCAGACGATTGAATGAAACCAGTGAAAGGCGCGGCGGTCTGATTATTGTATGAACGCCCAACCATGCCATAGTTTGGACCAGTAGCAAAAGCTTCCAATAGTCCAATTGGATAATTAGTCACAGAAGCTGAAGATTCGATATCAGCCGTGTCAGAAATTACAGAATAATTAGGGGAAAAGGCCAAATAACCTCTACCTGGGTAATAACTGGCAGGGAGAGTAGGACCTTCTATCCCTGTCACCTTAATGCCACCGTTGTCAATTCTTTCTGAACGATTGCTAGCCACATGCGGCTGTAAGCTCGCAGTGATAGCGGGTTCAATGATATTCTGGGCTGTTCCAACAGAAGCAAAAAGGGCAATATTGCTATAGTCCTGATCAAAGCTATAGCTTCTTATTCCAAATCTGCGAGGAGATAGCTTAGGCTTCGCCACCTATGATTTGGCTGTTGATGATAGTGACCAGATCATCCACAGTAAGGATCGACCCACCGCCAAACGAAATGGCCTGTGGAGTTGCGCCATCACACTTAAATGCTATGAAAGTGTTGTTAGATACTCCAAAAGTCGTCCCATCAATAGCCGTTGCACGAGTATCGTCTGCAATGATATAGACATACTGCGAATCAATATATTTAACGGGATAAATGCCAACGCCTACCACATTAATAGGAGAAGGGGCAGTTGAATCACTAAGGATCAACACATAATCTCCTGCTTCCATTTCAGTGATGTAAGCAGCGCCGCCAACTCCAAGATCGAGTTGCACTAAAGATTCAGTCGCAGAAACCCTAGTGGCAGTAACGAGGTTATTTGTAGGGAGAGCCAGTTCTCTACTAGCGAAATCTCCGTCAATACCAATGATTATTGTCGGAGTTCCGATAGAAGACGTACCGGCACCATAGGAACCAGACTCAGTCGGTATGCTATACACAGAAGCCCTAGTGAGTTCTGAACCTAAAGTCAAGATATCGCCTGGGCTTGGGTTTTCTATAAGTCGGATCTGACCACTGATACGGTTGAAATCGAAATCCGCAGATGCGCCTGTAGCACTCTCGGCCGATTCCCACATCTTATCTACGCCAATCCAGTTCCCAGAAACAATTTCCAGATATCCATCGCCAGACTGTTCCTGCCATGTCTGCCAGATAAGAACGTCCTGCCCGCCAGAAGTAACGGCTGGGTAAATATTCACGCCAGCAATCTTTGTCTTGAACACAGCCGCCCACTGTTCCAGAGTAGCCGTAGAAACCGTAGTCCCATAAGACTGGAAATCAGCATCCTGTACCGTGAAACTCTGCTCGACTCCATCCACATTAACAACTACACTAGACAAATCTGAAGCGATTAAGCTTGTCCAAGGGTAGGGTGCAGTTTGCAGGGAAGCAGTACGTCCCTTGAATGATAGAAGCTCATTGTTTTTGTATAGAAATACAGACCGAATCTCTTCAGTAGTAAAACCGAGAAGACTCTGTAGGTCTCCAGAGAGAATCTGTAAAGTTTCAGCATCGCCGGTCAAATCGAAGGAAGATACATAAAGTCCATTGCCAGAGGTTCTGAACCCAATGTCAACTCCCTGTGAATTGAAAGCGTTCACAATCTCGTCAGCCTGAGCCGAATTAATGTTTGCGTAGTCCTCTGCCCTAACAATGAAAGACTCAGTTATCTGATCTCTCTTAACCGCTAGGCTCCATCCAGCCGTAAGCTGATAAGGGCCAGCCTTGGTTCCAGTAAGAATACAGGAAGCAACGGGGAATTTTGATGTTCTGAACAAAATTTCTTGTCCATAAGCATTTTCTAGAAGACTCTCATAGGTCTGACCTTCAATGGTAGGTTCAAACCCAGAACCATCATCAACAAAGCACTTCGCAGCTTCACCGAATACCACCGGTTCAATAAGATTGATAGAAGTGATTGTCTTTCCACTAACAGGGTCTCTTAAACCCTGGAGTGCAGCAATAATCGCCTGCGCTGTTCCACGAGATAGCGATGAATAGTGGTTCTTAATGCGATTTCTAAGAGATTCATCGGATTCAGCAGATAGTCCGTTTGAAAATGAAGAAGAATTCCTTACGGTTGCTCCAGAGAATGGCAAGGAAGCGAAGGTCTTAATCGCGCCTTCTGCTACATTACCAGTTTCACCGAAAGTAAGACAAGTAGCCGTCACTTCAGCCTCATCTTCTCCATCGAACATAGTGACTGCTGAATCAGTAGAAAACTCAATTTGCGAAGTATCACCGATAGCAGGAACAAACACACGGGTTCCTGCTGGAACAGTGCGAACTCCTCCTTGCGCTAGTACCACAATCTCTTCGTACTTATGGTTCTTAAGAAGCGGGTTAGTCGGATTAAGATTGACTGCATAGTAATTTATATGGAACGTAATGCTTGAATAAGAGAGCGGACCTTCTTCGTTCAACGAACCACGTCCAACATAGACCTGACCTGTAGCAGGCCAGCTAGAAGCATCCTGCACATACACAATAGTGGAACCAGCATAAGGGGCCGGTTTAGCAAGATACAGTGAAGCCGACAGCTTTGAAAAGGAAGAACCGATGACGATTGGGCCATTAGACCTGGTTGCAGACTTTCGCCCAAAGCCACCAGTCCCGTCAGGAACTGACATTTCTATGGCCCGACTATCAAGATCTGTTCCAGTGAGACTCTCAAGCCTAGAACTTTCTAGAAGCTTAAGCACGGACAGACTGATCTCAAAATCGCTTAAAGCAGCAGCTTCAAGGATTGTGGCCAAGATAGAACCAGCCGAAACATCAGTTAAGGGGGTTTCAGCCAGAACTCGTCTCATCATATCGGCCAAGATTTGATTTACTGATCTGATATTTACAGCCATTGAACTGTCTCCGCACTTACAAGGCAAAAGAGAATGGGATAAGTGTCTGGCTGCCGTCTATCTTGACGTTTACACGCATGGCAGCTTCTTTATCTCCAAATGTTATATCCGATATGTTAACTGAAGTAAACCGGGCATCTCTGTTCACCGCATCTTGTATAAACTGCATAGCCGTAGATACGGTGACCGGGCCAAACATGTTTTCTCCAAGATTCTGTTTAATTCCATAGGTTTGATGATAAGGTAACTGACCGTACTCTGTTCTTAGCACTGACCATACAGCCTGTCTTACAGCTGGAATTCCATAAATAAAGGACAGGTCGCCATTCTGAGAAATTCTGAGATCTTCGTTATTCTCGTTGATGGCTAAATCTACTCCGAAGTTGTAAAAAGCCTTATCCAGATCTTTAAGTACCTGAAGTTCGGGTTCAGGAGAGTTAGACGTTCCAGGATTAAAGTTGAACGGTATCTTAACAAAGGAAAATTCCTGTATTGTTTCTGGCTTAAATATTCTCAAGTATGGAGAATGTATTTTCTTAAATCTGTACAGGTTGGGATCTCCGTTTAGGAGAATGGTTGCCGTTCCGTCCTTGTTATCAGCAACACCCTCTATTCGTCGGATCTCTTCCGGAAGAGTCTGGCTTCCAATCTTCACAGTCTTACCAATCCTCAACCTATCGGGATAAGTAAGATTAACACGAACAGTAGCGCCTGCTCCTGTTTCAAGAAGAGGCTCTTTTGTTCCGTTACGGTCAACATATGGCGGCTTCAAGTTATTCACTGTAACCAATTCATACCAAGAATCAGCACTACCAAGGTAATCCTTAGCCATTTGCTCAAGATTTCTCTCAAAGGGAACTTCGATAAAGGATTTGTACGCCGTGTTCAGTGAAATACTACTGGCACCAAGTTCTTTCTGAGCAAACTCCAGTAGATTAGGGGCGTGTTCCTTGAGATTCCTGAAGTCCAGAATAATACCTAGAACAAAATTCTCTAGATTTGCCAAATAAGAAGCATATTCCAGGTCATCTACAGACACATCACGAAGGGCCTTCAGTGTAGTTCTTCCTCTAGACTGAGAAAACAACTCATCTCCAAGTCCAACCCGATCAAACACTCCGTCTCTTGATGAACGCAAAAACCGGCTCATAGCCTTGAAATTCTCGGAAGTATACTCGGACACTTTCTTAATTTCTTCGGTTATGTACAGATTTTCTGAAACGGTAAGAGACATCTCTTGAATAGAAATAAGTATCAGAAAATCTTGAACTTTAACATAAAAGTCCGGGTTTGAAAGAGGGTTAACTCCGGTTCCATTAAGCCAGCCATAGACATTGTTGTTAAAGTATACAAGAGAATTCTCTAAATACCCGTTGCCATTGGCAAATTCTTTAAATTTAGGATAATATACACTATTCCAGTTGTATACAATCCACTCCCATCTGTCTTCTGCTAACTTTGGGAAATAGGAAAGGTTCAACTGTAGATTATTTTTCCAAGCCACCCAGAGTTCCAGATCCCTAAGCAGTATGCTACTGTTGGAGTACTCTTTGACTATGTTATTACTAGGCATACGCTTCCCCTATCTGAGGCTAATGACTAGGTTTAATTATCCTACTCATCCCTCTTCGCTTTTCTGCAATGAACGTATTAAATACTTCGCTCCCTTTAAGACAACTGTTGACCACTATTAAGGAATTTTCTAGATACACTCAGATAGAGCATCAGAACTTCTAACCAAATACTTGCATAGGTAGGGGCAACCGTGCTAAATTGCTAGTAATAGTGTTAACGGCACCGATGAAGGCCGTTTCTGCGGGTTGAACCAAACGCTCACCACTAGTAAACTGATTTTAGCCTAAAGGAGATAAAAATGGGAAAAGCTAACACGTTTCTTGTGGTTGGGGACATTCACCTAAAGCAGAAGAACCTTCCACGAGCAGAGAAGGTGTTAAACGAGATAGGCAAAGTTATCAGAACAGTCAAACCTTCACTTGGAACAATACTCTTGGGGGACGTTTTTGATAACCACGGTATACTCCACTTACCTTGCCTCCGCTTATATACCGAATTCATTAACGAATACTCTAAACCAACCCTTATTCATGTCTTGGGTAACCATGAAATGGTTAACAGCGTTCAGTACCTACCAAGAGACAACGCTTTAGTACCATTTGAACACCATCGTTTGGCTTCCAGTGAGATGGGGGAACTACCTTGCTATGTTCCCATTACCCAGCCAAGAGAAATCTATTTCGGGCCAATTGCGGGCCTTCTTGGCTTCATACCCTTCATACCGCCTAAAACCGAGTTTCACAATATCTTCCCTCTGTTCAAAAAATGCTCATTAGTGTTTTGCCACCAGGAATTTGAGGGTGCGGTGTTCAATTCGAAGGCAGAACAGAGCGAAATAGGAGATTCTGTACCAGACTCATACATAATCTCTGGTCATATCCACTTTAATCAGACGATAGGTAAAGTGTGGTATCCAGGGACACCCGTTCAAAGCAACTTTGGAGAAAGTGTCGAGAACAAAGCAGTGTATGTGATTGAAGTAGATGAATCAAAGCAGCCACCTTTCACCGTTGTTGACACCATTCCCTTAGCCGTACCTAGATTCGTTACTCATCGTCTTTCGATAAAACAGGTCAAAACGGCCTTTACGTTTATAGAAAACGATGATATGGAAAGATTTATCATAGAGGGAACACGAAGCGAGCTTTTGGCATTTAAGCCGACTGAACAGTTTCAGACCCTAAGTCTTCTAGGTAAGGTGAAGTTTGTTGTGAAAGAAGAAGAAAAGCCAGTAAAAGACAAGAAAGAGACTAAGTCTTTTCAAGAGTTACTGAAAGAGTACGCAGCCAAGGAGAATTTGACTGATGTCTATAGCACTGTCTTTAACTAATTTCCGAAATCGCCATGATTCTGGCTATATCCTCCCTAAAACTGGCCTTGTTCAGTTTGCCGGTAACTCAGGTATTGGGAAATCCAATATCTTCAAGGCAATCATGTGGGCTTTGTATGGAAAGGGGACTAATGTTATCAGATACGGCGAGAAAAGCTGCTTAGTCACTCTGCAAGGCTTAACGAACGAGCCTCTTGAGAGGTCCAAGAACATCAACCTGTTGAAATATGGGGAACAGTTCTCGAATGATGACGCCCAAAAGTGCATAGAAGCTGATTTGAGCATGAATGCCGTAGAGTTTGAGGCGTCTTCATATATCATGCAGGATCAGAAGAACAGCTTGCTGTCCCTTAGCCCTGCCGACCAGTTAAACCTCATTCATTCGCTTACGTTCAAAACAGATAACCCTAATGAGGTAAAACAGCGGATACACGGCAAAATCAAGGAAGATGAAGCCACGATTTCCAGGATAGAGACGGAAATTAAGGTGGAAGAGCGTTCTGTCACTCATATCTCTGGTCAGATAAGTGATAGGAAGAAGAAATTCAAGCAAATTCCCTATGAAATCACTCTTCACGATGCCGTTACGGAGCTTCGAGAAGTAGAGGATGACTTAGATGTTGTGGCTAAGGAAAAGATGGAAGCGAATAACCTGCTTCTTATGTACATAGCGGACCTAGAAGATCCTGTGAGAGAGATAGGACGTAAAGCTGATTCTGAACTACTACATCTCCACAACCTAATAGCCAAACACGAAGCATGGCTTGCTAACGAAGAGAACAAGACGACTCAAGAGGACGTAGACAGTTGCTTGTCGGCTCTCTCTAAGGCTGAGTTCGCCTTTCTTAAAATTAAGACCGAACTAGATAAGATGAAAGAGCTTAACGACAAAGCAACCAACCGTGAAGCCCTGATTACGCGGCTAGAGTCTGGCAAAGACTATCTCCTAGAAGTAATGCAGACAGCCCTAGCCGACTGGGATATCGAGGCAGCGAGAGAAATCCATAAATACACCGGCAAGTATATAGAGTTGCATGAAGAAATTGCAAAAACCAAAGATCTAAGTAATCTGAAGTCTGAGATAAGCAAGCTGCAACAGCTTATTGGAGAACAGGACGCGATTGTCGAATCCTACCGGAAGCGAGTGTCTGAGGGCAGCGCCACCGTAAGCAGAAGGAAGACTGCGACTAAAGAAATTCAGGAATCAAAGCAGAAAATACTAGAAATCGAAAAGTCCATCAAGAAATACCGAGAGTTAGACCCTGAGAAGGAAGTTATCAGGAAGAAGAACGAGGCTCGACTACGGTTTAACGAAAACGAAAGCCGTAAGATGGAACTACAGGGAAAACGGACGCAGCTTAGAGACGCTATTCTCGTATTCGAAAACAACGAGGATGTACACAAAGAAATCACGATTCTAAACTCTCAGTTAGATGAAGTGGTTGAAAAGATATCCTCCATGTCTAGAGAATTAGAAGCAACTTCAACTCATCTCTCTGGCCTGAACCGTCTAATGGAGCTTACCAACAAAGCGGCTCTAGACGCTATTGATGCTACTATTGAGGAAATAAACCTAAGGGCTGAATACTGGATTAATATCATGTTCGACAGCTCCCTCAGTGTAAAACTCCAGACATCTAAGGAGCTTAAGTCGAAAAAGGCTACGGTAGACAAGATCAATCTACTCATTCTAGAAGAAGCGATGAAGATCGACAAGAAGGAGGAGCTTAGTGGCGGGCAACAGAGCAGACTATGCTTGGCCTTTCAGCTAGCCCTGTCTGATATGTACGATTCTCCGCTTTTGATGTTAGACGAAGCCTTTAAGGGCGTGGATGCTGACACAATGAAAATATGCTTCAAAGCTATTCGAGAAATTTCAAAAAGAAAGTTAGTGTTGGTCATCGAACATTTCGCAGCGCCACACTACTTTGATCGGATAGTTGAGGTTTTCTAATGATTCAGACATTCAGCGAGTTTCTTGACAGGGCAAGAGAACTTAAAGAGAAGTACGAGAAAGATCAGATAAAGATAAATGCCAAGTCTATCTTCATACTTATGCTCGCTGGGGCTTTTGACGAAATGATAAAAGCCGATCTTGGCCGGGAGATTGTCCTGAAAGATCGGTTTGATTTGATGTACAAGGTGCGGTCAAGTCTCAGGTCTACTGCACGGTTTGAGGACATACGCGCTGAGATGCCTACAGAGCTAGACAGACAGGTGTGGCTTGCCCAGAATAACCCAACACATGTATTTAACATTGTGGACTATTTTGATAGTGCAATGAAGGCTATGGACTTCGTACCTACCGGCAAGCCGGGGCTTAAGTATCGCAAGGCCAACTTTGACGTGTTCTCAAACTACCCGGCTTTGACCGATGAAAGGTGTCTGACTTACTATGCAAACAAAAACGTTAAGAGATATCAAGTAATAGTGGCGACCTACAGCGGCGCGGTTTCTCAGTCGTACTCGCGTGGCAAGTTCTATAAGCTAACGTTTAACGACGGGGTTCACGAATTTACAGGTACGGTATGGCCAGCTTACGGCACCGCTGACCAATTCGATCCCTCTCTGTTGAATGCTATCAGAACTTACAGAGGTAAGGTCTGTTTAGTGATAGGTAGGGCAAACAAGTCAGCTTCAGGATATCTAGGATTTACGGTAAGATCGGTAAGGGCAATAACATGACGATTTTCGTTACATCAGACACTCACTTTAATCACGCGAACGTCATTCGCTATTGCGCTAGACCTTTTGCTAATTATTTCGAGATGAACAAAGAGATGATACACAACTGGAATCTCGTGGTATCGCCAGAAGATACCGTCATTCATCTAGGTGATGTATTGCTTACCCAACACCGCAATTTGCCTGAGATTATCAGCAAACTTAATGGTCGTAAGATCGCTGTCGCCGGTAATCACGATAGACTCAAGAACTTGCTTCCTGTTTTTGACAAAGTGTATGAAAAGACCGTGGATACAGCTATAAATGGCATCCGAGTGAGATTTTCTCACTATCCCTGCTTGGATACGTCTGAATTCGATCTTAATATCTGTGGCCATGTCCATGAGCACTGGCTATGGAAGGATAAGTGTCTGAATGTTGGCGTAGACGTATGGGAATTCACACCTGTGTCTCTTCAAGATGTCCTGTATTGCTTTGAGATACTAAAGACGTTAAAATTTTGGCCAGAGACTATCTCCCAAATGAGGAAGATGCTATATGGCCAAGAGTACATGGGTTTTAAAGGCGAGCGTGTTCTCTGCCTTAAGAAGAGCTTGGAGAAATTCTCCAATGGTTCAGGCATGTTTGAAGAACGCGAAAAGCGAATACTTTGAAACATGTAAGAACGGCAATAAGAGACGCCGGGTTAAGTTTGAATGTGCGTCATGCAAAAAGTCTTTCGCAAGAAAGGGTGTGAATGTGGACCACATCGAACCAGTGATAGAGATCAAGACCGGGTTTGTTTCATATGATGTATATGTAGATAGGTTATTCTGTAACTCAGAGGGATTGCAGATCTTATGTAAATCGTGTCACGGAGAGAAGACAAAAGCGGAAAATAAGGTGAGACGCCAGATTAAGAAGAAGACCTCCACAAAACCAGGGAGAACTAAGAAATGACTCTAAAATACTACGATAAAACCTTCTACATTCCTTGTCTGATTGACGCTAGCGGTCTGAAGCAACAAGATCGTGAAGCTATCGTCGATTTTCTTTCATCGAAACTACAGACATTCGTAATCACCTACCCTTCTGTCCACGCAATGGAAGTTTCCTTGAATATGTCGAGGAAAGGACATCCAAATATGGCCAAACTTCCATATCGGATGTCTAACGATGAGGCCGTTGAGCTTTTCCTAAACTGTATGTGGAAGATCAATCCCAATGCTCAACCAAGAATTACACCCACAGCTGCTCGTCTCCAGAAAAACGTAAGCAAGGCGGCAGACTTGGAACGAATTGTAGATGAGCTGACTGGTCAGCAAGACGGAATCGCTCTATCTCAGATTCTCCAGCTGGCTAATAGGCCGTCTATCGGAATTTCGCTATCACCAACATTCCTTAACGCTAGGATTGCAAGGAATGTCATTGATCTCGGTTCAGACTTCATCGGCAAGCGTAAGTTTGAACCAACAATGGAAGAACTGCTTATTGGCATCCAGGATGCTCTGAATAAAGCAAGAGAAGAGGAGGAACGTCTACGAGTAGAAGCGAAGTATTCGCCTAATTTTCGTTAGCAGCAGTTGACATTAAAGAAACAATAGTGCATTGTAAGTAACGTCACATTTTCTCAACAACGCCAATGGAGGCAATCATGAGTGCAGTAGAGACTTATTCCCTAGACGATATCGAAGGTGGTGATCATTCCGTAGGTTCTTCTTCTGATGAGAAATCGGAAAGGACTCCGAGTCTTCCAGCAAAAGGACAAAGCTGGCCGTTCGACATTCGGGTTATCGTTAATCCTATTAAATCAGAATTTGGTCGTCCGTTCCACGAAACACCTGTTCACATTATCTATATGGGTGGGAAATACATCAACATTCCCTGTCCACGAGGGTTCGGAAAAGTCTGCCCCATGTGCGATAAGCGATGGAATGCAGAGGACTCCAAGAAAGATCTTGAAGGTAAAGGCGCAATCTCTGAGGGCAGCCCTCTTCACAACCAGTGGTTGAAAGAGAAAGCCATCATAGATATGTACAAACAGCGTAAGCAATTTACATTCATGGCAGCTAAGAGGAATGATCCTTCGATCTATTTCTTCTATGCTGGCCCCGCGCTTACGAAGGCCATCTTTGGAGATCGAAGAAAGAACCTCTCAGGTGCAATCCACGCAATCAAGGAGTATCGGGTGAGTGTGTATGCTCCATCTGAGGCCACTGGATGGATTACAGTTAATAAGACCGGCAAGGGTCTTGACACTGTGTATTCCTCAAGTGCGACCACTGTCTCTAAGATTGTTGGGAGAACTAAGACTGAGGAGCTTCTGGAGGAAGCTCTAGATAACGAAGTCGTAAAGCGTTTTGCAGACGTGGAAAGCTTGCCGCGTGTCTGGGAAAGCTTTATGAAGAAAGCTTGGTCTCAGGAAGAGATTGAGAACTTCGTAGCATCTGACGGCGCTGTGCTGCCAGATCGTATTGCCTCGTGGCTTGGGCTTCAGCCTTCTACAATTAACGAAGGCGATATGCCACCAGCCGTCGAGACAGCTGATTTTAGGATGGACGAAGTTATTCCGTTTGGTGATGAGAACCTTAACCCGTTCTAACAGCCACAACTAGGATGATTACAAGGGAGAGGGCTTAACGCACTCTCCTTTTTGTGTTTCAAACACTGTGCTTTGGCTCTATCTTTGAGTTCCTTCTTAAACCCATTCCTCTGAACAAGTTTGTTGAGTCTAACAGAAAGAGTCGCAACGCGACTCTGCAATTCCTCAACAATTGCGCCCATCTCTAGATCGGTCATCGAAGTTATTCTCCATTATTTTCTTCCGACAGGTCTTTGTATAGCTCATTCAGAATTTCTTCAATAGAGTCAAGGTCTTTGCCTATGTCTGAGACTCTTTCAAAATTCCTACTCGCTAATTCCCAAGTTTCACGACTCTGTTCTCGGTCCTTCTGTAATTCTCGGGTAGAAGCCATCAGAAGTATTGAAGCTTGGATGCCAGCAAAATAAGATAACCAGAGATTCCACTTAATGAAGTCACTGCTATCTATAGCTAAGATGCCGTTAACATGCAGAATAATCCACACTATCATGGACACGGTATAGATAATAATAAACTTCCAAGTACCAACGAAAGTTGCCACGGTGTTTGAAAGTGCTACTCCAATTTCGTCCGATCTTTTCATTATTCCAAAACCTCAAAAACAGCGTCATGACAATTATCGGTTGTTCCTTTCATTATCCGTAGCTATTGAAACCCGTTAAAAAGATGTCTAAAATTAGATATGTTCTTCACTAAGAACACACACATACTCTCCTATTGTTGTGGTTA
>Ga0114918_10000972_pt1 | contig 25343 bp, 14 predicted proteins | sample LantaG_FD_87015 | JGI IMG/M metagenome (GOLD analysis project Ga0114918, IMG submission 87015) | Deep subsurface microbial communities from Baltic Sea to uncover new lineages of life (NeLLi) - Landsort_02402 metaG | ecosystem: Environmental > Aquatic > Marine > Oceanic > Sediment | place...
GGCCAGCAGTCTCACGACATGGGCACCAACAGCCTTTCAGATCTGCCGTTCACAGGCCCCATCGGCGATACCGACAGGGCACTGGGAATCGGCTGCATAGTTCGCGACAACGTTGACCCGCCGGCCGATTCCGGGCAGTTCTTCCTCGGCAGTATCGACGAAGTGCGAATATCCGATACCGCCCTTACCCCGGCGGAATTTCTGCTGTATGGCGATGCTGAACTGGCGTCGAAACCATTCCCTGAAAACTACGAAGCCGGCGTATCGCCATTGACCGATTTGAGTTGGACGGCTGGCCAAGGTGCTTTGTCGCATGATGTGTATTTCGGAACAGATTTTGCTGACGTTAATGATGGCGTTAGTGCCGTCTTCATGGGAAATGTTGAGCCAAACAGTTACGTACCATCCGGGGCGCTTGCGTTAGAGACTGTTTATTATTGGCGAATAGATGAGGTAGGCTCGACAACGAGCAAGGGCGCCGTCTGGCGATTTACGGTTACCGACGGAAAAGCTTGCGAGCCGTTTCCCCCCGATGGTACCGGCTCGGCTGAGCCTGATGTCATCCTCACATGGACCGGCAGCGCGTTCGCGACGCGACACGAGGTCTACTTCGGAACTGGTTTTGACGATGTCAACAATGCTGCCGACCCGAACGCCTTGCCCGGAAGAGGACGCCAAAGTACCAATTCTTATGACCCACCCGGCAGCCTTACCGTAAATACCACTTACTACTGGCGAATTGATGAGGTCGTGCCAGGCACTGCTGTAAAAGGTGACGTCTGGAGTTTCGGCGTGGCTGATACGTTTGTAAATTCGCTTGGAATGAAAATGATACGAATCCCTGCCGGCGGCTTCACGATGGGTTTTGACGAGGGCAACTTTGATGAAGTGCCCATCCATAATGTCACTATAAGCAGCGGCTTTTACATGAGCGAGTTCGAGGTAACCAACGCCCAATATGAAGAGTTCGACCCTACCCATTCGTTGATTGACCATCGTGGTTTTTCACACGAACCGAACGAGGCGGTGATTTTTGTGAACTGGGAAGACGCCAACGCCTTTTGCTCATGGCTTAGCGACCGCGAAGGTCAACCTTACCGTCTGCCAACCGAAGCCGAGTGGGAATATGCCTGCCGAGCGGGCACTACAACGGCTTACTATACAGGCGACAGTCTGCCCGGTGAATACCTGAAACATGCCGAGGAGACATCGGGGCCGTATCCGGTGCCGCTGGATGTAGGCCAGACACCGCCCAACCCGTGGGGACTGTATGACATGCACGGCAATGTGGAAGAATGGTGTTATGACTGGTACGGTCCGTATGATGCTAACGACCAGATGGACCCTGTTGGCAGGCTCGATGGTGACTTTCGCGTGAGTCGCGGGGGCAGTCATTCCACCACCGTCGAATACCTTCGTTCGGCCAATCGTATGGGTACGCTGCCGGATGATAAACACTGGCTCATAGGGTTCCGCGTTGTTATAGGGGCTTTACCATCGACGGCGGCACTGCCTGTGCCCGGGCCGCAAGCGTATCAGATAGGCGTCAGCCAAGTCATTCCGCCGGACATCAACGACGGCCCCAACCCCGACGTACCATATTTCGAAGGCCCCAGAACATACGTCAAAATTGCGCCGGGTTCCTATGGCCCGCTATTTTCATCGCACAATCATGACCCCGGTTTTACTAATTGTCCAAACGGTGACCTTCTGGCTATATGGTATACAACAACCAGAGAAACCGCACGAGAATTGGCTGTCGCAATCAGTCGTCTGCGTTATGGCCAGGACGAATGGGAGGACGCGTCGCCATTTTGGGATGCTCCCGACCGCAACGACCATTGTCCTGCCATGTGGACCGATGAGACTGGTAAGATTTATCAATTCGCGGGCTTGGCCGACGCGGCAACGTGGGGGGCGCTGGCAATTATAACCCGCACTTCAACCGATAACGGTGTCACCTGGTCACGGGCGAGAATAATTGTACCCGACCATACCGGCGACCACATGCCCGTCGAAGCGGTCTTCAGGGCCAACGACGGTTCAATTTTGCTTCCCTGCGACAGGAACCCGGGCAGCCACGTCTTCCTCAGCTACGACGACGGCTGGAGCTGGGCCGACTCGGGCGGCAGAATCTACGGCATTCACGCCGGTGTCGTGCAATTAGAGGACAACCGGCTGATGGCCTTCGGACGCGGTGACAATATCGATGACAGGATGCCGCAGAGCCTGTCAACAAACATGGGTGCAAACTGGACATACTCAGCCACTCAATTTCCACCAATTAGCGGAGGCCAGCGACTTATCCTGCAGCGGCTTCGCGAAGGACCAATACTTTTCATATCCTTTACAGACTCTTCAGGCATGAGCATTAACAGCCAGTTGGTCTATGGAATGTTCGCTGCGCTTTCGTATGATGAGGGGTTGACCTGGCCTGTAAAGAAACTTATTACCGCCGGCGGTCCGGCACAAATGCTCGACGGAGGCGGCAACACCCACACCTTCGTGATGGATGATACCCACGCCGAACCCAAAGGCTACCTCGCCTGTATACAAACACCCGACGGCGTAATCCAGTTGATTTCAAGCGCCCTGCACTACAAATTCAATCTCGCATGGATTGAACACACCGCCTATCTCCCAATCGACAATTTCGAAACCTACACTGATGACGGCGGCGCAAACCCTCTCGGCAGTACCTGGCAGGACTCTGCCTCCGATGCCAACAATGGAGCCATAATATCCCTCGAAACAGGCACTGCCCGTGACAACCAGTCAATGAAAGTCGGGTACAACAACACGCGGCCTTACTGTCGAGCGGTTCGCACATACTCAACCGCACAGGACTGGACCCAAAGTGACTCAAAAGCATTATCTCTCTGGTTCTATGGTCAAGCTTCAAATAGCGCCGACGACCAGATGTATGTGCTTCTTCAGGACACCGATGGCAACTCCGCCGCCGTACTCTATGACGGTAACGCCAACGACATCCAGCAGGAGCAGTGGCAGCAGTGGCACATCGACCTTGCGGATTTCAATGCCGCTCCGGTTGATTTGAAAAACATCGAGACCTTTGCCGTCGGTGTAAGCGGCACAGGCGCAGGCACTTTGTACTTCGACGATATTAGGCTGTATCCGAGAGGCTGTGTGCGGCAGTTTGCGCCGGCTGGGGACATCGATGGTGACTGCATCGTCGATAATGCCGACGTAGGCCTGATGGCGGATAACTGGCTTGAAGCTGAGCAGGTTGTTGCCGGGACGCCTCCCGATGCGGCGCATCTGTTGCTCTGGTACAGGTTCGATGAATCGGATGGTTACACGGTTTTTGATTCTTCAGGTGACGACCACGACGGTATCATCGATGGGCCTGTCTCTAATTGGGACCCCTGCAACGGCTACCTTGGCGGCTGTCGGGTTTTCAGCGACGATACGGACGTGACGGTGCCGACGGACGTGCTCAGTTCTGTCAACGAAGGCATAACCATTTCTCTCTGGCTGAAAGATTCCCTGAGGCCGGATTCCGACAACGCCGTATTCGAAACCGGCGAGGCGGATTTCTTCCTCGGAGCCGATGTCCCCGACATAAGCAACAATCTATATTGGCGCGCAGGTTACGCCGGCACCGACGAGATGTGGTTCTATTGCCCCGACATCGCCGATTGGGCCGACGCCTGGACACACTACGCCTTTGTCAAAGACGCCACCGCAGGCGTCATGCGCATATACCGAAACGGCTCTCTAATTGCAGAAAAGCTTGACGCCTCCACAACCCTGGCAGGCGTCCACAACACAACGTTCGACATCGGCGCGATTATCGCACACGAAAACGACTACATCGGCCGAATGGACGATTTCAAAATATATGATTATGCGCTCTCACAGGCCGAGATTGTCGGCGCAGCAGCCGGCGGCGGCGACCTTTTCGTACCGCTTGCCAGACCTGAAGTTGACCTGTACCAGGACGGCCGAATCGATTTTAGAGACCTGGCAATTCTCGGCGGCAACTGGCTCGAAGAAAAACTGTGGCCCTGACCCCCTTGCCCGCGGACTAACACCTATCCGAAACGCCTGCCCCTCACGCCCCGCCTTGAAGAATAATAATCTATCTTCTTCGCCTGTAGTCTCTTTGTCCTCAACATCCGCATCTGGTTTCTTGGGTGTGTCCTCGATGACCTTGGCACAATTCACCTTTTTCAGATTCGGCAAAGCCGCTTCAAGACGCTCGATGGCGAATCTGCTCAATCCTCGCTTCGTTTGTATTTTCAAACTCCGCAGCGACTTTAATCCTTCAAGATGAACCAGCCCTTCATCAGTAAAATCTCCCCATATCGATAAATGGCTCAGCCCTTTCAACTCGCCTATTGATGCCAGGCTCTTATCGGTAAGATTCTCCAAAGTACTATCAAGGCTAAGCGATTTAAGTCCCCTGATTTGGACGATCACCGCAATGTCCGAATCACTCAGATTCTTCCCAATCAAAGTTAACATCTCCAGCTTTGCCAAACGCGTCAGCGGACCAAGCCGTTTCTCCGACAATGACAGCGAATCGTAGATTTCCAACCGCTTTAGATTTCTCAATTGCGATAGATACTCTAAGCCTTTGTCTGTGAATACGCCATAGTTAAATACCAAAGATTCCAATGATTTGATTTCTTTCAAATACTCAAGCCCCGTGTCGGTTAATCCTTTTGGTGCCTGCTGTATTTCACAACTCAGATGCAGATCCTTAAGAGAATCAAGTTGTCTTAACTGAGCCAACTCTTCATCTGTCATAATTGTGTCAAGCCTAAGCGATTCGAGCCTCTTGATCTTCGAAATATATTCTGTAACTTCAGGTCCGTTCGAAAAGTCACTCAAAACCAGTTTCTTCAAAGAAGGTACTTTGCTGAGATATTTCAAAACATCCACAGTCATGCCGTCTCTCGCCTTGGAAAGCTGAAGCTCTACCAATGCGGGCATCTTTGTAATATGCTCGAAGCCTTCGTCGCTAAGTTTCGGCCCTGCAATAAATAACTCCTCAAGACCGGATATTCTCGAAACATACTCCAGGCTCTTGTTCGTGATTTCTTCGCTGTAAATCCGAAGCCCCTTGAGCCATCTCATCTGCGAGATTGCTTCAACTGCCTCATCAGAAAGATCGTTCTGGACCAGGCACAGCCGCTCGATATGCTTAATCTGCTTGATCTTCTCAAGTTCGGTGACACCTATCTTGGGATTCATCAGAACCAGCCGCTTCAATCCGGTCAATCTTTGAATTGATCTAAGAGCTCCTTCATCAAAAGCACCTCCACTTACTGTCAGTGTATGCAGATCGTTCGGCCCAAGTCCTTCAAGCAGAGAAAGTGCATCTCCGTAACGGACCGAAAGCCCTGCCTCGACATCTGCCGGAACTACCATATCACCTCTGGCCTCGCCGATGATATCTTCATCTCGGAAAGTCCCCCACCACCACTTAATATCTTCTGTCTCAGCAATCAGGAACACACGCTTACGTGTTGGCTCGTTCGGAAAACGAATCACCCTCGTCGATAAACCATCAACCACCCCACCCCCGCCACCCTCAACCTGCATATCGGGTTTTGCTTTGTTTGACAGAGTCTTATCCTCAACTGTCTCACCCAAGGCCTTCAATCTGCTCTTTGCGGCGTTAACATACGCCTCGGGAATTTTTACACATTTCAGGGATTTGTTATAATATTCAGTTGCCTGCTTTGGCTGTGCTTGATATTCTGAAATCAAGCCGAGGTAGTAATGGAACTCGGGTGTCTGGTTTGGATAGCGTTCGCAAACCTCGAGAAAGCCTTTTTTCGGCTGCTCATAAGCTTGCGGAAACAATGAGTTACACCGGCTAATCTTGCTGCCGTCCCAATGATAAATATCCAGCCAATCGCGCTGATTTGCATGTGGTTCTGGTGCAGGTAATTCATTCCATATCATCAGTTCTGAGATTCCGTCACCATCAAGGTCATTAATTCTGCTGATACGTTTGGCTTCGGCGCCGAATCGCTGACTCTCTGCGCCAGACTTGCTGAAGATGATAGAGTAAGTACCGCTGTTGTTTTGCAGCACGAATGTCTCAGCACTATTATGACTGCCCCCATCACCAACCAGGTTTATAAGCAAATCATCATCTTTATCTGCATCTATATCGAAAGCTAAAATCGTTGCTCTTGCATACTTTGGGAATTTACGCCATTTTCGACTGAGCCTGCTATGCTTCATTGGCAAGGACAATCTTTCGACTTTACTGTGGTCTTCTTTTGCATCCCAAAGCCTTATCAGTTGTCTACATATGAATCCTTCAGCATTTTTTTCAGCTATCGCCACATAAGCATTTGTATAGTCATACAACGATATTCCCACTTCATCATGCCCAAATAATATACAGACGACCTTCTTGTGCTCTTTGTCAAGCCAAGCTGCATCGACACCAAAGAAATTCCTATATTCAGATTGAAGTAGAGAGGCTTTAACTTCAGACCACAAAGATTTATTCTCTTCATTGGTTTCGTCTCCCCAGCCTTCTTCCCCCTCAACCTCCACAGCGGTTTCTAAGCTGGGCCGCAGTGATATGTTTCCAGTAGTATCTATAGAAGCTAATTCATCGGGCTTGATAAGATCGATTCGTCCTTCGCCATAGACCACGGCAATCAGATCATGGCTTTTTCGCAATGAATCATCATACATGAGCGGCTGGTCGTAATAAGTAAAATCTGTATCTTTAGCAGGCAAAAGATAGTGGACTGAGTTTAAGTGTTTTTGTGTAATCTGTTTCCCTGGAGAATATTCTCGACCAACAAGCTCTTCCAATCGGGTGGGAAGAAACAACGGGAAATTCGGATAATCAGATTGTTTGTCTTCCGTTACACGCTTATATTTACGCATTGCGGCAAGCAGTTGTCTGAGTTTATGCAGCATTTGGATACGATCATCCGCCAGTAATTGACGGTATTTATTCGACGGCGGCTCGATCTTTTTGCCGGGATACCTTTCTTTCCACCATGCCGTCCAGGCTTCTTTGGTTTTGTCCACACCTGATTGTACGCCCGTTATCTTCATCAACGCTGGATGAATACATCCCTGACTATCTTTATCGAAAGCTCTTATCAGCACAGGTGCATACTCAATTGAGCCGCATGTCGACAACCCCTGCACCAAAGCAGGGCCATAACAGCAATCACCAATTTTGGTGTCTTCCAGCAGTGCGGTCAGGTGGTCCGGCATTTCAAGAAAGCCAAGAAATTCAGCCAGATAGTTGTTGTCATGCCGACTTTTTACGCAGTAAAGTTTCAGAAATACCGCATCTGCCAGTTGTTCCCGAAGCTTAGGCCGCGAGCGGGTCTTCCAGATAAACCACGCACACGCCAATCTGCTGCCATAGCGACGGCTGTAATCAACATCTTTTGCCGCTAAGACTTTGACTTTGTCTCCTAATACATACGGCATCAGATATTGAGGGGAATAGTTTTTAAAGATTGGATCCGTCGGCGGCTGCGTTGGTCGATACCGAGGCCAGTTCCAATACGTTTCCCCCACTGCATTTGCTCCAACCTCCACATCGGTTTTGAAATTTGGCTTCAGAGACACGTTCTTGAACTCGACCCACTGGTATTTACTGGTATATATTTCAAAGTGTTCAACATCCGATAACTTAACCCCATGAAATTCATAATTATCTGTAGAACGCACGAAGCGAATCTTGCCGTTTCTACTCCGGACTGCACTATCAATTACTTTGCCATTCTTAAGCACAGCAGTGATATTAATTGCCATTTTGCTGTCAATCTTATTAGGAATCTTAATTGTGATTGTGGCGTTACTATCCTTCTCGTATGGTGGATTAATTACAACTCCAGTATCCCGGATTTTTTGCTTGGATGATTCGTTTGAAGAAATAGTCGCCCTCTTTTTCCAGACACCGGCAAGACCGAATTCAATGTCAATCTTTTCGAGGCCATTTTTAACTATCGCTGTAGTAGCTCTCAAACACGATTTCCCACTTCTGTCTTTAGCCGTGCCGGATTTGCCAAGCCCGACTTTGCGCGCCTGGGGAACCTTCCAATTTTCTGGTGTACACGAACGACTGAGCAAAGTCTCTGAACCGGTCAGCTTAGCAACAAGCTCATAAGCTGCCTCACCTCTCGGTATGTTGTAACCTCCTACATCGATATTCATGGCAGGACTTTGACCAAGCAAGCTTCCATCAGCCCGCCACCACTGCTTACCCGCACTCGGATGCTCGCAAACCCCCACCAACTCAACCGTCACGCCATTAGGCAGCGCGGCTGTAAAATCTGATTGCCCGGTGCGTTTATCCTTGTGGCGCGGTATAATTACATATTTGTTCTCGAAAAATATCTCCGTACCGTTTGGCGGCAGAAAGGCTATGTTGGCTTCAGTATAGTCCAACTCCGAAACGGAACATTTTGCAAGCTTCACCTGCAAATTCCCACCACGAACAAAACGGATATACTCAATTTGGAAGTCTATTGTTCCCTCCCAGTTCTTGGGGACCTTATGGATGTAAGCTCCTTGGTGAGCCCCAGGATAAAAAATGCCGACGCGACCGGCATATTCATAATACTCCAACCCCAAATATAAATCCTTCTCAGAGCTATTGGTAACTTCCAGTGACAGCTTCACAGAATTCATCTTTAGAATTCCTTTGCCTTTGGGAGGTGGCATAACAATCGATCTGATTGTCAGTTGTCCGGATGCATCTGAAACGTTGAGAGTTTCGTTGATTCCGACTGGTGCTTTTTCTGCCACTTTTGCCATCGGCAGGATGCAGGCGAACATGATGGCCACAATGGCAAAAACAACCGCGATCCGCAGGGGTCGGTATTTCCAGGTTTTCTTCTCCAGCCATTTCAGACGGGTGACGAGCCGGTTCGAGTCCTCGAACAGGCCCAACAGTCCCATCCCCGGTTCGACGGGCTTTGCCAAAAGGCGGCGTGCGGTCTCAAGAAGTGTTTCGCGATAGTCGGCGGTTCTTTCCCGAAGAATCCACGCAACCGTTGCGTCGCAGCAAAGCTCCCGCAAATGCTGCAACTGCCGCCGCACTACCCAAAGAAGCGGATTGAACCAGTACACAATCTGCAGCATCATGTAAAAGGCGTGAACCTTCAGGTCGCCCCGCTTGATATGGGCAAGCTCGTGAAGCAGTATATGCTCGGCATCTCTGCGCGAGAGCTTGCCCATATCTTTTGCCGGCATCAGCAGCACTGGCCGAAACACACCGAACACCGCAGGACTGACAACATCGCCCGACAATACGACCTTCGGCAGCCGCCGCAGTTTCAATCTCCCAGCGGTATCAGCTAACACCCCGCTGAACCATTCAGGTAATTGGTCGCTATCGGCGCAATTTTCAGAGATTCGCCGCAACTGCCGGAGTCTAAGCGCCAGCCAGCCCGCCAAAACGCCGACGCCCACCAACCAGACAAACATCAAATACGCCTTGAACGAAAGTTTCGCCTCGGCTCCGGCATCCGCTGCCGCAGAATTAGTCGAGACAATATTGGCTGGCGGCGCAACCTTCGGTTGAGAATCTATTTCTGTTGATGCCGCTGTTGGTGTGTATGGCAATGGGCTGATTGATCCTTCACCAGCGATGGGCTGTTCGATTGTCGGGTTCGCTCTGTTGACCGGCTCGTCGGCAGGTAATCGCAACCTTACAACCTCTCGTGCCATCGGCTGTAGTTCGCTCGTAAGACTCGTCGGCAGCGAAAGCGATGGCGGCAACACAAGCTTTAGCAGAACAAGCAGCCAAAGCGCATAGCGCACCTGCGGCCACACTCGCCGCCGTATTAAGACATCCACCGCCCAGACAACCACTACGACTACCGCCACCTGCCACAGCATAGGCCACATCCAGGCGGCCCATCCCTGCGCGATATTGTTAACGTGCTCAATCATTTCCGCCATCACCTGCCTTTGGGGTTTCACTCAGAATTTCTTTCAACTCCTTGCGCTGCTTATCCGAGAGTTTCTGCTCCTGCAGCAGGAAATGCATTAACGGCCCGAACGCCCCCTCAAAAGCCTGGTTGGCAACGGTTCGAAGGGCACTCAACTGGGCCTTTTTGCGCGACAGCACCGGTTCGTAAACGCTCGTATTTCCACGTTTGCGCTCGCTGACGGCCTTTTTCTCCACCAGACGGCTAAGCATGGTCTTAATCGTAGTGTAAGCCCAATCCACATCCTCAGGCAGTATCTTGCCGATTTCTCTGGCCGTCGCCGGATGACAGGACCACAGCGCATTCATAATCAACCATTCCGCTTCGGTTAGCTTCATAACATCATCTCCTTCTACAAGCGTAGAAGCATTCTACTACATTTGTAGAAGGCGCCAACAAAAAAATATCTTTTTCTTATTTGATTTTCAACCGCACTCATACCGACGCCCCTGAGGAAACTCGCTGCGCCACACCGGGCCGGATTCTCGCACCTGCAGCAACCGTTCTCCGGGATTCAGCCACGCCTACCATCCGCAGACTCAAAGCCGGCCTACCGTGCGATAAACGCCCCACATTCTGCAAAGCATCGCTGTACCACTGGGCCTTATCGCCCATTATCGCAACCACCTGTTCGTCCACAGCCTCGTCCCGGATGCTGCGGATTCTACAGTTCGCAAGCCAAAGCAGAGGATTGTAAAAATACACTATCTGCAGCGCCGACTGCAGCAGATTCACCCAGATATCGCCGCGCTTAATATGCGCAACCTGGTGCAGCAGCATCGACCGAAGATGTCGAGAACCAAGACTCGGTGCCAGGTGGTGCGGTATCAGAATCACAGGACGCCGCAGACCATACAATACAGGACTTGCCGCCTTGGCCGTAACCTTCAAACCAACTTCACTTTTTACCTTCAGACACGTGCGGCAGTACCACATCGTGCCCTTCATCATGTTCTTTGCCTCTCTGGCAGAGGCCACAATCTGCCTTGCGAGAATAGCCCGGTGGAGCCAAAAAACCACCATTGCAGCAGCGGCAACAACCCACACCATCAGGATAATTGCCTGCCATGAGACCACTGCGTAAGCGCCGACCGGCCCGGCATTTGCTGCGGATGCTGCATATTGGGCCTGGCTTAACCTATGACCCCAATCCGCGAGAAACGGCAAAAACACAGGCAGCAAAAGTTGCAGCGGAACAACCATCCACAACCAATACCGCACTACCGCTTTTACCCTTTTGCGCAGCGCGAAGTCCACCAGCAGAACAAGCAGTATCACCGCGCTCGATTGCACCAGCATCGCCGTTGCATAGCCGATAAATCCCTTCGCCAAAATGTCAATATGCTCAAGGCTCATTTCACAACCGCCTTTCTATATATAAAGACGCATCAGAAGCCCTTTTGTTACGCAAAAAATCAAAATTTTTACAATTCTTTTACAAAATCCGCCAAAAAAGCCGTTTTCGCGGTAAAATGCGCAAGAAAAGCAAAAAAAGAAAACCTCGCCGCGCAAATTATCACTGCCACACCTGCCTATTGCCCCAAAGGCTACTCGTCCCTTTCATCCGCTGGCCAAAGGTGCATATTTTTAGTCGGCCTTGAGGGCCTCTTTGACTGTGAGCATCATTTGGCCAAGGCTGGGGTTTATCGCGAGGATTCTCCCGTTTCGGCCTATCACAAAGGTATACGGCACATTTTGAATGCCGTAATCCTGGTGCACCTGCCGCCGCGTAGCTGCATTCGGAATCGCCTGTGGCCAATCCAACTGCTGCTCACTAACAACCTTGCGTGTGCGTTCGCTATTGTCGTCAAGCAGCAGGCCTAACATTGCGAATCCTTCGTTTTTACCGAATGCCTCATATACCTCTTTGAGGTTCTCCAGCGACTCGACACTCTGCGGATGACCGCTTCGCCAGAAATGCAATGCCACAACCTTGCCCCTGAAATCAGATAGATGAATCGCCTTGTCGTCGAGTGTTGTCGCCTCGAACGGCGGCAAAATGTCACCAACCTTCAGGCGCTTTTTCATCTCCAGCGTCAGCGTACCTACATCCAAAGGCTTATCAATAACAAGCTCATTCATATCAGGCACTTCGAACTCGTGCGTTAAAGAACCTGTTATCTCAGGGCGTCTGCTACCTGAGTAAGAGCCAAAAGGCCGGTCATAAATATATATTTGAAGTTGGTACTTACCGGCAGGCACATCATCAACGCGAAATGAACCATCCGGCTGAATCTGCACGGCATAGTTACGCTGCTTCTTCTGAACCTCCTGCATTCGCTTCATGAAGGCCTTGCCTTTTTCGGATTGCTGCCACTGCTTGCTCCACGCCTGCAGTTCTTCCATCGTCATATCCGCTGCATTCTCCGGATACTTTGGAAACAGGTTTTGTTCGGTGAAGGACTTGCCTTCGTCGGTCTTTTGCCAATCCACAAGCCACTGTATCCGCTCCCGCTGTGACATTGAATAGAAATTCTCCGGATAAGGCGGCTGCGGCGGTATCGACGCCATGCTCTGGAGACTGCTGTGTCCGCTGGAGAAATTCACGGGTTCATTATAATCAGCCGGTACGACAATTTGCCCGATGACGGGTCTGCCCATCCCGCCGATAGCCACGCTGACCGTCTGGCCCGGCTTGACTTCAACCGAAGTCGTTTGACTGTTAGTTGTGCTGCGCCGGCTCAGCCTTATTACACGTGCAACCCTGGCACTGCCGGGTCGTACCCTATCGAACTCAAAATAGCCGTTCGCGTCGGTGACAGTTTTGTAATTGAAATTAATCTTCGGGGCGTTCGGCGAGTAGGACCTGTTATAATAAAGTGATATATTCTCGTTCGAGCCTGCCTTGCTGCCGATACGAAGCACCCCTTCGACCCGTCCCCAGTTCTGCAGCACAATACCATTGGAGTCCGCCAGGTCGGCTTCGTTGGCTTCGGCATAACCATCATCATGCATAACAACGAGAGTGAAATTCTCGGTTTGCGGGGCAAGAGCAAAATGGCCCTCGGCGTCCGTCACAGTTGAGACGGTTCCTCTCTGGTTGTTTTTGCCATTTTGCATATAAACACCCTGCGATGGTGTGCACACGATGACTTCCGCGTTTGAAGCTGGCTCGCCATTCGGCAGATAAACATAACCTGCAGGGCCTTGGCCTTTGCTCAGCCTGAAATTGTAGACCACAGTACCTTCGTCATTATAGAACAAACGAGAAACACCCGGCAGATAACCCTCGGCCTCGATACGAATCAGATGCCCGTCATAAGGATACTTGAACGTATGCTCGTATCGACCGTCAGCCGATTCAACAGCACTTCGCGTATCCCAACTGATATTGGTACTTGTTTGCCATTTGATTCCCGTGATAACCTTGAAGTTCTTTACCGGTTCATTGCTGTCGGCATCGACCACCGTTCCGCTGACCTTGAGCGGGGGGTACATTTCGATAACATATTCATCAATCCCCGCCGACATCGGCATCTGTCGCACCGACATATAATCCTGTTTATAGAAATCAAACATTACTTCATCAGCCGGTGCTCCATTCCATTCGAAGTAACCATCGGAATTGGTTTTTGACTGCCAGTCGACAGAGCGGTACCCACGCCAGTTTGTCGCCGATACGCCGACACCTTCGAGCGGGTTGTTATTGGAATCAACCACCCTGCCCCTGATTGTTCGCGGCGGCCCAAGCTTAAAATCAACGTCTGCCATACCCTCATGGACACTTACCTCCTTCAAAGCCGGCGCATACCCATCGGCCTGAACGGTCAATATCATCGCGCCGGTTCGTGCATGGGCGAATTCGAACCTGCCTTCAGAATCCGTCTCGGTCTCCGGTGGCTCGGAGTAGCGGCTATCGCCCTGCATTACCTTTGCCTTAGCCACCGGCTTGCCCGCAGCATCCACCACCCGCCCGAAAACCGCAACGCCTCTTTCCATGACCGCAACCGCCGTCATATCGCGAAGCTTTTCCAAAGGCGGCGTCGGGGTTGCTCCGTATGACTGGTCATCAACATAATCGGCATGCGAAAGACGCAGATAAATCTCCTCGAAATCACCCGGCAATCCGTCGAACCGCCAGAAACCATTGGCGTCGGTCACCGCTTGCTGGTCGTTAAGATTCATCCGCGGCCCTTCCTTTTTCTGGTCGGCAATCCGCACATAAATACCTACCTTCACCGATTCTATCGGTTCACCCTGTTCATTTTGAACAAAGCCGCCTATCGACGTGGCACACTCCAGCAATAGCGTATAGTCCTGGGGTACCTCGATTAGATCGTCTTTTCTGCGGAAGAAAATCTCCATCGGTACATATTTCTTTTTGCTCACATCGATTTGAATATATTTCGTGTCCCTATCCCCAACGTTAATTACAACCAGGCCCATTTTGTTGGTTGTCAGCTTGAATCGGTCGTCGGGTCCTGCTCGCTGTATCTTGACGGCGACTTCGACGTCGGCAATCGGTTCGCGGCTCTGCTTGTCAATAACCTTGAAGTTAATCACACCTTCCCGCTTCGCCGGCGCATTCGGCATACCAACCGTATTCGCATCGACATCAATCTTATTAACATCCACCGGCACTGTTCCATTAGCGTCCAGCGCAGCAATCCTATTGGCATCGACCACCGGCTTGTTTGCACCCTGAGTTGCCCTGATACGGCTTCTGATTTTCTCAAGCGGCTCAGCGAATGGATTTTTCGCAAAACCTTCCGGCAGCTTCACTTCCGCTGCAAGGTACAATCTTTCCAGTTCGCCCAGTGCCCTGACATCACCGATTTCGCCAAGACACAAAGCTGCATACACCTTGCTGCTCTCGAATTGTCCCTGCGACAGCATCCGTACCAGCCCATCCACATCACGGGCCGTGAGCATCACCGTAATCTGCTGCTTCTCCATTTCAATTTGTGCCGTGACACTGCGCTTCTCTGTCGGCTGTCGCCTCGGTCCGGTCAATGCAGAAATCCCGACGAATACCGCAATAATTATTATCGCTGCTGCAACCGATTTGCCTATCGAACTTCTCGCAATCAGCCGCCCCACGCTCGGACTCACACCGCCCCACTCGAGCCGAACGGATTCTTCCAATGCGATAAATGCGTCGCCAAGAATCCGCTCGTCTATCGCCACAGTCTCTGTGACGCACATCTGTGCAATCGAACGTTCTATATTATCACCGTAGTTCATTGTACTACCTCCGGGTTCAGAATAGACCTCAGCTTATCCAAACCATAACGATATCTCGCCTGTGCCGTGCTAAGCGACACATGCTGCGACGATGCTATCTCTCTGAACTTCATTTGACCCTGCAGATGCAGGACTATTACCTCTCGCTGCTCGAATGGAAGCTTAGCAAGTGCATCAGCCAGCATTTGCGAGCGTTCATCGAATATCGCCGACTTGTCGGGACCAGCCGAGTCGGAACCGAGCAGTTCGAATCTGTCGGCCTCAAGGATCTCGAACTTTCTCTTGCGAATCCTGTCACGCACGCGGTTCACGGCACACGTCGTCAGGTAACTGGCCAAACTACCGTAAAGCCGATACTTCTGTATGCCTGCCGCGAACGTCACGAACACATCGTGCACCACGTCCTCTGCTGTGTCCGCGTCGTTAATCAGCGATGCCGCCACAGTCAGCAGCCTGTTTCTGTACTTCTCATAGAGCCGCTGCAGAGCGCCCCTGTCGCCGCATTTGATACGCAATACCAATCGTTCATCTTCAAGCATTCAGCATGCGCCCTAAATCTGCTCTAAACAGCATTTCTATTCTATTTGACGGCTCACCGGCCTGTTTTAATATAACCTAATCCTGGTTTTTTTCAAAAAATGCCGTTAAAGGTGCGTAAAACCCTTCCCACTGCCCCAAAATGCGCAAAAAATCCACACCGCAGCAAAGTCCGTAAGGCGTTACCCGTCCTGATGGATAGCTGACAATTTAATCAACCGTGCAAAGGCCGTGACTGGAAAGGGGCCTCCGTGAAAGATCGCCGCATTTTGGTACGCCTGACCTTGCATACCAAAAAATGGTTGACAGCATCTGTAGGAAGTGGTTATATTACCGCAACTTAGAGTTCCCGGCGGCGTAGCTCAGTTGGTTAGAGCATGGGATTCATAAGCCCAGGGTCGTTGGTTCGAATCCAACCGCCGCTATTCGAACATGAAGCAGCCTGGTATTTTACAGGTTGTTCAGTTCGGACAGGAAATGTTTTTTTGCAGGTTAAAAACTGCCCCCATCGTCTAGTGGCTTAGGATATCAGGTTCTCATCCTGGAGACAGGGGTTCGACTCCCCTTGGGGGTATTCTTTTAATACCTTACTGCATAAGCAGTTATAAGCACCAAAAACCAAAAAAGGTGCTCGCTTAACATAATGCGTGATAAAAGTCAAGAAGTAATCGTTTCGTGCCCATTGAACCTGGCAACAAAGTGTGCCTTTAGAAAGATACCAGTTGAGAAGTTATTGAATAATCGACCGAGGAAATGTTCGAACTATCGGACGCCCGCAGAAGTTTTCCGGCGTGGGAAAGTATGTTGCACTTAGGTTAAAATTTTCGGGAAATAATAGCAGGTAGAACCGACAGGGTCAATAAAAAGGCTATTTGATTTGCTCTGCGGGAAAGCGTGGTAAATCGGGTATTTTGAACTGGTGGGCTGCTGCTGATTGTTGTATACAGTCAAGAATGAGCAAAAGAATCAAATCGCCCGGGCAGGTTTTGTCGGCCTCGGAGAGGGCGCCGGCGGTATCTAATGCATAAGCGTTTTGATATGAAAAGGCATGGGAAACGGTGGCAGATGAAAGGGGTTAACAGTATGAATCATAGGAAGGCAATTTTAAATCGTCGCCAGTTCCTCGGCGGGACAGTGGCGGCGGCGGCGTCCTTTACTATTATGAAGGCTTCGAGCGTTCGGGGGACAGAGGCCAATTCACGCATAGAAGTCGGCTGCATCGGGCTTGGAGGGCGCGGAAGCTTGATTGCGAAGATGCTCTCAAAGCACAAGGGCTATCAGATTACTTCGGTTGCCGATTACTTCGGTGAGGTTGCAACAAAAGGCGGCGAGAAGTTCTCAGTTGCTGAAAAGCGGCGTTTTAGTGGTCTATCCGGCTATAAGAAGCTCATCGACAGCAAGGTGGATGCGGTATTTTGCGAGACACCGCCGTATTGTTTCGGCGAGCATGTAAGTGCGGCTGTCAATGCGGGCTGTCATGTGTATCTTGCAAAGCCGGTGGCTTGTGATGTGCCTGGATGTTTGACAGTCGCGAAAATGGGCAGGAAAGCTACGGCAACGAGGAAGGTTTTCCTGGTTGATTTCCAGATGCCTACGGACCCGTTCATTATTGAAGCTGTCAGGCGCGTTCATGATGGGGACATCGGGCGTGCCGGCATGATGAGTTCATTCTATACGGATGATGGTTTCAGGGATCCGCCGAAAACAAAGACCATTGAGAGCAGGCTCAGGCATCTGATATGGGTTAATGATGTCAATATTGGCGGCGGGATGATGGTCAATGCTGATATTCATGCGATTGATGTGGCGTTGTGGATTGCGGGAGAAAAGCCGCTTAGTGCCATGGGGTGTTCGAGGGTTGGAAAGTCCGACGCCCATGGCGATACGGCGTATGTGTATTCGCTTACGTACCAGTTTGAGAATGGGCTGATAATGAATCACAGGAGCGAGCACCTGAGGAACACAAATGGTTTTAGTTGTGGGTGTTTCGCTTACGGGTCAGAGGGGTATCTTGAAGCTAATTACCAGGGCAAGGCATGGGTTCACGGCAACAGCAAAGCGTATCGAGGTGGGGAGGTAAAGAACCTGTACGGCGAGGGCATAAGGCGAAATCTGGATAGATTTTATAATAGTATTGTGGGCGGCATATATGATAATCCGACGGTGCAACGAAGCGTAAACAGCACGTTGGCGGCGATATTAGGTCGTCAAGCGGCCCGAAGAAATACCCTGGTGACCTGGGATGAGATGATTAAGGAAAACGAAAGGCTTGAAGTGGATTTAACCGGATTGAAGGAATAGGTAAATGAGCCACACGATTAAGACTTTCGGCTGGATGACAACCGTAGCAGGTGTTCTATTATTGGGGCAGGGGTGTCAATCCGTTTCATCCGAGCAGAACCGGGGGACATCCAGCTTTAGCCGGCAGCAGACGGATGGCTCGGTTGCGCTGCTCAAGTCAAAGGCAACTGTCTGGCAACTCAACTATAGAAGGCAAGAGGGTCGGCCCTACTTTCACCCGTTGTCTCTTACCGACGGCACCGCACTGACCTCGCTTAGGCCTGCAGACCATCCATGGCACAGGGGGTTATGGTTGTCGTGGAAGTACATCAACGGTATTAACTACTGGGATCCGGACCTTCCGGAGGGACAAACTGAAGTTGTGGACGTGAAAACGAGACCAGGTACGGATTACTCGGCACAGATTGAAATGTACATCAGTTACCATCGGGTTCAAGAACCGGCAGTGCTGACTGAAAGACGAACTCTTGCCGTTAGTGCACCGGACAGGAACGGCTGTTATTACATCGACTGGCTCAGTGTTTTCACGGCAGGCGACAAGAATGTTCTGCTCGACCGTACCGGCATTCCGGGTGAGAAAAATGGCAAGTCTTACGGCGGTTATGCAGGGCTTTCGCTTCGTATGGCAGCGTACACAAAAGGCTGGCAATTCCTCGGCAGTGAAGGGCCGCTTGAGCCTGAGAGCCGCGGCTGCAAAGCCCGCTGGGTGGATTTTAGCGGCAGAATAGCGAACGGTGGATTCGCCGGCGTGGCCATTTTTGACCATCCGGACAATCCTCGCCATCCATCGAGTTGGTGGCTTTCCGCCTCGATGCCGTACTTCAGCCCGGCGCTGCTGTTTGACAAACCGTATACTTTGGCAGCCGGAAAAACCCTGAAGCTGCGATACCGCATTTGGGTTCATAAAGGTGCGGTAGATAAGAATCTGTTGGAAAACAATTGGAAAGCATTCCTTACGTTAAAGAACTGCAAACAGTAATGACAAGGGAAACCAGGATTCCTTAAAGCCTCATTGCGCAAGAGCATACCGGACACTTTAATTCGTAATTTGTGGGGATTTTCCCGGGTTCCAGATTGTGGCGGCTATGTGCTGGTTGGGACGTTGCTTTGTTGCCCAGTAGTAGATTGCGACGAGTTTTCCGTCGGGTCTTTGAAGTACCCTGGGGTAGCCGAAATCGTTGTCGCCGAATTTGTCGACCTGGAAATCGTCTTTTAGGATAATCTCGCGTTGCCATGTTTTGCCCTGGTTGCGGCTGAAGCGGGCAATCATTTGATTTTTGGAGCGATTGCCGTAAACACAGCAGAGTCTGCCGTCTTTCAATTGAGTCAGGGCGGGCGGATTGCCGTTCCATGTCCCGGTGTCTCCTACCTTGCTGAGAAAGAACCATGAAGCTGCGTTATCGTTCGAGACATAGCAGTCAATCCAGCACCAACTGCCGTGGCCTTGCCTTCTCCGAATGCAGGTGACGAGTTTTTTGTCCGAGCACCTGACGGTAGTCGGCATAACGCCACGGTGTGGGTCTGTTGGCGGGACTATCCAGGAGACGAAGTGAAACGTTTTGCCGCCGTCGGTTGTTCTTGCGGTGAAGGTGACGTCGGAGCCTGATTGGCCTCGCGTCGCGGAGAGGAAGATGAGGCAGTCGTCGGGGCCGTTGACGATGTAGTCGGTGCGAGCGGTAAATTCTTTGCCGGCAAATCGTGGGGCAGACATAAGGCCGCCGAAATTGTGAGGTCCTTTCCATGTATGGCCTCGGTCGTATGAATACCAGAACTGCTCAGGTTCTTTTTTTATCCTCATGCAGAAGCCGGGATATGCGAAGTTGATATTTCCGGAAGGCGGCGTTGTTTGGTCGCCATCTCCGACGAAGTTTTCGGGGTCTTCGGTTTTCCATGTTTTGCCGCCGTCGAGGCTTCTGGCCAGGACGCTTGCTCCGTCTTTTTTGCTGGCGTAGTTATGCCCCTTCTTTTCCTCGAATTTTCTTTTTGAGAAACCGACGAGCAGTTCATTACCCCATGTCCAGAGGCCGTTATTCGCGGGCCAGGCGCAGAAGATTCCGTCTGCGCCGTCGACTATGACGTTTTTAGCGGATTTGACGTGTACGGGAGTTTTACCGGGGTCCCATATAGTAACGGCGATGTGCTGACATGGGCGGTCTTCCGTTGCCCAGTAATACATAGCGACAAGCGCTCCGTCGGCCCGCTGGACGAGCCGGGCATATCCGAGGTCCTGCTCGGTATCTTTTCTGAAATCATCGCGAAGGGTGGTGCGTTCCGTCCACGTGGCGCCTTGATTGTGACTAATTGCGGCATATAATCTTCGGTCGCCGCGGTTAGCGTATACACAGCAGAGCCGTCCGTCTTTGAGCATGGCAAGGGCCGGGGGATTGCCGTTCCAGTTGCCGGTGTCACCGACTTTGCCGGCGAATTTCCAGCTTGTACCGTTATCGTTGGAGACATAGCAGTCGATCCAGCATTTATCTTCGGGATAGGCCCTTCGTCGAATTGCGGTGACGAGCCTGGTGGGTGAGATTCTTACGGTTGATGGCATGACGGCTCGGTAGGGGTCGGTTGGTGGTACTATCCATGATACGAATTTGAAGGTTTTTCCGCCGTCGGTTGTGCGCATGCAAAATGCCCTATCGGTTCCGAACTTGTCGGGTTTTCTGACGGCAGTGAAGATGAAGCAGTCGCCTGGGCCGTTAACGATGTAGTCTGTACGCGAGGTTATCTGGGTCAGTTCGGATTTTGGCAGGCCGAAGTCTCCGAAAAGATATGGACCCTGCCATGTTTTCCCGCGATTGTACGAAATAAAGAATCTGTCACCGCCGAGCCTCATTGCGAAACCGGGATGCGTAAAGTTGATGCCGCCGGGTGATGGCTTTAGCTTAACGCTGTCACCTGAGAAGTTTCCCGGGTCCTCGATTTTCCATGTTCGTCCGCCATCGATGCTTCTGCCGAGCACATTAAATGTTGGCTTATTATTGTCGATGTCGTGACTTTTTCCGACTTTATAGCTGCCCCAACTGAATCCGACGAGGATTTCTTTTCCCTGCCAGGACCAGACGCCGTTGTTTGCCGGCCATGCAGCGAACCTGCCCGGCTCACTGAAAACAATGCCGTTCCATGGTTTGGCCGGCTTTGAGAGCATATTTGATTGCATGCAGGAAGAGCACGCGACAAGCAGCAGAAGCTCAACAACGGTTACTATGAGGATTGGTTTTCGGCCCATGACAAGTCCTTTCAAGTAATTGCGATGTCAATATAGTTTCAGTTCTGTTTATATTGGGCAAGCAATGTTTCTATGAGTTTCCTGCCGGATTGCTATTTGGATGGCGTTGCTCTATTGAATCCGGAGCGTCTCCTTGTTCTGCTTCGGTTGCGAATCTCGGTGATTCTGCGGTTGCCTGACGCAGGCCTGCTTTTTGGGCGGGGTTTTTCCGGAATCCCACCTTCCATCAGGAACAGAGATTTCTCACATGCGGCCTTGGTGGTGCGGTTGCGATTTTCAAGTCCCTGCTCCAGCACCTCTTTAGCCAATGTCCTCATTCTGCCGTTCATACTCCTGAGTCCGTAGGCAGCGGCCTTTTTGGTTGTCCTTGGGGAATTATCGAACAGTGCTTTTTTGAGAATATCGAGGCCGTCCTCCTGCATCCAGGATAGATTGAATGCAGCCTTCCTGGCACGGGAGATATTATCAGAGTGTAACTTTTCCTCGAGTTGTTTCAGAACCTCAAGGGCCGCCTCATGCTTCTGTTCTTCAGTAAGTTCTCCTTTTTCCAGTTCCATACGAGCATCCTTTCAATGGAGGCAGTATACAGAGATACTCCCAGCCAAGCCAGTTGAAAAAATCAGATGAAGCCAAAAAAGTAACGCGACATCTTTTCACAGTGCGTTTTGCGTTTTTGAGTCAATTTTCTATTTTTTCAGGTCAGGCTTATTTCCACTACAATATCATGTATGTTTTGAGAATTCAAGCTTTCTCGGCTGTGGATAACGAAGGCGGGAGACGAGTGGGATTTGGGGCGTAGAACGCCTGTAAAGCGGATTACGGATTCGGCCCGAGGCCGCTAAGATGCTTAGGTGGGTATGTTTTGTTGGCTATGGCAAAGCGTTATTGGCTTTGTAAGGGTGCTTCATATGCTGAGATTGGTATTTTTCCTCTTAGTCTCAGGATAAGTTCTATGACGTCCCTTATGCTGATGATTCCGACGAGCTTTCCTTCCGAGGTTATGGGTACCCTTCTGAAGATGTTCTTTTTGAAGAAGTCGCAGATGTCCATGAGGCTCTCGTCGGCATCGAAGCAAACAGCCGGCTGAGTCATGAAGTCGCTTACGGTTTTGTCATAATCATCTTCTTCAGTGTGAAGCAGGCACATAACGTCTTTTTCGGAGAGGATGCCTATCAGTACCATGTCTTCTTTGACAACGGGTAAGCCGGTGATAGAATGTTTTGCCATAAGTTCCAACGCTTCGAAGATTGGCGTTTCGGCTGTTACGTTAATCACATCGTTGGTCATAATGTCTTTTGCTGTTGGTATAAGCATTTTTGGTATCCTCTGCCAACGTTTCATCTGGTAACAGCTTTCCATCCCTGGTTGAGTTCCTGCATGATTGAGATGACCTCTCGAATAAGCTGTGGGTCGCATTTTGTGTTTGCTTCAGCGAGCCGGTCGTTGGCGAAACCGTAAAGTCTTCTGAGATTGACGGCTATATCTCCACCGGCATCCATATCGAGGATCGCATTTAGTTCATTTATGATGTTCTGTGCTTTTGCAATGTATCGTCCCTTGGCTTCGTAGTTTCCCTTTTCGAGTTCGTCGATAGCCAGTTTCATGAATTTAACGGCCCCGTCATACAGCAACACAATAAGCCTTCCTTTGCTTTGTGTTGTAACGGCAGCATCCTGATAGGCTGCAATCTGGTTCATCTCATCGCTCCGTCATAAGTTAAGTGCATATTACGATGTTCAAGGATATTCAATTATGGTGCCGGTCGGTGGAGCTATCGGCAAACAGTCGTGTTTTCAGCAAAGAGGGAGATGACTATTAGGTTATGCCCAAGCCATCTCCCTATATCGTAAAACGGCGATGGTCCTCTGTGCTTATCTAAGCAGGGTCAAGGCCATTTGGGGCATAGCATTTGCCTGGGCAAGCATGGCAACACCAGCCTGGGCGAGCACCTGTGTTCTGGTAAAGTTTGCCATTTCGGTGGCGACATCGACATCGGAGATACGCGATTCGGCGGTGCTGATGTTCTCGGCCTGTACGTTGAGCACTTCAACGGTGCTTGCCATACGGTTCATTTTTGCGCCGAAGGTTGCACGGGCAGTGTTTGCATCTGAAATAGCAGTATCCAAAGTTGTCAAAGCTGCCTGGGCACTGCCGGCGGTGTCGATGTTTAGCGTGCTGATACCGAGACCGGTCTTTGTCATATCCTGCATGCTGATGCTGATGTTGTCATTTTCACCACCAAAGTAGACCGAAACACTTCCGCTTGCACTGTCGAGCAGGCTGGTACCGTTAAACTTTGCCGAACCAGCGATACGCTCGATTTCATCGGCCAATTCAGTGAACTCGCTTTCCATGATGGACCTTTGAGCAGAGGAATAGGTTCCGGTAGAGGCCTGCTCACCGAGCTGTTTCATACGTGTGAGCAGATTATCTATCGTCTGCATACCGCCCTCGGCCACTTGTAAGAGGCTGATACCATCCTGTGCGTTTCTGGCACCCTGCTGCAGAACAGCGACGTCTGCACGCATGAGTTCTCGGACGGCCAGTCCGGCTGCGTCATCCTTTGCACTATTGATGCGAAGGCCTGAGGCGAGTCTTTCGACCGAAGTGGCCAGTGCATCATAGCTTGTGCCGAGGTAACGGGCGGCACTCGCGGCCATGATGTTGTTCTTGATTGCTAACATAGTTTTGACTCCTTAAAAAAACACCACATAAGGTTCTTTCGCTTCACTCAAGCGTCTTCATGGGTTCCCATAGTTGAACAAGGGATATGGGGAACCCTGTTAAATCGTGTTATCGAAGGAAATTTGGTGAACTTAAGGGTTTTATGGGCGGGAAAATCACGCTTTTGGATAGGGCCAGTAAAATTACGGCGTGGAATACTGATATTGCCGAGTACAGAGTAGGACGATAGTGGAAAACTTAAGATATTTTTGTGAGGTACCGGTTTTTGTGAAATTAAGAGTGACAAGCTTCATGGATTTCGGCTTCTTTGCGGTTGCGGTAATTTCCAGGCAGCCCTTGCGGCTTGGCAGGGCTTTGACTATACTTAAGCAATGTTGAAAAGAGAGTTGTTTTTGTGGGGTGGTTATGCAGGAACGCGCAGGCAGGCGTTTGTTGGTATTCAATTGTCACGAGGCGTGGGTTTATCAGCTTGGGGTTCTCGGCTATCATCTTGACATAGTTATCGGTCTTAAGGGTAGATATAAGCCGACGTGGGATGAGCAAATGCGGCCTTTGCCCCCACGGAGTCGTTTGATAAGTTTATCGGAGGCGGTATCATCGCCATTACAGTATTACTGTATTATCGGACACAACATAACGGACCTGATGGATGTTAAGAATCGGGATGAGCCTCGTCTTATGGTTATTCATTCGACGTTTGAGGGTCGTGCCGCTGAGGAGCACGGGCAAGTCGATGCCGATGCGATGAAACAGATGCTTGGCAGGTACCTCGATACGGTTGGTGCGCATGCGGTTGCAACGTCACAGTTGAAGAGCAGGTCGTGGGGGGTAACGGATGACGTTGTGCCCTTCGGGGTTGATGTGAATGATTATCCGCAGTATTCGGGTGAAAAGGCGTGCGGTCTTCGTATTTGCAACTTTGTCGAGAGCCGCAGACGCATTCTATTATGGAACTTTTATGAGGACGCCTTTTCCGGCGTGGATGTTCGGCTGGTTGGTCATAACCCTGGTATGGCAGGAGTTGAGGCGGCGGCGAACTGGTCCGACCTCAAGCAGAGACGATGTCCCATCCATAGTTGGAGGTTGGAAAAAAGCGATGGCTACTCCGGCCTGATTTTTTGTAAAATCGGGCTGAACAAGAAATTAAAAGATTTCGAAAGGAGTAGCCATGCAAAAGCAATCTTACGAAATTGCAGAGAAAACCGACAGCAGAAAAATCGCAGAATTTCTGAGCAAGGATGGACAGCTCTTGCTGCCATTTCTGGAGTTGGTCTGTAACACTGAACATGCCGTCGATGAGTTGATCGATGTTGTATCTTTAAGCGAGCGAAAGCTGCGAGTTGAAAAGCCGCGTTTGCGGAAAAAAGGCAGAGGCTGCGGCAAAGAAGTAGCAGTGCCTGCCTATGAAGCTCTGGTAACCAACAGCCTGCTGGGCTCGCGTATCCTGGAGA
>Ga0114918_10000973_pt1 | contig 25335 bp, 23 predicted proteins | sample LantaG_FD_87015 | JGI IMG/M metagenome (GOLD analysis project Ga0114918, IMG submission 87015) | Deep subsurface microbial communities from Baltic Sea to uncover new lineages of life (NeLLi) - Landsort_02402 metaG | ecosystem: Environmental > Aquatic > Marine > Oceanic > Sediment | place...
CGAACTCAAAAGAATAGAAACATATCCCACAGTATTTCAAACTATATCTGTTATAAAAAGTAAAATGTCCAATAATATCAGTCTCGTTGATGCTTTAAAAGCCGCCTTTCCCGGCGGCTCTATTTCCGGATGCCCTAAAATAAGGGCTATGGAAATTATTGACCAACTTGAACCCACTCAAAGAGGCGTTTATACCGGAGCCATAGGCTATCTTAGTTTTCACGATACCATGAATCTAAACATTGCGATCCGTACAATGATAATAAAGGATAACAATGTTTATTTTCATGCCGGAGGCGGCATAACAGCATATTCCAACCCCGAACAAGAATATGAAGAAACATTGGTTAAAGCAAAAGCATTGATTGATAGTCTTAGATAGTAAATGGCCGCAGATCTCTCATCCAAGTGTTCGCTCGAAAGCAACCCGCCAACAACCTCGTAGGTTGTCCGTAGGGGGGCACATTGCATGTGCCCTCTAAACCTATGAGGCCGGTGGTATTGTTTGTCCGTAGGGGCACATTGCATGTGCCCTCTCCTTTTTGGTTTGAGAATTCAGATTAGCTCGTTAACGATCTGTCCTACTTTTTCAGCTATCGCCGGCGCGGCAGTGAGTCCCGGGGATTCAATTCCTATGAGATTTATAAATCCCTTGAAGCCGTCGGCAGATTCATGCTTAATAACAAAATCCCTGAATCCCTGTCCTTCTCTCTGCAATTTCGGCCTGATACCGGAAGTGTCCACCTGAAGATCTTCTTTTTCGAGAAACGGTAAAAACGATTTTGTGCTGTCGTAAAAAATATCTCTTTTTGCCGGATTCGGAGAATAATCGATTGTTCTTTCTCCTAAATATTCCGCGTCGGGTCCGAGCCGCGCGCCTCCGGCCAAGTCCGGAGTAACATGTATCCCTAAAAAAATATCGTCAGGTTTTGATATAGGATAAACAGGACGGCCGATTAATAAATTCTTACTGTTTCTAAGGCGAAAATAATCGCCCTTACAATAGGAAAGCGCGTATTCGTCTTTTTTTATACCCGCGAGAGCCGAAACCGAATCACTTTCCAACCCCGCTGAGTTAATAACAATTCCGGCAATAAGCGTAGCACATTTATTTGTCCCTTCATTTATGGTTATCTCATATCCTGAAACGGTTTTCGTAATGCTTGTAACCTTTGAATCATAGATTATATCTCCACCGGCGGATTTTGTTTTCAAAAGAAAAAACCTCATCAGAGAATGAGAATCAATTATGCCTGTCATAGGAAGCCAAATCGCGCGAAAAGCTTTTATGTTCGGTTCTAATTTTTTAATATCTTTTTTGTCTAAGATTTTTAAGCCTTTCAAATTATTCGCTTTGCCCCGCGTGAATAAAGCGTCCAAAGCGTCTCCTTGAGAGGCATCTTTCGCGACAATCAATTTTCCTGTTTTTTTATAAGGCACACCGTTTGCCTCACATATTTCATAAAGCATTTTATTTCCCCGGATACAGGTTTCGGCCTTTAAGGATCCTTTCGGGTAATAAATCCCGGAATGAATGACCTCACTGTTACGAGAGCTGGTTTCCTGCCCGAAAGAAGAGTTTTTCTCAAAAACATAAACGTCTCTTCCTTCCTCGGCAACGACACTTGCCGCCGTCAGTCCCACAACCCCGCCGCCTATTATCGCGATATCTATCCTATCCATTTATTCCTCTTAGTTTTTCTTATGAGCATTGATATTTACGCGCCCTTTATTATATAATAAAATTATGACCAAACAAATATTCTTTTCAGTGATCATTCCCACATATAACAGAAAAAAGTTTCTTGCGAAATCTATAACTTCAGTTTTAGAACAAAGTTATGATACTTTTGAGCTTATAGTCGTTGACGACGGCTCTTATGACGAGACACATCTTTTGATGGATCAATTTAAAGACAGCAGGATCACTTTCATAAGACAATCACACGGCGGAGTCTCTCGTGCTCGAAATACCGCGCTTCACGCCGCGAAAGGCGGCTTCTACGCTTTTCTGGATTCTGATGACTTTTGGACAAAAGATAAATTAGAAAAAACCGTTCAATATATTCAAAAATATCCCGCGATTAGCATCTTCCATACAGAAGAAGTTTGGTATCGAAACGGAAAATTATTGAATCAAAAGAAAAAACATAAAAAACCAACAGGCTTCGTATATAAAAAAACACTTCCTCTCTGCGCGATAGGCATGTCAACCTCTGTAGTTAAAAAACAAGTTTTTGAAAAAGTGGGAATTTTTGATGAAAATTTACAGGCTTGTGAAGATTATGATTTTTGGCTAAGAGCGGCAAATAAATATGAAGTGAAACTTATACCTTTCAGTCTCACAATAAAAGACGGCGGCCGGGCGGATCAACTCTCGTCCAGTATATGGGGACTTGACCGTTTCAGAATAAAAGCATTGGAAAAGATGCTTAATCTTAACGATTTGAAGAGCGAAAATTTCGCGGCAACATTAACAGAATTTCAAAAAAAATGTAAAATTTTTGCCGGAGGCGCGAAAAAACGGGGAAAAATAAAAGAATTTGAATTTTATATGAAACTGCATGATAAATATAATCACAGGGGGCGCATTACATGCGCCCGGAATAAAACTAAACACAACCTCACAGATTGATTGATTTGTAAAATTTAATTTTTGGAGATCTTTAGGGGCTGAGAACCGGGGTTCCAATCGAGCGTATTGATAGGAAACGGAATTACAATGCCCTCTTCTCTATATCGTTTATGCAGGCGTTTTATGAATTCGTGCTTTATCAAGTATCCATCCGCGAATTCTTTCGCGCGCAGAATAACTTTAAAATCTATGCTGAAATCGTTAAACGTGTGATACCGGATAAAAGGTTTAAATTCTGGAACACCGCCATCCACGGTTTTTAGAACTTCTTCCGCCGTCTCTATTGTCACCTTTTCCACGTATTCCAGATCTGAATCATAATGAACACCCGCCTGAATTAAAACCGACATTTCTTTTTGAGGATAACAATAATTAAGCAACCTCGCGCTTGCAAGCGCTTTGTTGGGAATAACCACAACATTGTTCGCGAGCATTTTTATCCATGTAGACCGCCACCCGATCTTTTCAACATACCCCTTTTCTCCGGATTCTAACTTTATGAACTGACCAATAGCGACAGGTTTATCTATTACGATCTGAATACCTGAAAAAAAGTTTTCTAAAGTCGGCTGAAGCGCGAGCGCGACGGCCAAAGAACCTATACCCAAAGAGGCAAGAATAGGTGTTATTGATACTCCGATATTATCCAAAAGGATCAAAATGCCGAGCCCTATTACCACTACTCGTACGACAACATGCGCCACACCGCTCGAATCTCTGAGAACCGGTATTTTTTTTGAATAATTGTCAATAATGCTCTTAAATAAACGATCGGTGAATAGAACGACCGCGATTACCGCTGTAATTTTAAAAGCGACATCAACAAATTGAAGCAATTCACTGTCCGTTCCAAATTCAAAAAAATTATCAAGAACAAAAACACCGCTTACAAAGATCAATAAACTCAAAGGAAGATCTGCCGCTTTAATAAAAACATCATCAAATTTTGTTTTAGTTTTTTCGGCAAACGCGCGGAATCTTTTGAAGAATATTTTTTTTAAGATAAGAAGTACCGTTACCCAAAAAAAATAAACCACCGGTATATACATTGACGGGGGAATATTCATTCCCCCGAGAGTTAGATTTTTCATATTATTTTACCATTACCGCCGAAAGCGGACATGTCTTTGGCGGGTGCCATTTACGCTTTTCCCGCGCTGCCGAGAACATTTTCGTTTTTGTGTTTATACATTTTTATGAGTTCATCTCTTGCCGGACCAAGATATTTTCTCGGATCAAATTCTCCCGGTTTAGTCGCGAAAACTTCTCTTATTTTTGCCGTCATAGCGAGACGCCCGTCGCTATCAATATTTATTTTACAAACCGCCGATTCCGCGGCTTTCCTCAGCTGATCTTCCGGCACACCAACGGCGTTTTCCATACGCCCGCCGTATTTATTGATCATTTCGACATATTCAGGAAGCACGGAACTTGAACCATGAAGCACTATCGGAAATCCGGGAAGAAGTTTTTCTACTTCGTGCAGAATATCAAACCTTAACGGCGGCACTTTTTCTCCGGGAGCCAATTTGAATTTATAGGCCCCATGACTCGTCCCGATAGATATCGCTAAACTATCTGCTCCGGTTTTCGATACAAACTCTTCTACTTCTTCGGGTTTTGTATAATGCGTCTTTTCATGGCTGACCTCATCTTCTATACCGGCTAACACCCCTAGTTCGCCCTCAACAGTCACATCACACTTATGCGCGTATTCAACAACCTTCTTCGTAAGCGCGATATTTTCCTCAAACGATAAACTTGACCCGTCTATCATTACCGAAGAGAAACCGGATTCTATACAGGAAACACAAAGCTCAAATGAATCGCCGTGATCCAGATGTAAAGCGACCGGAATATTCGACTCGGCGTCTTTTACTATATCCATCGCTCCGTGCGCCATATGCCTTAAAAGAATTTGGTTCGCGTATTTCCTCGCGCCGGAAGAAACCTGCAAAACAACCGGGGATTTTGTTTCTATACAAGCAGTCATGATAGCCTGCAGTTGCTCCATATTGTTAAAGTTATATCCCGGGATTCCGTATTTACCGCCTATAGCCTTCTGATACATATCTCTAGTGTTAACCAACCCTAAATCTTTGTAACTATGCATAATCCATCCCCTTTTTTTTGTTCATTTTTCAGCTTAACCGTCTACAAACCTTACACTGAAGACATTTTATCAAGATTTCTCAACAATACAAGTAAAAATTATAAAACGCCCCGGAAAACAAAAAAAAACCCGCCCGGCGCGAATAACCTTTTCAAAATCACGCGTGGGGCGAACTTTTTTTTATACAGCTTAAGCTGTATTCGTATAACACCTTACAAATAAGGAAATTAATCCTCTTCCGTATCCCATATGTTGCTTAAATACCTATCGGGGTTTTCGTTGAACTCTTCTACTGCCTTAGGAGAAGAAAACCCTATTGTTTTGCCGTTATATTGCGTACGATAAGGCGTCGCCTGATCCAGAACCGAACCGCTTACCGGACAATAATTGTTGCTGACATCATCGTCCTTATCCATGCCCATATTATCCATATCCTCCATATTTGTATCCCCATCGATCTGAGAAAATTCATCATCGGCAAAACTAACAGCCGGCACCGGCGCGGCCGCCAGCATCATTCCAACAAGTAGAAATTTAATTATTTTCATTTTTCTCCTTTTTTTTAAGACTGGCAAGTTTACTAACAATAATAACCTCAGACTAAAACTCCACTCTATTTTGCATATCAATTGTACTTGTCCCTCTATACAAAATCTTGTTGTTTTTGTCGATAGCGATAACCGTCGGAATTCCGGATATCCCATAACGATTAGCTACTACTCCCGTAGTGTCTATTACGACATCATATGCAATATTGGTTTTTTTGACAAAAGCCTCAACTTTTGTTTTAGACTCCTGTACATCGATCCCGATAACTCTGACATCCGCCGCGTATTTTTTAGAAAACGCGTTTGTAGCAGGAACTGACGCGCCGCAATGCGGACACCATGTAGCGAAAAAGACCAAAACCGCTCTTTTTGTCTTAAGTTCCTCGCTTAATGTTATTTTTTGGCCGTTTAAAGTTTCCAAGGTAAAATCAAACGCTTCCTTCCCCGCGCCAAGAGGCGCGGCGCCGGCCTTCGCGCTCAATATCCCCAGCATCACCACGCAAATTATCAGCTTAATATAAAAACTTTTCATTTTCTTTCTCCCTTTTTTATCAGCTATTCAAGGTCACCCGCGAGGAGCGCCCCCGTTTGAATATTTCTCAAAATTTCGCGGGCACTACCTTTATAATTGCCCTTTTCTAAGTTAAAATACCCGCTCGAAATATAAAATATTCCCCCAAAAGGATCATTCCAAAAGCGAATATTTTTTGGATTACAAGCATTACTTTTTCAGATTTAGAAACCAGAGGCAAAATTCCGGCAAAAGTACCTATCGCGATTAATATAGTGCCGAATCCCAGCGCGAAAACAAATAAAAATGAAAACCCCAAAACTACGTTTTGTGTAGACGCGACATATGTCAGCAATACGCCCAAAACCGCGGCGGCGCAGGGAGAAGCAATAAGCCCTGAAACCATCCCCATTAAAAACACGGGCAATATTCCTTTCCCTTTGAAAATTTTTCCGGCACCTGCCTTTTGTAATAAGAAAACCGGAAGGTGTATTACGTCCAACATTACAAGAGCAAAAATAATAATCACATTTCCCACTATTAAATGCGCGTAAGGACTCGTCTGTACTTGCCCAAACAATTTCCCCGTCATCGCGGCAACAAGTCCCAGCACTGAAAATGTAAAAGCCATTCCGAAGACATATATACTCGAAAGAACAAATCCCCTGCTTCGGGAAGCACCGCCTTTAGAAGCTCCGATCACACCTACAACAACCGGGATAAGAGGAAATATACAAGGAGTTAGCGACATCGCGACTCCTCCGAAAAAAACAACTAAATATGTCATTGGAGAAATATTGTTTAGGTAGTATACGATATTTTCCATCATAATGTCACTCCTACACCGATACTATTTTGCGGTTCTGCTTGAGAGAATTATATAGTATCAGCAAAAAGAGAATAATGCTACATAATACCTGTATTTCTCGAGGGATCAACATTCTCTGATGCATAATAAAATTAAACGCTTTTTCATGATACAAATGAAAATAGAGTTTATTAAGCGCCATACCCAACGATATACTGCTTACCGCGATTGCGCCGAGATATACAAGAAGAGCATTGCGGCCCAAATTCCGCGCGACAACCGTCATTGTCACAATGTTCGTCGCCGGTCCCGCCACTAAAAACACAAATGCCGCGCCCGGATCCATGCCTTTCATCATAAGAACAGCCGCTATAGGTATAGACGCGGTCGCGCATACATACATCGGTATTCCTACCAAAAGCATGATAAACATCGCCTGCCATCCGGAACCTAAATACGTAGATATAAATTCTTTCGGCACAAAATATGTGATTATACCTCCTATCAAAATACCCGCTATGAACGCCGGACCGCTATCTCTTAAAAGATCCCCAAACGCGTAACTGAATACCCCCCTTATCTTCTGCCGAATATTATGAGAATGGTTTTCCGCCCGTAGGCATATCCTGCACTTGGGTATATCTTTCTCGGCAGGTTTATTATCCGTTTCTCTAAGTAAAAAATTTGCCGCCGCGCCTGAAAGTACTCCGGTTATAAACGACGCGATCACCCTATACGCGGCGAAAAAACCGCCCAGCAAAGAATAAGTCGCGAAAATAGAATCGATCCCGGTAGTAGGTGTGGAAATAAGAAAAGATAGGACAGCTCCCTTCGATGCCCCCTCACGTCTGAGAGCCATTGCCGCGGGAATAACAGAACAGGAACAAAGCGGAAGCGGAATTCCGAATAAAGACGCCTTAACTACCGCTAAAAAACTATTATGCCCGAGATGTTCCGTTATGGCTTTTGTATCAATAAAAACGCGTAATACCCCCGCGAAAAGAAATCCGAACAATAAATAAGGCGCCATTTCATTGAACAGAAAGTAGGCTTCTCTTATAACTCCGGTAATTGTACCTATAAGAAAATTTTTCATATTTATAAACGGGCACATGCAATGTGCCCCTACGAACATAACCAACCTGCGAGGTTGTTGGCGAACGAATTCTTATGCAGGCACATGCAATGTGCCCCTACGGGCATAACCAACCTGCGAGGTTGTTGGTGGACGAATTTATTTGCGGGCACATGCAATGCGCCCCTACGAGCATAACCAACCTACGAGGTTGTTGGCGGACGAATTTATTTACGGGCACATGCAATGTGCCCCTACGAACATAACCAACCTGCGAGGTTGTTGGCGGACGAATTTATTTGCGGGCACATGCAATGCGCCCCTACGAACATAACCAACCTGCGAGGTTGTTGGCGGACGAATTTATTTGCGGGCACATGCAATGTGCCCCTACGAACATAACCAACCTACGAGGTTGTTGGTGGACGAATTTATTTGCGGGCACATGCAATGTGCCCCTACGAACTCACTTAAATATTCTGCCTGTCTCTCCTGACCAGAATAGAAGATCAAGTTCCGCCATTGGAATTGCTATTCTTTCTGAAAATTTCGCGAGTTTTTTTTCCAAATCCAAATATACTTTTTTTGTTATAACGCCGGGAAGCTCTTTAATTATTCCGTATTTAACCATGTTTCTCAATACATGAACGTCCAATATCGCTAAGTTTTTACCAAAACCTATATTTCGTAAAAAGTGGCTGGCCTCTTTCGGACCTATACCCTTCACGCGTTCCTGAAACCAAATCCTCGTCGCGCCTATATCGCCGGGATCTATTTTGTCTTTTATTCTTATTTTTCCGCTAACCGTAAAAAGTTGCCTCGCGGACGATATGTACTTCGCCTTATTGTTGTAGAATCTGACTCCTTTTAATCCCGCTTTTAATTCCCGCAAAGTTCCTTTAAAAAGAATCCCGTTTTTTTCCATTTTACGAACTGATTCATCGCACAGAACAGCTTTTGACTGAGGAGTACATATGCAGAAACAAAGTTCCCTGAATATTTTTTTCTCCGATCTTTTCCATAGCGCATCAAAATCTTTAAGCCTGTCTTTTATTTTTCCTTTTTTTCTTTTATATTCCAAAAATAGCTTCTTCATCATTTCATGTATTTAATAAGTTTTTCGGCTATTCGAATTTTTTCGGTCTCATCTACCATCACTTCAGAAAAATTAGCCAAAAAAGTGACCATACTCTCCTCAACATACCGCGTTTTATTTATACCCGCGAGAGGTCTTCGTTTTATTATCATTTATCCTCTTCGGTTTCCAGCAGATATCTAAACGCTCTGAGAGCGGCTTTCGCTCCTTCTCCCGCGGCTATGATAATCTGTTTTTCGATCACATCGGTAACATCTCCCGCGGCAAAAATACCGGGAACGTTTGTTTCTGTTATCGAATTTACTAAAATCTCACCTCGTTTATTTTTATCTATACCTCGCGTAAACTCGGAGTTGGGAACAAGACCTATTTCCACAAAAACCCCGGCGGCAGAAAGTTCCTTTTTTTCGTCACCTATTCGATATCTGAGACCTTCGACCATTTTTCGGCCCAAGATTTCAACCACCTCAGCGTTATTTATAACTGTCACATTATCCGCGGATTCGAGTTTATCCCTCATAACCGCGTCACCGGCAAGTTTATCCAAAATATTTATCACATAAACTTTTTTCGCTATTCTGATAAGTTGAAGAGCGGCGTCTAACGCTGAATTCCCGCCTCCCACAACAACAACTTCTTTCCCCTCAAAAAGCGGACCGTCACAAGTGGCGCAGTAAGTAAGACCTTTATTTTTATATTCTTTTTCCCCCGGAACACTGAGCTCTTTTGATTTTTTTCCTGAAGCTATTATAAGCGAACGGGACACATATGTATCTTCCTCAGTTTTAACAAATATTTTTCCGCCTTCTTTCCGAAGTTCTTTCACCGCCTCATTTTCTTTAACTTTTACGTTATACTTTTTGATATGTTCTTCAAACTTCGCGGTAAGTTCTCGGCCGGAGACAAATTGATACCCCGTATAATTTTCTATATCTCCGCTCCATGCCGTCTGCCCTCCGACATCAACGGTCAAAACAAGACAATCCATTTTTTTACGCGCGGCATAGATCGCGGCGGTTATCCCCGCCGGTCCGGCCCCGACAATGATCAAATCATAAACTTTTTCCATTTTATTCTACACACCGTTCGTGATTTAACCCGGATATTCACCAGCCAACATTCTCTTAATCCATCGTAGAGGCACGGCATGCCGTGTCTCTACAGGATTATTGGCGAACGATTTCATCCTTACAATTCCAACGCTTTCATTATTCGCGCCCTGTCAAATCCTACAATGATCTCCCCTTCGACATCAATGACAGGCACTCCCATCTGACCTGTTTTTTCTACCATTTCGCGCACGCGTTCTTGGTTTTGGGAAACATCTATATCCTCAAACTCCACATTATTATCTTTCAAAAATTGTTTCAATTTTACACAAAACGAACACGTTGAAGTGCTGTATACTTTTACTTTTTTCATTACCGCCTCCCTGCATAGACAAACCGGAAACAATTAAATTCCCTCGCCCGCCTCATTTTTTTTCAATTCGAGAAGTTTCGCCAAATGTTTTTTCTCTTCAGATATCAGCCCATCAATAAGCGCTCTGTCTTTCGCCGGAAATATTCGTCTCATTCCTTCATAAAAAAGAATAGAATCTTTTTCAAAAGTGATCCCTAAATTGATCCCGTCATGATAATCTTTTATTTTTTCCGCGAACTTTTTACCCGTATTTTCTTTTGTAAAAATATACTGCGCCGCCAAAGCGTTCATATGAGCAAAATATTCTTCAGGATAAACTTCTTTGGGAACATATTCGCAGACAGACTTAAACATTCCGCGAAAAACTCCTATGTGTGTATCTTCCTCCGCCGCGAGATACTTAAAAACATCGGCAGTCTCCGTATTAGCGGCTGACTCGGCAAGAGTTAAATAGAAATCACTTCCGTTCTTCTCTATCCGTATAGCCATTTCAACGATTTCGCAGACCGAAAAATGTTTTTCCATTATCTTTTTGTCTCCTTTATCAGTAAGTCTCGCAAAAAACTTCATAATAACTTTGAGGATGCGCGCACGCGGGACATTCGACCGGCGCGGTCTTTCCTTCGTGAATATATCCGCAATTCCGGCATTTCCACTTTACTGACACATCCTTCTCGAACACTTTCTTCTCTTTTACGTTTTTAAGCAGTTTACGATACCGCGTTTCGTGCCGCTCTTCCACTTCGGCTATTTCTTTAAAAACATCCGCTATTTCATCAAACCCCTCTTCTCTCGCGATATTTTCAGCATTTTTATAAAGAGACGTCCATTCCAACTTTTCACCATTCGCCGCCGCTTCAAGGTTCGCCGCCGTATCCCCTATAATTCCGGCAGGATATACCGCTCGAATTTCAACTTCTCCTCCTTCTAAAAACTTAAAGAACCTTTTCGCGTATTCTTTTTCGTTATCCGCGGTTTCAAGAAAGATAGCGGATATCTGTTCATATCCTTCTTTTTTAGCTTTGCTCGCGAAAAAAGTATACCTACTTCTAGCCTGTGATTCCCCCGCGAAAGACTCAAGCAAATTTTTTTCTGTTTTTGTACCCTTTACACTTTTCATATAAATCTCCTTTTTTGAGTTTATCATTAAAATTTGAACGGAAAAGGCGAATAATTATTCTCCCCCCTACTTTTTCCAAAGACCGTGTATAATACAAAATTCCCTCACGTCCACAATATCTTCTTTTTTCACGCAAAAATCCGCTTGCGGCATCTGTCCGGGCGCGAGTTCTCGGCGAATAACTTTATTTTTTGTTAAAACTTCGATAAATTTTATAAAATGTTTTTCCTCCATAGGATGCTGAGCGCTTCCGATTTTTACTCTTACGCCTCCGGAAATTTCTTCCGTAACAGGCACATGTTTTTCATGCCCTTCATCTTCGGTTTTCGCGTCTAATTTTTTCATAGGCTTTCCGCAGCACACCAATGAAGACGCGCCCTCGTGCACAAGTTCAACCACATTAAAGCAAATATCACAACGATATAATTCTCTTAAGTGTGTCATATATTTTCCTCCTGCTTTAACAGATCTTACGAGATTTTCTCGAATTGATCCTTACCCGCCCCGCATTCAGGACAAACCCAATCCTCAGAAAGATCCGAAAACGAAACATCATTGTTTTCCGTCGGATCATAAACATACCCACACACCAGACATAGATATTTTTCCATCTTGCCGTCCTTTCTTTTTTACAGCATACCTTTTATTGTAAACCAATTTTTTCCAAACTGTCCACTCTTTTCTCAAATTAAATAGGGACGTCTCCCAAATTAAATAGGGACGTCTCCCAATTAATTAATCAAATAAATAGGAACATCCCTATTTACCTAATTAATTCAATTAACCGGGTGACGTCCCTATTCAATTTATACGATACCCTGCGCCATCATGGCTTTGGCAACTTTCGTGAAGCCGGCAATATTCGCGCCGCAAACAAGATTTCCCGGCACACCGTATTCTTCCGCGGCCGCTCTTGAGGTGGCATGAATATCCACCATAATTCTATGAAGTTTCTCATCCACTTCCTCGAATGTCCAGGCTAAACGCTGGGAATTCTGAGCCATTTCAAGTCCGGAAGTCGCCACCCCGCCAGCGTTCGCGGCTTTTCCCGGACCAAAAGACACTTTGTTTTCCAGAAACACTTTAACCGCTTCAGGAGTCGACGGCATATTCGCGCCTTCCGCTACCGCGATGCATCCGTTTTTAATTAAAATTTCAGCGGATTTCCCATCCAGCTCATTCTGCGTAGCCGAAGGAAGGGCAACGTCACATTTCACTTTCCATATGCCAAGACATCCTTCAGTATACTTAGCCGATGTATGTTTTTTTACATACTCTTTAATTCTTTTGCGTTCTACTTCTTTAAGCTGTTTTACCGTTTCGAGATCAACGCCTCTCTCATCATAAATAAAGCCGTCAGAATCCGACATCGCGACAACCTTCGCGCCAAGCTCTGTAGCTTTTTGATGAGCATATATGGCAACATTACCGGAACCTGAAATAACTACTGTCTTTCCGGCAAATGAAGTTTTTCGGTCTTTAAGCATCTCCTCACAAAAATATACACATCCAAACCCGGTCGCTTCGGTACGAGCTAACGAACCGCCGAAATCAAGTCCTTTTCCGGTTAAAACGCCGTTAAAAAGTTTCGTTATTTTTTTCCATTGACCAAACATGTATCCAATTTCTCTTCCGCCCACGCCTATATCTCCCGCGGGAACATCTGTATCGGCGCCGATATGACGATAAAGCTCATTCATAAAATTTTGGCAAAATCTCATGATTTCACTGTTTGATTTTCCTTTCGGATCAAAGTCAGAACCACCCTTAGCTCCGCCCATCATAAGCCCCGTAAGCGAATTCTTAAAAACTTGCTCAAACCCTAAAAATTTTATAATTCCGGAGTAAACCGACGGATGTAACCGAAGTCCGCCTTTATAGGGGCCTAAAGCTGAATTGAATTGAATACGAAAGGCTCTATTTACTTGAACTTTTCCTTTATCGTCCTGCCAAGGAACTCTGAAAATAATCTGTCTTTCCGGTTCAACTATTCTTTCCAGAATTCCCGCGTTTTCAAATTCAGGATGTTTTTTAATGACTAAACTCAGAGACTCCAGAACTTCTTTAACAGCCTGATGAAATTCGGGTTCCCCCGGATTCCTTTTTACCACAGCGTCCAACACCTTTCCCACATAAGCCATTTCTTTTGACATTTTTACCTCCACTTTTGCGTTTTTATAAATTAAAGGTCTCTTCAAAAAACTCCACGGATACACCCGAAACCGCCAAACCCTATGGATTTGAACATGGATATTGCCCCACAAAAAAAAAGGCGTTCTCTCTTTAGTTTAAAAAAGAAAGAACACCCTTGTCCTTCTACTGTAGCTATATACGCTTGTTCTTACAACAAGCGTATTGTCTCTCATAATTGCGAATTAGTCAAGAAAAATAAATAGGGGCGTCTCCATTTAATAAAACAGGTGACGTCCCTATTTATTCGATTAATTAAATGGGAGACGTCCCTATTTATTAGGTGACGTCCCTATTTATTCGATTAATTAAATAGGAGACGTCCCTATTTATTGGTCCGTCACTTTTACTCCGTTCCTGCCTCTTTTTTTCACCGAGTACAACGCTTTATCAGCTTTTTCCACAAGTTGTATGCGGGTTTCCCCTTCTTTCAATTCCGCTATTCCGATACTTACCGTCACTTTTAATTCTTTTTCTTTTGACGGTTCTCCATATTTTACTGTAAATTTTTCAATCGCCTGTCTTATCCTTTCAGCGAATTTTACACTTCCTTCGGCGCCGGTTTCGGGCAATATCATAACAAATTCATCTCCCCCATATCTCGCGGATAAATCGCTTTTCCTCATGTTATTTATTATCAGCTCCGATACCTTTCTTATTACTTCATCGCCCGCCTGATGACCGTATATGTCGTTAAACTCTTTGAAGTGATCAATATCAATTATCATGATGGATAGTTTCTTATTATATCTCTTGGCCTGTTCCACGCTTTTTATCAAATAATTTTCAAAAAACACGTGATTATATAATCCGGTCAATCCGTCTGTTACCGCGCGTTTATATAATTTCGCGTTCTCGATAGATATCCCCGCCTGGCTTGCTATCAAATGAAGCACCCAGAGATCCTCTCTGGTGAAAAGCCCTTTTACAAAATGATTATCCAGATAAATCACTCCCAGCATCTCTCCCCTGCCTTTTATGGGTACGCACAATACCGACCTTAAGTTGGATCTTCCTATACTTTCCTGTTTTTTTAATTCTTCATCCGCCGAGGCGTCTTCGATTATTACGGCTTCCTGCTGAAGTTCCACTCTTTCGATTATACTTCGGCTGATCTCAAACTCTTCCGGGTCGACACTTGTTTCACCAGCGCGGCGCTCGACATTTCTTATCACTTTTATATCCAATTCCCGCGCGGTAGTTTTGTCATCCGGATACATTAGAAGTATTCCCCTCTCCGCGCCCACTAACTCTATCGTTTTATCCATTATTTTTTCAAGAAGTTCTTCCATGTTCAGAACCGAACTTATATACCTGCTTGTATCAAGTACCGCTACCATTTTTCTTTCCGCCTCCAGCCTTTCCTGCGGAGTGGTTTCCTCTAACGGCAAACCGCCTTTTGCCGGTTCTTTTAAGCCCAACAAATCCCGAGTTCTTTTAAGATACGCTTCCGCTTCGATTTCTTCGAATATTGTTAGCGCCCTTTCAAGACTGAGCTGAGCTTCTTCTTCTCTCTTAGTCCGATGCAAAAATTTGCCGTATTCATACCTACCGCGTGCTTCCTCAAAACGCCGGCCGAGCCCTGAAGTCTGCGCTATACTTTTTAAAAAATATTCTTCCGCTTTTTGTTCTTTTCCGGCTAAAGCGCAATACTCTCCCGTCACACGAAGCGCGCCGCCGTAATGATTTGCCCAATTTTTTGTTTTTCTTAAAGCGGTATAAGACGCTCTTTTAAGTTTTTTCATTTTTTTTCTCGTTTCCTTGTTTTTTACGATAAATTCGCTCTTTAACTCCCTTAAATAAGCTTCGGCCAAAAGCGGATAAACATATACCAGATAATTTCTCATGAAATAGTTCTTCTCATATATCTCCTTGCTTTTTTCTAAAAGCTCTATCGCCTTTTCGATATTACTCTGTTCTAATTCCAAAAAACCTAGATTCATATAAACGAAACATACTACGAACCAAATTTCCTTTTTCGTGCTTATCTCCAACGCCTCTTGCCCCGCATCCCTTGCCTTATCAAATTCTCCCATTTCGGTATAAGTAAGGCTTTTCCAGCCTAAAGCGTTACTTATACTGTACTCATCCTTTATTTTTTGAGACTCTTTCAAAAATTCAGAAAAAACAGGCAAAGCTTTTTTATACCGGGCGCTTAAATAATAACCGTGCCCGATTCCCTGTATTGTTAAACTGAATTCCCACATATCACCTATTTTTTGGAAAATATTTTTTGCTTTCCGGAAAAATTCATAACTCGCTTCATATTCACCCTTCCACTGGTGAAAAAATCCGATAAACCGAAAAGCCTGCCCCATTTCCTCTTCATTTTGCCTTTCTTTGGCCAGCGTTAACGCTTTTTCCTGATACCTTTTAGATCGTTTAAAAAAAGGAACTGTCATACAAATCGCGGCATAAAAACTAATGCTTGTCACCAAAAGTTTGGACATGCCCAATTTTGATTCGCTGAGATTAAGCATTCTTAAAACTACCCACAAAAACCGGCTCATGTCGCTAAAAACATATGTCCAGATCAAAGCGCGATAACCCTTAACAATTTCATAATACCGCGGATCTATGATTTTTTTTTGTTTTGTTGGAAAAATTTTCAAAAAGAGACAATGCGATAAATGTACAGCTATTTCTTTAAACAAGAAAATCGCCAGCGTAATTTTTCTCTCGGGGAATTTTTCACCTAAAAGCGAAAATCCTTCAACAACGTTTTCTTCACACCTCTGCCAATCACCTTTTTTGCGATACGCTTCACCCATAACGTAATATACGCGACTTTTTTCTATCGGGTTCTTTTTTAAAGGAAGTATTGTCTTGCAGACTGCTATTGATTCATCGTTTCTGCCGATCGTTAAAAACACTTCCGCGAGACCTTCTTTGGCTCTGATCCACGCGTCTTTTTCTTCGGACATCTTCTCTTCAAGAAGATTGATCACCATTTCATAATATTCTATAGCTGTTTCGTTCGCGTAATCCGCTTTTGCTTTCTCCGCCGCCGGCAATCCAAACTCCAGCATCTTTTTTTTATTCGCGCCTGCGGTATAGTGATGCGCGAGGTCAAACAAAACGTCTTCAAAATTTCCTTTATATATTTTTTCTAAAACTTCCGCTATTTTCAAATGTAATTTTCGTTTTTTATCGTCCCCTATTTTCTCATAAAAGGCGTCTTTTATCCTGTCATGCACAAACAGTATTTCTCCCCGCCACACGTTTCTCTCTAAGAGCTGTATTTCTATTGCTTCATCGACTATCGCGATTATTTTTTCCATTGCGCCGGGCGCGAGCGCGTATAAAAGTTCCATTCTGAATTTTTTTCCTATTACCGCGGCAATTGATAATAATTCTTTCTGGTCTTCATTTAAGAGTTCTATTCTTTTCAGAAGCGTATCAACTATCGTCTTCGAGATCGTAATTTCCGTTAGTTTTTTTAGATTTACCTGCCAATGTCCGTCTTTATTCAAAAGCGCCTTTCCTTCTACTAATTGTCTTACGATTTCAATGCTAAACAGCGGATTGCCTTTACTTTTGTTGTAGATATATCGGCTTAGATCATAAATTTTACTTTCTTCTTCCATCAGAAGTTCACTCACAAAATGATTTAGTTTTCCGATATCGAAATTTTTAAGTTCAATTTCTATCCCCGTATTTTTTGTTTTTGCCTCATGCGTCAAACGATCCAGAATATCTTCCTCTTCTTTTTCTTTTCTATACGCGGCAATCACCATCAGGGGATATCCCTTTATACTTTCCATTATTTCCGATAGCAGTCTCAGAGTTCCTTCATCCGCCCATTGCAAATCGTCCAGCGTCACAACCAGAGGTCTATTTTTTTCTCCAAGCCGTAAAAAAAACTTTGAACATACCATTAAAAATCTCTGATTCTCTCTTTCCGGATCCAGTTCCACAAGATCCGGCACTTTTCCGAGAACATCTCTCATTATTGGATTTAAGCGGCATATGATCTCACCTAAATCTCCAACGCTTTTTTCCATTCGTTCAACACGGCGCGTTTTATCTTCTTCCCTCAAACGATTTGTCCTGCCCAAATATTCATTCAGTGATTCTTTAAATGCTTGATACGGAATTTTATTTTCCTGCTGAAAACATTTTCCGCCGATAAACTCTCCCCCTTCTTCATAGACATATCCTCTCAGTTCATCCACTAACCTGCTTTTTCCGCGTCCGGTTTCACCTTTTATAAAACACACTCCTCCCGTCCCATTTTTAGCTTTTTCATATAAACTTTTTAATTCATTCAGTTCTTCTTCTCTTCCCACCAGTTTTGTTCGGTATGTTAATTTTTCCACGCGGTCATTTCTTCCTAAGACAAAGTCGTGTTCACCTTTAGCATACAGTTCAAGATCATACAACAACCCCTTCGCGGTCTGGTATCTTTCTTCAGGATCTTTTTTTAATAATTTTGAAGTTATCCGTTCCAAGACTTGAGGCACTCCCATATTCAAATACCTAACAGGTATGGGTTCCTTTGCTATCTGCTGATGCAATATCGTACCTATATCTTCCCCTTTGAACGGCAATTCATCCGAAAGCAGTTGATAAAACATAATCCCCAGCGAATACAGATCGCTTCTCTCGTCAACTCGGCGCTTTATTATCCCGCTTTGTTCAGGAGACATATAACTGAATGTTCCGACTATCTCGCCAATTTCTTTTATCCGCGTAAATTCCATCACTTTCGCCAGACCAAAATCCAGAATTTTCACACATAATTTTCCTTTATCATCCTTTGTCACCATTATGTTTGCCGGTTTTAAATCTCTATGAATTATCCCGGCACTATGCACATACGCGAGCGCCCTTGCTATTTGTCCCACGATATTTACCGCTTCTTCTATCTTTATTCCCTTTCTCTTTGGAATATACTGATCCAGTTTTTCACCTTCAACAAGTTCCATAATTATACAATTTAAGTTATCATACTCACAAACCTCATACACCTGAACAACATTCGGATGTTCCAACTTCGATACCGCCTGCGCTTCGCGCCTGAACCGAATTATATCTTCGGCCCTTTGACTACTCGACCCTTTTCTTAACACTTTAACCGCTACAGACTTATCATTCGTTAGACATGCGCCCTTATATACCCAACTCATTCCGCCTTCAGCCAGGAAGTCTGTAATTATGTAGCTGTCAGTTATACGTTTTCCTATCAGATCCATCTCATCCCTTTGTTGCCGCGCCAAAAATTTCTCCTGAACAAAAAAAAACAGGTTATAAAATTCACATTTTATAACCTGCCGTTTTCAGTAACGATTTTTATTTTCTTTAGAAAAAAATGCATTTTCCCTTTCAACATACCAATTCATCTTTTTCGTTCGGCTTCGCCGAAATACCGCGAACCGCCTCAGCCTTTTTTTAGCTCGCATCTCTTAATCTCAAATTTCAAAAGAAAGAATTATAGCTTCGGCAATTTCTTTCATCGAAAGCCGTTTGTTCATACTTGTCTTTCTAATAAGTTCATACGCGTCATTTTCCGACAAGTCTTGCCGCCGCATTAATATTCCTTTTGCCTTTTCAACTTTTTTTCTTGTTTCGAGCTCCTCCTGTATGATCCTGGTTTTAACCATTAGCTCCGTATTTTCAATAGCAACCGCCGCCTGATTAGCCACCGCGCTTAAGAGATCTATGTCGCTTCCTGTAAACTCATACCTCTTGGTAGTATACACGTTAATAACGCCGATAATCCTATCCTTCACCCACATCGGAACACTCAACATAGAAACTAAATTTTCTTTTTTTGCCAGTTTTTTTTCTTTATACCGTTTATCTTTAGACACATCCGCGATCGTTATGGCTTTTTTACCTTTGGATACAAGCCCCACTATCCCTTCACCGATCTTCAATGTCCTTTCCTTCAAATATTCCTGACTTAACGCCTGCGTCGCCCTTATTTTCAAAGTTTGAGAACTCTCGTCAAGAAGCCATAAAGCGCATATTTTTACCTTCATAACACCGGCAGTCAGACTAACTATCAGTTTGAGAATATCCTCCAAATAAAGATCAGAGGTTATCGCTTTACTAATTTTTGTCAAAGTTTCCAGATATTTTTTTTCCGAGGTTTTTCCCATAAATTTTCTTTCAGCTTAAAAACATCATCTTCGCGTAAGTCGGAAGCGGCCACATAGATTCAGGCAAAAGCCCTTCAAGTGTGTCAATTGATTCGCGCAGATGTTCCATACACGTTATTATTTTCTCAAGTTTGTTTTCATCGACACACTTCTCAAGAGCTTCAGTTAAAACCAAAGTTTTTTCGACATACTGAACAACCTGTTTTAAAAGAGCTTTGGTATTTTTTAAATTCATCCCGGATCCGCGAATATCATTCAAAACGCGTCCTAACACACCCTCATAATTTATCGCCGCCGGGATTATCATGGTTTTAGCTATCGTTAAAGCTGTATTGGCTTCTATCTTTACGATCTTTTCGTACTGCTGGCTATACGCCTCATATCGGGACATAAGTTCCGCCTTAGAAAGAACCCTATACTTTTCGAATAGATCGACATTCTTTTTACTTTTCAAAACTGTTAGCGCCCGGGGAGTATTTTTAAGATTCGGAAGACGCCTTCGCGCCGCCTCTCTCACCCAAGCCGCGCTGTAATTATCCCCGTTAAACAAGACGTGTTTATGTTTTTTTAGGATATCGCTCATAATTTTCTGCAAACACGCGTTAAACTTTGTTCCCTCCGCGCCTTTAGATTCCAGTTTAGTGCAAATATCATCCAACGCCTCCGCCAAAATAACGTTAAAAATGATATTCGCGCTCGCGCAGTTTTGATCTGATCCAACCGCGCGAAACTCAAATTTGTTACCCGTAAAAGCAAAAGGCGATGTTCTGTTTCTGTCAGTCGCGTCACGCGGAAGAGGCGGAAGCGCTGTCTCCCCTATTTTGATCATACTCGCCTTTTTCGAACTCTTAGCGCCCCCTTTTTCTATCTGTTCGATCACGTCCGTCAATTGCTCCCCAAGAAATACCGAAAGAATCGCGGGAGGCGCCTCATTCCCGCCAAGACGCCGGTCATTACCGCTGGAAGAGACAGAAACCCTTAAAAGATCCGCGTGCTCATCGATTGCTTTGATCAAAGCGGAGATCATAGTAAGAAATATCGCGTTGTCATGAGGATTATCACCCGGACTAAGCCAGTTTTTCCCGTCAGGTCCGCAAATTGACCAGTTGTTATGTTTCCCCGACCCGTTTACATCCGCGAAAGGCTTCTCATGCAGTAAACATACAAATCCGTGCCGTTCGGCAGTCTGTTTCAATGTCTCCATCACCATCATATTATGATCGATAGAGATGTTCTGTTCTTCAAACATAGGCGCTACTTCGAATTGCGCCGGACAAACTTCGTTATGCCGTGTTTTAGACGGGATTCCTAATTTCCAAAGAGCCCAATCCACTTCCTCCATAAAGGCCATTACACGCGCTTTAATAGCGCCGAAATAATGATCCCCCATCTGCTGATGTTTCGCGGGTTTCCGGCCGAACAAAGTTCTTCCCGTTTGGATCAGATCCAATCTGTTTTCGTAAAACTTTTTATTGATCAGAAAATATTCTTGTTCCACGCCTAAAGTTACATACGCGCGGCCCGTGTCTGTCGGGATATTAAAAAGTTTCGCGAGGCGTGTGGTTTGCTTTGAAAGCGCGTGAATAGACCTCAAAAGGGGCGTTTTTTTATCAAGCGCTTCCCCATGATAGGAATAAAACGCCGTTGGAATACAAAGTGTCGCGCCTTTTGTGCCTTCTTTAATAAACGCGGGACTTGTAGGATCCCACGCGGTATATCCGCGCGCCTCAAAAGTCGCCCTTAATCCGCCTGAAGGAAAACTTGAAGCGTCCGGTTCCCCTTTTATCAGCTCCTTCCCTGAAAAATTAAGAACGACTCCACCCTCTTTGTCCGGAACAATAAAAGAATCGTGTTTTTCGGCCGTTGTGCCGGTTAACGGCTGGAACCAATGCGTAAAATGCGTCGCGCCTTTTGATACTGCCCAGTTTTTCATCGCGTCCGCGACCTCATCGGCAATTTCACTAGTTAAAGAACGACCCTCTTTTATTGTTGAACTAAGAGCCTTATACGCCTTATTAGACAAATACTTCTGCATTGTTTTTAGATTAAAAACATTCTCGCCATACACATCAGCTATCTTTTTTACCTCCCTATCCTCTTTCATCTTTTTCTCCTTAATGAGACCACAATTTATGCGACTGAAAGGAGCATAAGTTGTTCGGTCGAATTAATATCAACGCACGCTCCGAGGGAAATGTAGCGAAGCGCCTTTCCCCCAAATCTCAGGCGGCAAGACATTGTTAAAAACTTTCCGTTTCGATAAACCTCTTAGTTAAAAATCAACATGCGCACGCACGGTATACACGGATATCATGTCTTTATCTCCGGAATCCGCCCCATAGGGATCCCAGATAAGCTGTACTCCCGGGGTTATAGCCAGATACTTGTTGGCATGAAAATTATAATATGTTTCAAAATGACTTTCATTTTTGGCATTGCGTTGGTTCCGGGAAGTATTCGCGAGGCTACTTTTCATATCATCCGAAGGCAAAACCTGTCCAACCGCGAATCCGCAAAAATCCTTCTTCCTGCCCCAAGGCGCGCCCTTAACCTGAACACCGGTGCTCCACATATACGCAAGTGAAAAATTATTAACATCGGGAGAGGTATTAAGGATAGCGTCTTCCGAGACATTCGCCTGAATGGCCGGATTATAAACTTTCGGATCCTGCCAGCCGAATTTACCGAAAGCACCTACCACATCGGTTACTTCTTGATCCCAAGAAATCGAGAATCCGTAAGCATATTCATTATCTTTACTGATATCACCCCACCGTGTATGCGGATTAGTATTGAGCCACGCCTCAAATCTGTAATTTCCTTCCCGATCGTAAATTTTGGGTTTAAATCCTATATGCGCGAGATGAAATAATTGTGATCCGAGCCTTTCTAAATCGGGATCTCCGCTCATAACCAAATATCCTAAATTAAACCATTCCTCGGGGTAAATAGACGCGGTTATGCCGCCCGCGTTAGCGGGAAACTCCAACACGGGACTATTGTTAAATATTCTCGCGAGAAACTGTGTTGAGTCCGATCCCGCGTATTTATTAAGATCGAAAAATACCGTCGGGTCAAGCTTTCCGAAATCTATAACGATTTTCTTTTCCAAAAAACGCTGTTCATAAAACATTTCACTCAGCGAAAACTGATCGTCATCCCAATTGTTATTATCCACGTTGCTGTAAACCGTAAGATACGGCTCAACTCCGTCACCTTGGTCAATACGTAAATTCGCGAGCGCCATACCGTTAATCTTTGTAAATTCATTCGCGATAGTTACGTTCGCCTGATAAGAACCGCCGGTTTTCCCTACATTTTTCCCGCCTAAGAGATGAGTCTCAGGCGAACTTTGAATAATCGCGGTAATATCCGCTCCGATTCTGAAATCTCCGGGCATAGCGGATTTTATAAATAATGAGTCCGTAACAGCCCTCTCTTCTGATTTTTCTTCTATCATATCGTTTTCGTGCGGCGGTTGCTGAGAATCTCTCAAATCATCAACACGTACTACCTTTTTTCTTTTGGGCAAAGCCGTTTGTTGTTCATCGAGTTTTGTTTCAAGTTCAGCTACGCGCGCGTTAAGCGCCTTAATTTCCCGCATAAGCTCCTGCATTGTCGGTTCTTTTTCCGAGGCGTTCACTTCATATGAAAAAGAAAAAATACATAAGCATAAAAAAACACCAAAAAATCTTTTCATACACCTACCCCTTTCGTCAAAAAAGATACGTTTCACTCAAAACAACAAACAAAACCAGATTATTACTATACATTAGACACCATGTTCAAATGTTTGTAAATGGAAAACTTTAACCCGGATATACAACGGACAGGCACAGGGGTCTGTCCCTACAACAATCTGTCCCTACAACAAAAAGTAATACCCCTAAGAAATAGAGATCCCGGCTCAAGGCCGGAATGGCAAAACAAAAACACAAACCTAAAACACCAACCTCGCAGGTTGTTTGTAGGGGCACATTGCATGTGCCCGCTTGTGAATCTACGAGGTTGGTGTTTCTGTAACTGAAAATATAATTCGGAACGTAAACGCATAGGATCAATAGCGAATAGTCCCTGTTTGTTTTGGGGAATTCTTTAATGAATCGGCTCTTTCTAGAGACAGGACTCTTTTCGCGGTTTTTATGAGGTCTACTGCTTTCGACATGGTTATGACGCTTTTATTATCGTAAATTTTGTAGTTCTTACGATACTTTTCAGGGGTATATTCGGGCATTATTACGTCCGCGCCGGAATTTAACGCGATACATTTCTGTTTTTCCGCCGCGATGGTCACCAGTGCCGTCGTAATCGGCAAAAATGCGTCTTTTGTCACGACCCGTGTAAGCGCCAAAACTCTGAGAGTCGGATAAAACGCGCCGGCGGGTTCGTTTTTCAGTAAAGTGTCTTTTTGCGCGAGGAAAGGTCCCAGCCCTATCATGTCAGGCTGAAACTTTTTAAAAAACAAAATATCTTCCGCCAAGTCTTCTATCGACTGATGCGGCAATCCCACAATATTCCCGGTACCAACCTGATACTTTATTTTTCTTAGGGCTTCAAGAATATCCATTCGCTTTTTTAACGATTGACCGGGATGAAGTTTTTTGTAAAGACGGGGATTTGTTGTCTCTATTCTCAAAAGGTATCTATCGGCACCGGCAGACTTAAATGCCTTATAATCATCGAAAGACCTTTCGCCTAAAGAAAGCGTAACTGCGATATTTTTATATTGTCTTTTTATTTTTTCGATTATTTCACAAATTTTTTCCCGGGTATAACCCAAATTATCACCAGACTGCAAAACAACCGTTCTTATCCCGTCTTCATAAATATACCCGACAGCACCCATGATCTCCGACATGGTCATGTCATATCGCTCCAAACCCGTATTATCTCTCCGCAGGCCGCAATACGCGCAGTTACGCGCGCAATTATTTGAAAATTCAACGATCCCGCGCAGAAAAACCTTGTCCCCGCTCGCCGCCTTCTGTACCCGCCGCGCTTCAGAAAACAATTCCTCATCCCGCGTGCCGCGCAAATATCCCAATATCTCTTTCTTCGTCATAATCCTCCACAAACAAAACATCAACCTCGTAGGTTATTGGTGGTCTAGTTATGTTAACTACACCACCAACCTCGTAGGTTGGTGTTTTGGTATAGGTCCTTTTTTGGGTTTTTAGAAATAGAGATCTCTTTCGCCGTTCTTAATTTTTTCGTAATATTCCATAAGACGCGGATATATTGGCCAGCCTTCCCGTTTGATCTGGTCGATTTCAGCTTCAATAACTCTCTCTCCCGCGCGGCGGGTTTCATCGGAAGCAAAATCATCAAGCCATTCTCTAAAAGTAAGGATCGCGTTTAGTTTGCAGAACTTGCCTTCCTGTCCGGTTTTCAAAAGATTCATGATACACTCACCGGTTCTGCCGCAACGATATCCGGCTGTACAAAACGAAGTTATTCTCCCCTCGAACGCCTGCTCTCTTACGATTTCGTCAAGACTCCGGGTATCCCCCAATAAAAACTGCTGGCGATCACCTTCCTGCTTTGAATACCTGTCGCTGTAGGCGCCTATTCCTATGCGCGTAGACGCGTCGAACTGAGTGCATCCTAAAGAAATAACTTCTTTCCTTATTTCAGGACGTTCGCGCGCGGTAAGTATCATTCCCGTGTGCGGAATCGCCAAACGTATCAAGGTTATTATCTTTTTAAAATCTTC